>JACCDP010523463.1_pt1 | contig 12618 bp, 11 predicted proteins | sample 7445841 | NCBI WGS metagenome assembly JACCDP01 (sample SAMN15323441, study PRJNA562643) | freshwater metagenome | isolation source: river surface water | place: USA:Blue River Watershed | collected 2017-08-17
GAGCTGGTTCTGCCCAACGACACCAATACGCTCAACAACCTGATGGGGGGGCGCCTTTTGCATTGGATGGATATCTGTGCCGCCATTGCGGCCCAAAAACATGCCAACCGAATCGTTGTTACGGCCAGCGTGGACAATGTTAGTTTCAACCGGGCCATCCGATTGGGAAACCTGGTCAATATGACCGCCACGGTGACCCGGGCTTTTCAAACGTCCATGGAGGTTCGTTTGGAGGTTTGGTGCGAGAATATCCCTCAGGGTATTCGTCACCTATGCAATCAAGCTTATTTCACCTTTGTAGCGGTGGACGATGCAGGTCAACCAACCGCTGTCCCGGATTTGTTGCCCGAAACACCCGAGGAAATTCAGCAATACGAAGGGGCCTTGCGCCGCCGTCAACTGCGTTTGGTCCTCGGGGGTCGCATGAAACCCAGCGAGGCCCACGAACTTCGTTCCATCTTTAAGGATGTTCCACCCCGGGACTAGCCCCGGAACGAGCCCTTAGTGCTTAAAATCTGTGTCGCTCAACCGAGGATTTAAGGTACCCTCCGTGAGGTTGAATTCAATGGATTCAGGTCCCATGCTGATCTTGACCTTGTGAGGAATTTGGAGACCTTTGCCCATATCCCTGTAATCAGCGTACGCCGTCGTTGACAAGGCATCCTTGCCATCGGGACCTTTGGAAACCCGTGTGGATTGGACCTTTAGTCCGGTCTGTAGGTTGTAAACATGGCTCTCTAGGGTTCCATTCTCAAATTTCCAATCCAATTTGGCACAGAGTTGTCCGTCTACCATGACGGCACCGGCCAGGCTTAGTTTGGAATGAACGCCGTTCAACCATAACATTTCAGGAAGGGGGGTCGCTTCCATGGCTTCGTGTATCAGTTCTTCACCATCCACTTCTTTGGTACCCTGCATGGATTTGCGGGACATTTTTCCATTGAGATACAAGTCCGATGATAGTTCCATGGAACTGTTGAGACGAACCTTTGTCAGAGAAGCAGCGGGTTTGCTCCGCTTGGTCTGGGTCATTTCAAGGTTCATTCCTTGAAGGGTGGCCGCCATGGTGGTGCGAAGGCCTTTTAGCTTGGACCAATTCTTGGCACCGCCGGTATTCGCAATGTACTTTTCAAGGACCGATGCCAACGTGGTTCCCTCCGGTAATTTCAACGCCGTGGGATCCGGAGCTGTTTCACCATTCCAATCCAACCATTCAATCACGCCATCGCTGTCCATGGAACGAAGCTTGGGCGCAATTTCACTGCCTTTGCCAACACATAAAACAACACAGGACCCGGGTTGAATCATTTTGCGGGCCATGGACTGCACAGCCTCCTGATCAACCTGGGCCAGGTCCTGCAAATAATTCCTGTAATAGGTGGGGGACATCCGGTAGCGCTCCTGGTCGATATAAAAACCGGCCACCGTTTGAGGATTCTGCAACGAAATAGAAAAAGTCCCGTTGAGATAATTTTGAACTCCTTGGAGTTCGTCCGCAGGTACCAAGGAATCCCGAATCCGATTTAATTCATAAAAAAACTCACGTATGGCACTGTCTGTCACAGCGTTGCGTACTTGGGCATAGGCTCGGAACTGTCCGACCAATGGATCTTTGGTGAGCGAAGAGTAGGCACCGTAGGTATAACCGTGGGTTTCGCGTAGGTTATCAAAAAGTCGGGCATCGCTGGCGCCCAAAATGGTATTCATCACCGTGGATGGAATGTAGTCGGGAGATCCCGGAACTAGTTGGACGGTATTTGCGATGCGTATCACCGTCTGTACCGCCTGGGGTCGATCAACCATCACCACCCGAACCCCGTTGGGGTTGGTAGGCACTGGGTACTTGTGAGACGGTACCTCGGCAGCAGCCCATGGGCCTAAGTATTGGCGAGTCAAAGACTCGGCCGTGGCCCGATCGATATCACCCACCAATGCCAAATACGCCACGTTGGGTCGAAGGTAGCGGTCCCTGAAATTTTCACAATCTGCCAGGGTTATGGATTCAAGGCCTTTCTGCGTTTGGATTTCCCCGTAGGGATGGGTGGAACCGTAGAGCAGACGAGGAAGAACGCGGGCCGCAACCGATTCGGCATTGGTCTGCTCGCTTTCCAAACCAGAAATGGATTGTTTGCGCAAACGTTCCAATTCCGTGGCACGGTAGGCGGGCTGGGTCAGCATTTCTCCAATGAGCCCCATCAACGGTGCCGTGTTGCGGCTCAAGCAAGAGGCATAAAGAGCATTGGACGATGTGGAGAGGGTGGCACCGATACCGTCAATGGCCTCGTCCAAGGCCTCCTTGGACTTATCGCGGGTTCCGCTGCGAATCATTTCACCGGTAAGCGCTGAAATACCGGCCTTGGAACCTTCAACAACGGGATCGTAGTCCCAGACCAAGGAAACAGATACCCTAGGGAGTTTGGTGTTACGAACCAAAAAGACTTTGAGTCCATTGGGTAATTCCCAACGCTCGGCTTCTGCCCAACGAATCTCTGGGGCAGGACCCGCTGCAGGTCGAACGCTTCGATCCAAGGGAGCCGGTGGGACCGGATCCGGGATGGTTTTGCGCTCTTTGGTGGATTTGGCTTTGGGCAGGGCTTTGGTACCTTGGGCCAAGACCGAGTCAATACGGATTCCGGAACCAACCAGAACAAGGAGGAGGAGAAATAGACGGAACATGTTATAAGCAGAAGATAATGGGGCCATGAGTCGAAGAATAAAGGGCGGGAAGTCTATGGTTTGGGTTGAGCCAAATAATACAAAGTGACCTGATTTTCGGGAACCAGGTAACGTCGGGCCACCCGTTGTAAATCCTGCGGTGTCACCTTGCGAAAACGCTCAAATTCCGTGTTAATCAATTGGGCATCTCCATAAAACAATTCGTAGTCGCTCAACTGTTCAGCGATGCCCTGAACACTTCCCAATTGGGCCACGCGATCGTTTTCAAGTTGGTTGATCAACTTGGAAAGTTCTTTGGGTTCGGTTAATTCATCCCGGATTCGTTGGTATTGGGCACGCATCGATGAATCCAATTGATCCGGACTCACGCCCATGTTGACAATGCCATACATAATGGCGACGCTGTGATCTACCATTCCTAGCGGAAATGCACCGACGGCCACGGCCTTCTGCTCCTGGTCTACAATAGTTTTTTGGAAACGCGAGGAGGCTCCTTGGGAAAGCAGGCTGGTCAGCATGCTCATCGGATAGAAATCAGGGGTTCCTTGGGCCGGCATTTTGAAAGAATGCACCACCGCCGGTAGCTGAATATTATCGTAAACGGTATCCCTGCGCTCGGCTGTTTGGACCGGTTCCTCGGGATTCGGGCGGGGAATAGGGCGGGTGGATGCGGGAATATTCCCAAAGTAACGTTCAATCCAAGTTTTGATTTGGGCATTGTTAAAATCACCGGCTATCGATAACACGGCGTTATCCGGTACATAGAAGGTGCGGTAAAAATCCATAAATTCTTCCTTGCGGGCTGAATTCAAATGTTCCATGGAACCAATCACCGAACGACCGTAAGGATGGGCCAAGAACGTACGGCGCATGGTTTGATCCAGCAAGCCACCGTAGGGGGTGTTATCGTAGCGCTGTCTTCTTTCTTCTTTGACCACTTCACGTTGGGTTTCGATGCCCTGATCCTCGATTTTGGCATGCAGCATCCGCTCGCTTTCCATCCAGAGACCTAATTCCAATTGATTGGATGGCAGAATCTCAAAATAAAAGGTCCGATCGTAAAAGGTGTTGGCGTTGAGGACTCCTCCATTGGTTTTAACCAGTTTCATGTACTCCCCACGACCAATGTTTTCGCTACCCTCAAAAAGAAGATGCTCAAAGAAATGGGCAAAACCTGTCCGTTGGGGGTCTTCGTTTTTGCTGCCAACTTTGTAAGAAACGGTCACTGCCACAATAGGGGTGGTGGTATCCTGGTGCAGAAGAACTTTGAGGCCGTTGGACAAGGTGTATCGCTCAAAGGAAATCACCTGGGCCTTGGCTTGGCGACCCGATAGGTTCGTCAGCAGGAGGACCGTGCAGGCGGTCCCTACCAAACGATTCAAAAAAGAATTGGACATAGAGGGATAGGTTAAAAAAAAGAAAGAATGTGTTTGAGATAAAACTAGATTTTCATGATCCAACCCCGGGTATCCTGGGTTTTACCGGTTTTGATATCGTCCAGCATCCGCCCTAACAGGGTCGAATAGGTTCGGTCCTCCATGGCTGGAAGAACCAAGCGCCGATCTTGGACCGTAATGCTCGAAATGGGTGCCACGGTGGCGGCGGTGCCGGTACCGAAAGCGTCTTTGAGGTCCCCCCGATCGTAGGCGGCGACCACTTCTTCGAGGCTGACTTTGCGGACTTCCACCGGCAACCCGGCTTCGACCGCCAAGCCCAGGATGCTATCACGGGTGATACCCTCCAAGATGGTGCCGTCTGCTATGGGGGTCACCAAGGTGTTTCCAATTTGAAAGAACAAATTCATGGTCCCTGATTCCTCGATGTATTTCATTTCTTTACCGTCCAACCAAACGAGTTGATCGTAGCCTGCTTCGCGGGCGTGTTTCAAGGGCAACATACCTGCGGCGTAATTCCCGGCAACCTTGGCAAAACCGGTGCCCATAGGAAAGGCCCTCACATAGCGGTCCGATACTTTGACATGCAAAGGGGCCGTGTAGTAATTCCCGACGGGGCAATTAAAAATTATAAAGCGATACGAGTCTGAGGGCCGGATGCCGACGTATTCATCAATCGCGTACATGAAGGGGCGTATGTACAAGGAATAGCCAGGCTGGCGTGGAACCCATTCTTGGTCCAATTCCAACAAGGCCTTGAGACCACCAATAAAAATATCTTCGGTCACCGCGGGCATGCAAAGCCGTCCAGCGGAACGAATCATGCGACTCATGTTATCGTAAGGGCGAAAGACCTGCACCTCTCCCTTTTGGTTGCGGTAGGCTTTGAGGCCCTCAAAAATTGACTGCCCGTAATGGAGGGCTGAAATGGCCGGATTGGTGGGTATTTCGCCGTAGGGAACAATGCGGGCATTCTGCCAGCGGCCCCCTTCGAATTCGGCCACGAACATGTGGTCCGCAAATACCTTGCCAAAGGGAAGGTCGTTAAAATCCACCTTGGACAAACGCGATACCGGAAGGCGAGTAATAGGGATGGGGTCCATGGTAGGTTTTTGCTCAAAAATAGGCCCTTCACTGCGTTATTTGCATACATAAACCCGTAAGACATGGACTCCAACCCCTCAATTTCCCGATTTTGGGGCCCGCATGTTGGGGATCCCCTGTGGGAGGACTGGGTTCTGGGGCGCGAAACCTTGGTCTTTGTGGATCGAACGGTCACCCCGGAGTTGTCCAAGGTCGTTTTGCCTTCAACGAACCTCGTGGTGATCCTCAGCCAAACCGCAACGCAGGAGGAGGAGACCTTGTTGGCCAAAATACTGGGTGCCTTGAACCTATCCATGAACCAAATCGAACGCCATACAGGCCCTGTCTTGGTCTGGGATTCTTGGGTTCAAAATCGATTGGTGGCCTTTGGTGTTCCCATTCCACCCGAAGGACCCCATGGACCGCGTCCCGAATCGTGGGTGGGCACGGTTTCTTTGACCCAGATGATGGTGGATCCCGAAGCCAAAAAAAACCTTTGGCAGCAAATCAAAGGCTGGAAATTCTCTGAATCCTAAAGAACCTTGAATTCGACCGAAACCTGGGTTCTAGCCACCCATAACCAAGGAAAAACCCGAGAATTTAGGGCCCAATGGCCATGGGACTCCGTTCAACTTTTGAGCCTGGCCGACTGCGGGGTGAAGGAGGTTCCTGCCGAAACGGGGGAAACCTTTGCCCAAAACGCCTTCCTCAAGGCCCAAGCGGCCCATCTGGCCAGCGGATACCCGGCCTTGGCCGATGATTCCGGGTTGGTGGTGCCGGCCTTGGGAGGTGAACCTGGATTGCACAGCGCCCGGTACGCGGGACCTGCGGCCACCGATGCGGATAATCTCCGACTGTTGCTCCACAACATGAAAGGCCTAACGAATCGGGAGGCCTATTTTGTATGTGTTTTGTGCTGGTGGGATGGCAAAGGGGAGCCGTTTTGGGTGGAAGGCCGCTGTGACGGACGTATCCTTCAAGAAGAAGCGGGACAAGAGGGCTTTGGTTACGATCCGGTTTTTGAACCCGCAGAAAGTCCTGGACTTTCATTGGCCCAGCTGGGAACAGAATTCAAAAAACAACACTCGCACCGAGCCAAGGCCCTTCGCGAACTCTATCAAAGGCTGTTGGCTTGGTAGCCCAAGTCTGGTCCCAGGGTGGACGAAGCTGCAGCGGCCTTGGCCAAGACATCGCATCGCTCGTTTTCGGGGATTTCGGCATGGCCTTTGATCCAGCACCAGGTTATTTGATGTTGGTGGGTCAAAGGCAAAAGCCTTTGCCATAAATCGATGTTTTTGACATTCTTCCAGGCCCTTCGTTTCCACCCACCAATCCAGTCCTTGACAAAGGCATCCACCACATATTTGGAATCACTGTACAAACGAATGGTATGGTCGTTTCCTCGAAGCGCCTGAAGGGCCTCCACCACCGCCATGAGTTCCATGCGATTGTTGGTGGTGCATGAAAATCCCCCGCTGATTTCCAAGCGTCGATCGCCGCTCAGAAGAACGGCGGCATAACCACCCGGACCTGGATTGCCAAGGGCCGAACCATCGGTGTAAATATCGATGTAGGCCATCGAACTATTCGTTCAAAACAGGGATTTCGGCCACCACAAAAAAACTACCCAGCGCCAGCACCAAACCGTCGTCCGATGAATGACGAACAGCCTGATTCCAAGCCTCTTCAACCGAAGAATAGGCGGAACCTACCAAGCCAACGGCGTTCGCTTTTTGGGCCAAAACCTCGGCCGGTAGCGACCTGGGATTATCGGGTGCAGCGAAATAATACCGGGCATCGCGGGGCATCCTTTGCAGGATGGGCTCCAGATCTTTGTCGGCCGAGATTCCCAGGACCACCGCCCATTTTGCGGAGGGACGGCAGGCGGCTGCTTGCCCAAGGACGCAATCGATGCCTTCGATGTTATGGGCCACGTCCACAACACGCATGGGGTTCTGTCCTAACAGCTGCCATCTGCCTTGCATTCCTGTGTTCCGAACAACGGATAACAGACCCTCTCGGACCTTGCTTTCATCCAATTCCACCCCGACATTTCGCAGGACTTCCACCATGGTCAAAACCTGGGCGAGATTTTCTCCTTGATAGGCCCCCAAAAGATCGGTTTGAAGAGGCTGGTCCACGATTCGACCCAACCGTTGAACCTGCCAAATCGCCGGTCCCATCGGGGGTGAATTCGTGTCTTTTTCGAGGTGGTAGACTTGGTCGGCGTAGGTTAAGAGACAGCGTAATTCGTGGGCCTTGTTCTGGAAAACCCGGTCAATTTCATCGCCCTGAGACCGCCCGATGACCACGGGAACCCCCCTTTTGAGGATCCCTGCTTTTTCGGCGGCAATCAAGGGCAAGCGATCTCCCAAGAAATTCATGTGATCCCAGTCAATGTGGGTAATCGCTGTTAAACCGGGCTTGACCACATTGGTGGAATCCAAACGACCTCCAAGACCTGTTTCAATGACCGCAAAATCAACCTGATGGTTGGCAAAATGTTCAAAGGCCAGGGCCGTGGTGAATTCAAAAAAGGAAGCCTCCTGGGCCCCCGCCGCCTGGCGCATTCGTTCAACCCCGGCGACCACCTCGGAGGGCTCAATGCATTGCCCGTTGATTCGGATTCTTTCCCTAAAGTCCCGAAGATGGGGAGAGGTGAACAACCCTGTTTTGTAACCGCAGGCCTGAAGAACCGAGGCCATGGCATGGCAGACGGAACCCTTCCCGTTGGTCCCCGCCACATGGATGATAAACCCCATGCGATCTTGGGGCTGGTCCAGAAATTGACATAAATGGCGAATGCGATCCAACCCTTCCTTGTACGCTGGTGGACCGATTCGTTGGTACATCGGTAAATGCTCCAAAAGCCAGCGATACGTTTCGTCGTAGGAGGGGGGGACCTGCCTCATGAACGGGTTTTGATTTGCAATTCAAAAACCAAAACACCTCGCTGCGAGGAGGCTAATTCCGGATTGGGGCGAAAGCGGGCGTTTTGGGTGGCCTCCACCAAGGCTCGCCTTTGTTGGGCATTGAGCGGTTTGCTGCTTTGGGGAGGGCCTACAACCCGGACCCTGCCTTCACGATCCACTTCGATGGGGATCACAACCCGGGCATCGAGAATTCTAAAATCTTCGGGATCCGGACTTTTGGCAAATCCACGATTCTCCAAACCATCCCCTCGGGCCGAAAAGCCCCCGCTGACCGAAAGCCCAGAGTTGTTGGAGGAGGCTGTTCCGTCCTTTTGACCCTTGGAGGCCTCGCTTGAGCTGTTGTTGGGGTTGGGTTGACCTTGGCGTTGCAAAAGTCGCTGGAGTCGAGGATCCATCGGTTTGGATTCCGTCTTGGGGGTCACCACGGGGGCTTCATCTTGGTCTTGGGTGACACTTGGACTCTTTGTTGTGGTATTGGGAACCGGTTCAGAGGACTCGGTGGTGGCGGTGTTGCTTCCGGTCGGTGGAAGGGACGGGGCAAGCTCCTCTTGGCCATCTTCAACCCCCAGGGCCAAGGCCAGGCCTCCCCCAGGGGAGGGAGGAGGGGGTACTGCGGGCAATCCAAGGTGCAGCATGGCCAACAAAAGGAGCAACAACCCATGCAAAAGCAGGGAAATCAACCAAGCTGAACCGGAACGACCGAGGGGGTTCTTCATCGAGGGTCGGTCGCTAACACCATTTTGAGCCCGGCTTCCCGGGACCATTGCATGACATCCACCACTTCCTGAACGGGTACGCTTTGATGGGCCTGTAACATCAGGGTTTGTCCGGTATCGGCAGAGGCCAAGGCCCGAATTTCGATCTGTAAAGCGCTCTTGGACAAGGGCTTCTGTTCCAGGTGGTACACCGACAAGCTATCGATGCTGATGCGGATAACTTTGGATTCAAGGTTCTGGCCCTTCCCTTTGGGGAGAATCAATTTTAGGGCTTGAGGTGCTACCAGGGTGGAGGTTAACAAAAAGAAAATCAACAACAAGAAAACGATATCGGTCATCGAGGCCATGCTAAAATCGGCACGGACTTTGGAGGGCTGGCGAAAGTTCATAACGCATCCGCCTGGGGCATTATTTCCAGGGTATCGCCGACCATAAATTCTAATTCAGTAAGCTGTCTCTCTACACGGACCGTAAAATAATTGTAGGCGAGATAGGCGAGGATACCGACCATCAAACCAGCGGCCGTGGTGACCATCGCTTCGTAAATACCCCCGGATAAGGCTGCCGGATCCACTGCCGAACCCGATACCGAAAGTTGGTAAAAGGCTCGGATCATCCCGGTAACGGTGCCCAGGAATCCCACCATCGGGGCTGCACCGGATACCGTGGCTAACATGGCCAGATTTTTTTCGTATAAAACCGCTTCTTTTTTGCCATAGTAATTCATGTGTTCTCGGAGGTTTTGTTCGGTTAATACCGCGTTTTTTTCAAACAACTGCAAATACAAGCGGGCCAGGGGAAGCTCCGAACGACGGCAGGTCTCCACAGCCTGCACCCGTTGACCGGATTTAATCAGGACCTGAACATCGCGATGGAGTTGGTCCATGCCTTTGCGGTAACGAGCCAAGGTCATCCAACGCTCCACCATGAGATAGACCGTCAGGATTGAAAAAAGCAAAAGTGGGATCATAAAAGGCCCACCTTTGAGGGCCAAATCCAGGACCTGTAAAGAAGATTCTTTGGAGCCAAGGGGGGCTTGGGCCTGCAGAAAAAGGAAATCCGGCATGGGTTGCATCATCGTCTCGTTGTTTGAGGGTGTAAAGGCAAAAATAGAACGTTCAATTGGCCAAAAATGCATGAAAAACCTCGTATTTTCGGGCTTTTAATCCCTAAGTTGCCCAATGGCCGATTCTTCCAAAATAATCCCCATTCAGATCGAAGAGGAAATGAAATCCGCCTACATCGATTATTCGATGTCGGTGATTGTTTCCCGAGCCCTCCCCGATGTGCGAGATGGCCTCAAACCAGTCCATCGAAGGGTTTTGTTCGGTATGAACGAATTGGGCCTGGCCTACAATAAACCCTACAAGAAATCAGCCCGTATCGTGGGGGAGGTCTTGGGTAAATACCACCCGCACGGTGATTCATCGGTTTACGATACCATGGTCCGCATGGCCCAGCCTTGGTCCATGCGTTACCCGCTAGTGGATGGCCAGGGTAACTTCGGCTCGGTGGACGGGGATAGCCCGGCGGCGATGCGTTATACCGAGGCACGCCTGACTCGTTTGGCCGAAGAAATGCTTGAAGACATCGACAAAGAAACCGTCGATTTTCAGCTCAATTTTGATGATTCTCTGGAGGAACCCACGGTCATGCCGTGCAAATTCCCCCATCTGCTGATGAACGGTAGCGCCGGTATTGCGGTCGGTATGGCCACCAACATGGCCCCTCACAACCTAAGTGAGTTGATCGATGGCATCCATGCCTATATCGACCGTCGTGACATTACCTGCGATGAACTATTGGCCTATGTCAAGGCCCCTGATTTCCCCACTGGAGGATTGTTGTACGGGTACGAAGGAATTCGTGATGCCCTGCTAACCGGAAGAGGGAGGGTGGTGATCCGCGCCAGGGCAACGGTTGAGGTTCTTGACAACGGCCGGGAGCGCATTGTTGTTACCGAAATCCCCTACTTGGTCAACAAAGCCGACATGCTTCAGAAAACCGGGGACCTTGTGAACGAGAAGAAGCTGGAAGGCATCTCGGAAATTCGGGATGAATCGGATCGGGATGGCATGCGCATTGTCTACGAGATTCGCAAAGACGCCATGGCATCGGTGGTCCTTAATCATTTGTACAAGTACACGGCGTTGCAGAGTTCGTTTTCAGTCAACAACATCGCTCTGGTCAACGGACGTCCTCAGGCGCTGAATCTCTTGGATTTGATTCGGCATTTTGTGGATCACCGGCACGAAGTAGTTCTTCGAAGAACCCGATACGACCTGGCCGAAGCCCAGCGAAAAGCCCATATCCTGGAAGGCTATTTGATTGCTTTGGACCACTTGGACGAAATCATTTCGTTGATCCGCGCCTCGGCAACCCCTGATATCGCCAAAGAAGGCTTGATGAGCCAATTCGGCCTCAGCGAGATCCAATCCAAAGCCATTTTGGAACTGCGCCTCCAGCGCTTAACCGGCATGGAGCGTGACAAAATCCGCCAAGAATACAACGAAATCATGGCCTTGATAAGCCGACTTCAGGCCATTCTAGAGGATGAAGGACTGCGCATGTCCCTGATCAAGGATGAGTTGACCGGAATTAAAGAGCGATTTGGGGATGCCCGACGTTCCGAAATCGTTTATGCCGCCGGTGATTTCCGCATGGAGGACATGATCGAAGAAGAAGATGTGGTGGTCACCGTTTCCCATTTGGGCTATATCAAACGAACCGCCGCCCACGAATACCGGGTTCAAAACCGAGGGGGCAAAGGAGCCATGGGAGGTGCAACCCGGGATCACGATTTTATTGAACACATGCTTGTGGCATCGACCCATCATTGGATGCTCTTCTTTACGGAGCAAGGCCGGTGTTATTGGCTCAAAGTCTACGAAATCCCCGAAGGCGCAAAAAACACCAAAGGGCGTGCCGTTCAGAATTTGTTGCAGATTCCACAGGACGACAAAATCCGAGCCTATATATCGGTGCGCAGCTTGGATGAACAGGAATATCTTGATTCCAACTACATTGTGTTCTGCACCCGCAGTGGAGTGATCAAAAAAACAACCCTTGAAGCGTACAGCCGGCCCCGTGCCAACGGCATCAACGCCATCAATATCAACGATGGAGATCAACTCCTCGAGGCCCGTCTGACCAACGGACAATCCGAAATGGTGATGGCGACCAACACCGGTCGGGCCATTCGTTTTCATGAATCCAAAGTCCGGCCTATGGGTCGAACCGCGACCGGCGTGAGGGGCGTTTCTCTGGACTCGGCCTCCGAGTTTGTGATAGGGATGGTTTGTGTCCAAAACCCCGAAACAACCCTCCTCGTGGTTTCAGAGACCGGCTATGGAAAGCGTTCCGGTATCGAAGATTATCGGGTTACCAACCGAGGTGGCAAAGGGGTTCGAACCCTGAATATCACCGAAAAAACAGGGGCCTTGGTGGCCCTTCAAGCGGTGGATGAACAGGATGACTTGATGATTATCAACAAGAGCGGGGTCACCATTCGAATTGGAGTGGAGAGCCTGCGTGTGATGGGCCGGGCCACCCAAGGGGTTCGCCTGATCAAATTGCAGGGCGATGACCGCATTGCATCGGTTGCTTTGGTTCAAAAGGACGAACACGAACCTTCAGAAAGCCAACCTAGCGACGAAAACATCGAACCCAACGAAAACCAAGATTCCTCCAACCTCTCTTAAACCAACCTTCATGAAAACCCTGCTTCGGAGCCTCCTGTTCCTTGTGATGGGAAGTGCGGCTTACGCTCAGCCTAACAAAGTTCAAAGCGCCATTATCTACATCCGCTACAGTGAA
>JACCDP010052737.1_pt1 | contig 12614 bp, 11 predicted proteins | sample 7445841 | NCBI WGS metagenome assembly JACCDP01 (sample SAMN15323441, study PRJNA562643) | freshwater metagenome | isolation source: river surface water | place: USA:Blue River Watershed | collected 2017-08-17
AATACCGACCAATTGGGCTAGAGGTCAGTCCAAGCCTCAAGGAACTAGTGAATGTAACGGTGGATAAGAATAACTACCTGTTTTTCAAAAACTCGATTGGCTTTGCCAAAAAAGCAGGCTTTCCAAAAACGACCCTGCCGCTAATTGCAGTAACCATCGCATACATAAAGAGCAAGCCTTACTACCGCAAAGAAGTAAAGGCAAATGCCAAGGCAATCGCAGACTTAGCCAAACAAGGCGCTAAAGACTAGATTTAAGCCATAGGAGTTCTTGCTGCCCGATAGCATTTGTTTAAAACTGAAATCTTCCGAATTTGTAACTATCTGGGAGCCAAAACGCCAATACAGGGCTAACGCATCAGGAGCTACAATAAATCTATTGCCTGACTAATTACAAAATATTGACCATGTCATTGCTTCTCTGCTGCAACATCAACGCCTATTTTTGGGGCTATCTAATTGATAGGTATGAAAGAATGGGCTTACTGGTTCCCCTCAGGTAAGCTTCCGGGGTTTGACTATCAGCCCCAATTGATTTACGTGAAAACTGCAGAACTGAATTCTCTTGGATCCAAGGAATCAATTTAACATCCTTCATATAGTTTAGGACTTTATGGGGAAGATTACTGGGATTCATAAGGCCTTGTGTTTAGAGACATCGTTCACTTTTCGGCAGTCGCAGAAGATAGCATTATTAAGTGGCTCTCCGTGTTACAGAAATTAAGATTGAACCTAAACGCCATGCTTGTTTAGTTGAGTTCAGCTACGGTCACTGCCAGAAAAATTCGAGTTGTGAGCATGAACTATGGATCAAAAGCGAAAACTTTAATCTTGCACCAACCGGTGATGGTTTATTTATGCTTTGTCTCCCCATGGCCTTAAAAATAGGCGGTGAGATTGAGTTTGATGGGAGAACTTCTGAAGGTTTGGATAGGAAAATCGATGCGATTGTGGGAGAGCTATCCAAATTTGGTTTCAAATACTTGAGCTTGAACAGATCAATTAGCTTAATTGAGCCAGATTTAGCACTTACGGACCATAAAATTGCAAGCTTCTTCTCTGGGGGGCTCGATAGCACATTTACAGCCGAAACAAACCTTGTGAATTACTTAGTGTCTGTGCGTGGGTTTGATATCGAATATCAAAACTTGGATTTGTGGGATGCGGCGGTCAAAAACATTCTCAAATTTAGCAAAAAAACAAAAACTAACCCATTGTTTCTATCAACAAACATAAGGCACATTTCAAACCCAATCTTAAGTTGGGGGTCTGTATACCATGGCACCGCTCTTGGGGCGATAGCTATGGTTCTCCCGCTAGGTATTGAGACAACGTTAATCCCATCGACGTCAGCATTGTTAGCCTCCAAGCCTGGTTACTTGGGCACAGGTTCTCACCTTTGTGATTTGTTATCGAATTTTGGACGGAACACAATTACGGACAAAGAGCAAAGTCGACTAGAGAAAATTGACCTACTCGGCCGCATGGGCAAAGAATATGCCCTTCGGTCGCTCCGAGTGTGCTGGGAAAATTTAGACGGAGAATATCAATGTGGGCGATGTTTCAAATGCATTTTGACAGCCCTTGAATTTGATTACTCTGGATTGCCTTACCGTTCTTCAAGCTTGGCAGAAATAGTCAATTTCAAGGACGTACTTGGGCTTAGACCTTCTATTTCGCAGTGCTTTTTTCTCATCGAAGACTACCGTGTTGCGAGAAAATTGAATTTGAATAGAAATTTGAGGCGTAGCGTGAAACTTTCCCTACTCGTCATTTGTGCAAGATCTTTCGTAGCCAACTATCCTAAGAGATGGTTGAAGCAACTTTTGAGCTCATAATTACATAATTCTTTTGTTAGATTTGTAACATGCGCATACATGTGGCTGATCACCCTCTGATTACTCAGAAGCTAACAGTACTTAGAGATAAGAACACTCCATCTCCAGTATTTAGACAACTAGTTGAAGAGCTAGTGACACTCCTTGCCTACGAGGCCACCAGAGAAGTTAGAACCGAGAAGGTTCACATTGAGACTCCAGTAGGTCCTACCCACGGGCTCAAGCTTTCAAAACCAAGACCAATCATCGTCCCAATCCTGCGCGCAGGATTGGGAATGCTGGAGGGCATAGTCAAGCTATTGCCAACAGCAGAGGTTGGTTTCTTAGGTATCAAAAGAGATGAACAAACTCTCCAGCCATATACATATGCAAATCGGTTACCAGAAGATCTAACTAACCGTCAGGTATACATCATCGACCCGATGTTAGCTACCGGTGGCACGCTCATGGACTCTATAGATTATGTATTCCAACGAGGCGCTACAGATGTTACCTGCATCTGTCTAATTGGATCACCTGAAGGACTAGCCGCTGTTGAAGCACATGTTGGAGACAAAGACGTCAAAGTAGTACTAGGCGCACTAGATGAAAAACTAAACGAAGTCGGCTACATAGTTCCAGGTCTAGGTGATGCTGGGGATCGTTTGTTTGGCCTAGTAGATTAGTTAAACCATCTAGACACAGTGGATTCAAAATCGGATAGAGCTGAAGCTATTGCCATGTGCATGTCCAGATATTGGTACGTCCCTAGCCTCCCTCCAAAAAGGACTTTTTTCTCGCCAGCGGCCAATTCTCGGTAGCCCAGGAGCTTTTCCCGGTCACTTTTAGCGTTTACTGGATAATAAGGCTCATCCTGGGGCGAAGCAAATCTGCTGAATTCACGCATTATTACAGTTTTCTGTTTGGGAGATGTCCCTCGCTCGGGATGGAAGTGCTTGAATTCGTGAATTCTCGTGAAAGGTACTTCCAAATCCGAATAGTTGACGACTGAAGTACCCTGGAAGTCACCTATTGAGAGAACTTCAATTTCAAAGTCTAAAGTTCTCCACGTCAGACTGCCGAGCTTAAATTCGAAGTATCTATCCAATGGCCCCGTATAGACTACAAATGGGTCGTCAAGCAGATGCCTTATGTCAAAAAAATCCGTTTCTAGAAGTATAGAAATATTTGGATGATCAGCCATTTTCTCAAGCCACGCAGCGTAACCTCCGCTTGGAATTCCTTCAAAGGTATCGTCAAAATAACGATTATTCAAATTGTACCTAACTGGAAGTCTCGATATGATTTCGGGTGGCAGCTCTCTAGGATCAGTTTGCCATTGTTTTTGTGTGTAATTTTTAATAAGTGCTTCGTAAAGTGATCTTCCTATGAGGCTAATCGCTTTTTCCTCGAGGTTTTTTGCGTCACTCTTGTTCAGGATTTGAGTTTCACTGGCTATAAGTGCTCTCGCTTCGTCTGGATTGAAAATCTTTCCGTAGAACTGAGAGATCGTCCCAAGATTTATCGGAAGAGTAAAAAGCTGGCCATTATGATTGGCAAAAACTCTATGCTGATATGAATTGAAGTTTGTAAAATTGCTAACATACTCTATTACCTTGGTGTTGGAGGTATGAAAAATGTGAGATCCGTATTTGTGAACTTCAATCCCGGTCTCCTGTTCCCGAAATGACCACGCGTTTCCCCCCACGTGATTACGCTTCTCGATCACAAGTACCTTTTTGTTAAGCATTGAAGCTACGCGTTCCGCGATTGTGAGTCCGTACAAGCCTGATCCGACAACGACCACGTCGGGCTTCGCAGATAAAACACCACTCTGAATTAGCATCAATTCTCAACCTTGTGGTTGCAAAGGTCTTTTTTGTTGAGAAACCTTGCGGACCCCAGTGATAAAAGCAACCCGATTCCGAAATAGGGACTAATAAACGTTTTTCTATCGAACGATATTCCGCTTGGCTTGAATTGGATTGGATGCAGATCACTTCTGGAAGTAAAAAACAATGATGATACCCTCTCAAGCAGATAACCTGCATGCCGACGGTTTGTCCACCTGTCAAACCCTTTTGTTGAACTAAATCCACATAGTTGGCATCTGTAAGAAAAAGGAGCCTCTAGCCCGAACTCCTTATAAAGAAACCAGAAGTTTTTTTGCCAGAAGTTGAGAAAATCTGATGCAATTTCCCTGGAGACAATAAAACAGTTACCCATTACTACGTTGAAGATTCGATTTTGATTAACGTCGATTTCATTAAAATCTATTAATTTATAAAGAATCTCTCCCATTCCAGGATGCACGTCATTCTGAGCTCTGACCCAGGATTTCAATTGTCTTTGTGACAAACTCATTGAATTTGGGGCGAAAAAGTAATTAGGAGAAAGATTATCCTTCTCGTTCCTAAAAAGCTGATCAAGAGCGTCTAAGGACGGTTTTTTGGGGAAACGATGATTCCACCTTGCCGAAGCAAAGCCACACCATTGAACATCGAGCTTGCATAAGTCCTTGGTAAGTAAAAATCGATTCTCTGCAAGCTCCTCGCCCAGAAATTCGCGATTAATTTGCAAGTCTTGAAGCAGCACTTTCCGCAGATGATTTCGCTCAGGCACCTCGTCCAAGATTTTTTGATCATGACTCACTACGTACATTACTAGCTGCATAATCAGACCCCTCCCAGATTCAGATTAGATGTGGCTTAGATACTCCTTCGATGGCTGCTGTGCCAAGGCTATCGCAAAACTTGGATGTTGCCCAATGGAACCAGTAATTCTTAGCGCCAATGAATTTGCCGCAGAATCAAACGCTTAGTGTTGAATGATTTGAGACTTAATCCATTTATATGTTTTTTCAATGCCGACTTTGAGCGGTAATTGATAGTCCCATTCCAAGTTCTCACGTATTAGTTTATTGTCAGAGTTCCTACCTCTGACCCCAACTGGGCCATCAATATGCCTAACGAAAGGATTTTTCTGCTCGATAGAGCAAACTATTTCGACAAGTCTATTTATAGTCACCATCTCTTCAGATCCAATGTTAACTGGACCGATAAAGTCTGATTCCATCAGCCGTGACACCGCCTCAATGCACTCATCAATATAGAGAAAAGACCTTGTCTGATTACCATCTCCCCAAATTTCAATTTCACCATCGGAGTCAATCACTTTTCTGCAAATTGCCGCTGGAGCTTTTTCTTTACCTCCTTGCCAGGTGCCTTCTGGGCCAAATATATTGTGAAATCTCGCTATACGTACCGGCACCCCGTAATTTTTGTGATATGCGAGATAGAGCCTCTCACTGAAAAGCTTCTCCCACCCGTACTCACTATCTGGGTTAGCTGGGTAAGCGGACTCTTCGGAGCACAAAGGATTGTCGGGATCTTCTTGGTTGTACGACGGGTATATGCACGCACTGCTGCTGTAGAAAACCAAAGGAAATCTCTTTTGCACATCAAAACTTTTTACTACAGAATTGAGAATGTTTAAGTTGATAGTTGCAGAATTGTGCATTATGTCAGCATCATGCTCTCCGGTAAAGATGTACCCCGCGCCACCCATGTCGGCCGCAAACTGATAAATCTCATCAAATGTATTTCCAGTCAGAGAAACAACCTGATCTACTAGGCTTTGGCTTCGAAGATCTCCAATTGTGAATTCGTCGGCAACCGACGCAGAAAATTCAGGAAACTTTAAGTCGACAGCTCGTACCCAATAACCCCGACTCTTTAAGTTTCTAACCATGTGGCTTCCGATAAATCCGCCACCACCTAAAACTAAAGCTGTCTTCATAATGAACCTCCCTTTAAGAACTCTTTGTTTCAGACCTAAAAACCTATGATGATTCCAATTATGGCTTTCATTCTGTCTCCAAACCAACTTCTATGAAGTAAGTTCAGGTTGTTTCTAAACTTAACCTTAGATTAAATTTGTCTCAATCGAGAAGGCGATTATTTGCATTCAGGGTTGCCCCAAGGGCCACAGCTAAAGGATATGCGAGAAAGAAGTAAACCGTCAAGTTATCAGTAAAGCAACCCATAAGAAATCCAACAGAAAGCAGTATGCCACCGGCATTTGCTGCCCTCACTTGTAGCTGCTTAGCGCGTACTGAGGCTATCCCAAGCAAGAGTAATAAAATCAGCCAACCAAGAACGAACATAAATAAACCAAAAAAACCCAAATCAAACCAAATTCGAAGGTACTCGTTATGGGGATGCTCGACTTTACCCGCAAAAATACCTGTTACTAGTTCTTGCGAAGCTCCTGGTCCAGCGCCAAGCCAAAAATGATTCTGGATTCCAGAATAGATCAATGTCCAAATCGTTCCACGACCACTCGTGTTGATTTGCACTCCAGCGAATTCATAATTGTCTCCGCCAATGAAGCGGGACTGGACGACTTCAACTGAATTGAATAAAAACCAAGCGCCTAAAGAAACCACAGAAATAGAAAGAACTGGCGTTATCAATGTCCTTAAACCGAACTTCAGCTCTTTGTTTGTCGTCCTGAGGACAATCATGACTGCAACAGCAAGAAGAGCGACAACTCCAGCCGTTCTTGAAAGGCTAAAAATCACAGCCAGAAATGGGAGAATGGCGTACCTCATAGATCGCTCAACTGCAAATTTAGGAGCAAGGAAGGCTAAAGACAGAGCAAAAACCCAACCTGCTGATCTATTTCCATAAATAACATATGGTGTAATCCCGAGGATTTGCGTCGCCAACGAAACCATATACAGCAAAGCTGCCAAATTGACACAAACGGTCAAGATCCTAAAAAACTTAATCAGCAGTTCAGTTCCGTCAATTCGTGACGTTAAGTACAGCATCAACGGAAGAATGCTCCAGACCATGACATTCTGAAACCCTGGCAACCTTGGACCAAGTATCAGCGCATAAATAGACCAAAGCGTAAAGAGCATAAAGATCCAAAATGGAATAGCTGTTGATCCCATGGATAAAGGTGGGGTTTTGGCGAATAACAGTTTTTTGATAAAGGCGAAGCCGAGAAGGGAGCAAAGAATAATGGTTAGGTACATCTGTGACTGTCCAAGCCCAGGAATGTTGCGAAGGCTGTCCTGAAGGATGACAAATGTTCCTGCAAAAACTAGAACGACATCCCTGGCACTAGAAGCGCTATGGGGATTCTTGGTTTCACTACTGTTCACAGAAGAATTCTATGTCTGCATAAAGAATTACGGAAACGGGTATTCTGCTGCGCCTTAAGTATGAAAGTATGAGATTCAGAAAGGTTTTAGTGATTTATGCCAAATACGAACTTTAGAAACCTTGAAATATCAACGCTCAAGAGAAACGAAGTGTTGAATCGGCTATCGGGAAAAATATCTGATTCTCTTTTGAAAGGGAAATGCATCCATCTTGTGAACGCCTACACTTGCACTCTTTTCGCTGAAAAAACTGAGAATAACCCGCTAATCATGGGTAATGCTATTAATTTAATAGACGGATTCTGGTTGGAGAAATATCTTAATATAAAGGGTAAATCGATTGGATTCGAGCAGATTCGGGGCCCGGGTTTATTCGAGTCGGTTTTAGCCATGCAAGAATCAGGGAAACTTAGACATCTATTTATTGGATCCACGTTTGAAGTTCAAGCGAAGCTCCAAGAAAAAGTAATGAAAATCAATCCCTACTTGAAGCAAATGAACTTTATGTCTCCGCCTTTTGAAGATTTTACCGAAGAGTACATTGACCGAATTGTTAGAGAATCTGTTAACTACAAACCCGACATTGTATGGGTGGGAATGGGTACGCCGAAGCAAGACTTTCTAGGCGAAAAGATATCAGCAAATCTTGGCGTCACTTCAGTTTGCGTCGGTGCTGCATTTGATTTCTTAGCTGGAACGGTAAGTGAAGCTCCAAGATTTATCCAAGTAATGGGCCTGGAATGGTTGTTCAGGCTTTTCCAAGAACCCAAGAGGCTCTGGCGACGTTACCTGCTAGGAAATTTTTCTTTTGCGCGGATTTGCGTGAAAGATTGGATGAGTAAATGAGAGCGACATTGCTCCATTCGTTCTATAGATCCAAATTCCCTAGTGGTGAAAATAACTCCGTACTAAACCAAGCGCAAGTGTTGTCGCAATACGGTTACGAAGTAACCCTCATAAGCAGGAGTAGCGATGATCTAAAATCTCTCAAAAAGCTTCTAACAGGATTGAATGTGGCTTTCTTCAAAGGAGATGACCCATGGCAGGAAATCGAAAGGAGCAAGCCAGACATAGTTCATGTTCACAATTTATTTCCAAATTTCGGCTATGGATGGCTTCCGAGCAACAAGTTCCCGTTGGTCACAACTTTCCATAACTTTCGACCGTTTTGTGCAGCAGGGACTTTTATGAGAGAAAACAAAGATTGCTACTTGTGCCCAACTTCAGGTTCCTTGTCGGCTGTAATCAATAAATGCTACAGGGAGTCGTCCGTGCTTACAATTCCTTTGTCTTTTGCATCGAGGAACTCAGCATCTGAGAATCCCCTATTAAAATATTCAGACGAGTCAGTTGTGCTCTCGGATTATGCCAAGGAAAGGTATGAAGCTTTTGGGCCCCAGAATCAGAAACTCAATGTTATTCCAAATTTTTCTTTTCCACCAAAGGTGCCAGTCGTAAGGGACTCAGTAGAAGACTCTTGGATTTATGTCGGCCGCCTTAGTGATGAAAAAGGTATCGAACCACTCCTAGAGCATTGGCCTGATAATGAAATCCTCAAGATCTTCGGAAGTGGCCCTCTCGAGAATTATTTGAAGAATAAGAATTCGCAAAGGGAAAACATAATCTTCTGTGGGTTTTTAGACCCGGACCAAAGAGAGACAATATTAGGGAAATCACTAGGTTTGATTTTCCCAAGCACTTGCAGAGAAAACAGCCCATTGATCCTGGGAGAGGCATTTGCGGCTGGTCTTCCCGTTGTAGCCTATTCAGCGAATGCTGGGGCAATAGAAATTCTAAAAAGCGGTGCTGGGCACGTGTTCCATGCTTTTGAAGAATTGGAAATATCCTTAGAGTGGGTCAGATTGAATAACGCTCGCGCTTCTAAAGCTGCATTGGACTTTTACGAGCTGAAGTTCAGCCCTGAAGTTTGGTTTAACAACATTAGTGAAGTATATAAGCGAGCTATCGGTTAGCATTCAATAAATAGTGAATAATTAGAGCTATTTGCTCATCTTGGAGAATAATGCCCAGAAAGAATGCGGATTCAATATCGGTGCTTATGCCTGCTAAGAATGCCGAAAGCACGATTGAATTGGCTATAAAAAGCACTCTGCTTGCTTTGGGCAATAACTCAGAACTACTAATCCTTCTCGATAATTGTACCGACTCGACCGAGTTGAAAGTTAACAAAATGAGAGACTCTCGAATTCGAATTATTAAGAGCTCTGAAAATTTGGGGGTAGCTAAAGCACTAAATCTTTTAGCGAAAGAGGCTAAACACGACATCCTGGCAAGAATGGATGCAGATGATGTGACTTTACCGTGGAGGTTCGTTCTTCAACGTAGGGCCTTAAGGGCTTGGAAAGCTGACATTGTTTTTCCTAGCCACCTAGTATTTGGTGACCCTGTTTCCCCGAGAATGCGACCTTCTATATGGAGCAGAATAAGACCTGATCAGGCCAAATTAGCACTCTGTGTCTCGAACCCATTTATACATGCTGGGGCATTGTTAACTAGGGAGGTTTTTCAAAATTTAGGTGGCTACAGTGAATGCCCGGCTGAGGACTATGACCTTTGGATAAGGGCTACTCTGTCAAACTACAAAGTGCTGAGAACTGCCACACCCGGCGTTTTGGTCCGCCTTCACAAAAGCCAGGTGACCAGGAATCCGGAATGGGAAAAGAAACTTTCAAAAGACACACAGCTTTCCCAAACGCTCGCAAGCCTTAGATTCACAGTACTAGGAGTGAAATTAAAAGATAGTTCTAAAATTCGAATCCAGATCGGCAGCAAATTGTATTTGCTGCTATTGGAACACATTCGATGTCAACCGTTACTTTTCCGAGTTGTCTTGAGTCGAAATCTACGCAAAGTGTCTTATGAATAGCAAGCGACTTCAAACCGTTCCTGCACTTATCGATTCTGTGCTTTACAGATTTGGAGTAGCTACAATTGCGCTAGCTTTAGGGGCGTTGGCAACTCCGACTGAGTATGGCTTTTTTGCTGCAATGTTACTGCCCATAGGCTTCTTCCAGGCTTGTGTCGAGGGTGCGATTAGAGGCTCCTCCTCAAAGCTCTTTGATACTGAAGCAAGTAGGCAATTTGTCTTAGATTTTTCTCGCAAAGCAGCAATTTTGGCTACACCTGTGATTGTGACTTACGGGGTAGTTCTCACCCTTAAAAATCAATTTAGCTTGTCCACACTCTTAATGGTCAGCCCACTATTTCTTACACCTTTGATTACTGTTTACTCAGCCTGGGTCCAAAGATTGGTGCAGCTGGAGGGGAAATGGTCAAAGTTGGCCAGAGTAAGAGTGTTAGTGACTTCAATTACTCTGCCTTGCTCACTTTTTTCTCTTCTTTTCACTGATTCTCTCCTGGCTGCTGCTTTGTTTCTTCCCCTAACTGAATTAGCTTTGTTTTTCGCTCTTCGGAGTGGTCTAAATAGTACTGAGGTGGCGTTGGCCGCCGATAAAAACCTAGTTTCAGCTCGCCGAGAAATAGGAGAATTCATACCTTTTCAAGCCAGGTTTTGGATGATAAACCAAGCAGACCGGCTAATTGTTGGGATTCTGGGGTCCCCCCACGTAGTTGGTTTGTATCTCTTAGCTTCCGCTATCGCTCGCCTACCTGTTGAAATTACCACTGGAACGCTAAATACAATTTTCAGAAACAAGTTGAGATCGGGAACTTCCAATTCGGAAAGGCTGGCGCTTTCGAGAAGAATCGCGTTACAACTGAGGCTACTAAACACGATGGCAATTATTCTCTCGACACTGCTCGTTGGTCTATTTCTTTCCAAAATCAATCAGGACCTAAATGCAATTGTTTATGTAGTGCCTCTTTTGATGAGCCCAATCTTCCTCCGAGACGCTGCTTCAATCGCATGGACGAGTTCCATTCATGATCATGGAGTCAGGGGAAAAAGTAAGACCCAGCTTTTCTCGATCTTAACGACTATTACCACAGGAGTGATAGTGAGCCAAAACTTCGTGCTGGGAAGCATCGCTGTTGCCACAAGAGAAATTTTGACCTCTTGCTGGATTCTATGGCGTTGGAGGAGTCACGCAACTCTATCAATAACTTTACCTTCACTTGCCCTGAGCCTGTTAGTTTTTGCTGCATCTTCATATCTTCTTCTTAGCCACTAGAGTTTGGGCAATCTCGGTTGCCTCATCCAAATCCCTTGCGCGGTAAACCCCAGGAGTGTCATGCATCCAAGTGTCTCGATATGCGGAAACTTTTCCGTTACTGTTATCAAAAAATACGACGCTCTTGCCAGCCATCATCGAGATCAATAGCCCGTGAAGTCGGTTTGTCACTATGACACTAGAGTCATAAATTAGATTTTTAGCTCGGCTAAGTCTCATTTCTGCAATTCGTTCCCAAGCGGGTAATGAAGGATTAAGTGCCTTGGCTAAAGATTCAGAATACCTCCCAAACAATCTGATTCCTCTAGCCAATTTCAAGTTGACTGAATCGGAATTCCACTTATTGTCTATTGAATCCGCATGAAAGCTAGTTGATTCCTTATCCTGTCTAACCAAGAAGGTTACCTTTTCAAAGTCTTGGTTCCGTTTGGTTTCGAAATTTAGAAAATGGCTTGAATCTGGCACCAGTTCAGCTGTTAGCCCGATGGACGCAAGTATTTCTAAACTAGACTTGTCCCTCGCCGCAAGTCGCAAATTTTTTACTGCACCAAATGCTTCGGCGATGATAACTTTATGTCGTTCAGACGTGAAGTGTACGCTTTGAGGGCATTGAATTACTGTAGAGTCAGGGTTCATCGTTTCTAAAACAAACATCCTGACTTCGTCTGACTCTGGTGAAAGCCCGCCAAATGCACCCCCGCCCATAAATGCAATACAACTGCTATTTTTTATAGCCGAATGGCTCAAAGTCCCACGGCTGAAGGCGTTAGTCACTTTTATCCCTTTTGAGGAAAGAAAGTTCAGCAAACCCAAAAATATGGCTGAATCACCAGGATTCGCGTAATCGGGCACATCAAGCAAAGTTATCTCCTCAAATCCGCTGAAGAGTTGAGAATACTTCTCCCAGGCTTTGGACCGCAACCCAGTCAGGATGGAACCTCTATCCTGCAAAGTCATTAGTAAGCCCCAGATCCTCGAACTACATAAACAATCGTCCGGAACATAATGGCGAAGTCCGTCAAAACAGTCCAGTTCTCAACATAAGCAAGATCGATAGCTACTGTTTCTTCCCATGTGAGCAGTGATCTTCCTCCAATTTGCCATGGCCCTGTGATGCCTGGCTTTACTAGTAGTCTTCGCACCTCATGCTGTTGCCACTGCTCGACCTCAGAAAGTAGCGGTGGTCTAGGTCCAACTAGGCTCATGTCTCCTTTGAGCACATTGAGAAATTGTGGAAGTTCATCTATTGAGTACTTTCTGATTATTCTTCCGACTTTGGTAACTCTTGGATCATTTGGATCTTTGAACATGTTGCTGTTTACAGAAGCCTTGGTTGCTTGAAGCTCGGCATGCTCAAGCTCTGCGCCAACTTTCATGCTGCGGAGCTTATAAATAGTGAATTGCCTACCATTTAGACCAACTCTGGTCTGGGTGAAGAAAGCCGGGCCTTTGTCTTCTAGCTTCACAAACAGCG
>JACCDP010322544.1_pt1 | contig 12614 bp, 11 predicted proteins | sample 7445841 | NCBI WGS metagenome assembly JACCDP01 (sample SAMN15323441, study PRJNA562643) | freshwater metagenome | isolation source: river surface water | place: USA:Blue River Watershed | collected 2017-08-17
GTTGATCGAACTAACGATGCAGTGATTGAAGCCTTTGAAGTTACTCTGTCGCGCTCAAACCTAAAGGTTGCTGTTGGAAAAGATGAATCCCTACTAGATGCCCTAAATGAAAATGGCGGCGCATTGATTTCCTCTTGTGGTGAAGGGGTGTGTGGCACCTGTGAGGTTCGAGTTTTGAAGGGCCAGCCAGTTCACCTTGATTCCGTGATGAGTGACGAAGATAAAGATGCCATAGGAGTTATGTATCCGTGTGTTTCCCGTGGCACCGGATCTACCTTAGTTCTAGATATTTAGATCTCTATTTCGATTCCATTGCTTTCAATAGACTGAGTACATGAGCAAAGTCGCCCTTCTTCAAGTTGACGTTAGTGATTCAGAATCCCCAGAAGCACGAATTCCACGAGTCCTTGATTTAGTTGATCAGCAAAAAGGTAAGTGCGATCTAGTCGTGCTTCCGGAACTTTGGAATATCGGAGCATTTAATTCAGGTGCACTAGAAAATTATGCCCAGCCGCGTGATGGCGAATTGGTTGTGGCGTTACAAGCTCGGGCTAAAAACGGAAACTTTTGGTTACATGGTGGCTCGTTTGTGGAACGCCTCGCTGATGGTGGAATGGCGAACACTGCAGTCTTGATAAATCCAGCCGGTGAGATCGTTAAGTTCTATCGCAAGATTCATTTATATGGATTTGATCATGGTGAAGCAGTCTTGCTTAACCGCGGAACTGAAATCGTTACCCAGCAGCAAACACCAATCGGTCATGTTGGCTTAGCAATTTGTTATGACCTTCGTTTCCCCGAGTTATTCCGTGGCATGAATGACCAAGGTGTTGAAACTATTTTGATCACGTCGGGCTGGCCAACGCCTCGAATCAACCACTGGCGGGTTTTGAATCAGGCAAGAGCGATAGAGAATCAAGCCTGGGTTATTGCCTGCAATGAAGTTGGTCCAAACGGTGACATCATGCTGGGCGGCCATTCCATGGTAGTTAGCCCACGAGGTGAAATCATTGCTGAAGCTGGCGAGAGTGAAGAAGTTATTTACGCAGATATTGACCTATCGCAGGTTGCCGAGTTTAGAAACGAGCACCCATTCCAAAAAGATCGTTTTATTCGTTAATCGAATTATCTCGGTTATTCATTGCACCAAGTTGTGCGTTGTAAGCCTTAAGGTCAGCATCACCATCCCGATCAGCTGCACGATCAATTTGCTTTGCTAGTCGGCCGTCTTCACGCGACCACATCACCGCAACAATTACTAGAAGTAAAAACGTCGGAATTTCACCAAGTGCCCAAGCGATACTTCCACCAGCAGTGGTATCTGCGAGTAGATCAGAGATCCACGGTGGCTGAACTTGGATGTACCAGTCAACGCCGATTGGCTCACTGGATTGCATAAGAGCGATTGCGAAAAATGCGTGTAGTGAAAGTCCAACCAAAACAATCATTAATCGTTGCCAGTACGGAACTTTGCGCGGGCTTGGATCGGCGCCGATCACTACGTAGGAAAACAATATTCCAGAGATGAGGAAATGTAGTTCCATAAGTATGTGGCCGGTATGGCTTCCCATCAGCGTTGCAAACAAAGGCGTGAAGTACATGCCATACAAACCAAAGGTAAAGATAGCTAACACCATTAGCGGATGCGTAATTAGCTTCGAGTAACCGCTGTGCAGCAGTGCAAGGATCCATTCCCGAATACTTCTATGGTCCGATGTCTTTTGAGCCGGAAGAGCCCGAAGAGCCAATGTGATTGGGGTACTTAAAACAATAAAAATCGGGGCAATCATCGAAAGTGTCATGTGTTGAATCATGTGATATTCAAAGGAAACTTTTGAATACATACTGATCCCAGCACTTGTAGTCCAAATTACTAAACCAATACCGATCATGAATGAAATGGTGCGCAATGTGCTCCATTTGATCTGATTTTGCTTAACTCGGATTACTCCCAGTGAATAAAGCGCAGCAGCTATGAGACTTAAGGTCAGCATGGTCCATTCGGGATTCCAACCGAAGATTATGGTTGAAAGTGTTGGTGCAGGTGGATAAGCAAATCCAAGAATTTCCTCACCGGCAGAATTGAGTGGCGCCGAAATTCGACTCATAGGAGTGGAGTGAAGTGCGACTCCGACGCCAATCGAAGTAGCCATAATGGCAACTTCAGCACTCAAGAACTTGACCAGACTTCCAGTTGAAGTAAGTCGAGCTCTAATTTGAATTGCAAGCGCCATGAGGATTGCAAAGAAAACTGTTTTCAAAATGACGATTTGCCCGTAACGACTTAGCCAAAGATCGCTGATTGAATCCAGGCGCGCATACGCAGCTGCAATGCCCGATACCGCAAGTACCGCAACGCTGGTGGCAGCTAATGCTGAGAATCTAGCTACTACCTTTAAGTCTTTAGCTTTAACAAAAGATGTAACTGCCCACAAGCAACCAACCCAAGCACTCATAGCAAGACCATGTGCAACCGAAGAAGTTAGCGCAAGGGAGTGACTACCTAAGGATGCGGCATGACTGTTGAGTAATGGGGCTGCAATTCCTGCGCCGGCTAGCGCAGCTAAAAGTGCAATTGAGTTGAGAGAAACCAAAAAGATGCCAGCGATGGAAATCGTAAGTGCAATTACGGCAGTGATTATGTAACTTCGCGAAGGCGGTAAATACATCAAATAGGTTCCGATGAATCCTTGCCTAAAGATTTCTCTAAATGGCACACCCAAAATATTTGCCATTGTGGTTAATCCTGCGATCACCGCAGACAACGACCATAAAGCCGCAATTGCACTGGCATGTAATACGGCAGTGCGTCCTTCACGTGATATGGTTTGGTCATTTGTTGGCGCAATAAATGTCCAGGTAACCAGCAGTCCAAAAACTCTTAAACCCAGAATCACATGAGCCAGAGTTGCAAATTGAAGAGCCCAACTGGTTGCTTGTCCAGAATCAGGAATGCCTTCTGGCAGTGGAGCCCAGGCGGCGCCACCATATATAAGAACGGTTGAGAAGGAAATTATTGCAAGCAGGAAAATTCCTAATCGTGCAATAAATCCACTCATCAATATTTACTTGCTGCGTCGCATGAATATTCCAGCGACTACAAGTCCAACCAAGGAAACAATCGCAATTATCACGATCAAGTTACTTCCACTTTCAGCTGGCGCATCGTCAATGGCAAGCGGCATAGCTATAGCTTCAGGTGTAGCAAGGGCAGTCATCATTGGATCAGTTGGCACTGCACTAGCGGCTGGACTTGGGGCCATTCCGCCTTCAGCTGCTGCGGTGTAGTTGAAAACGAATTCGCCACTTAATACGTGACCATCATCTGCAGTAGCACGCCATTGGATAGTTACTTTTCCTGGAGTCAAATCTGCTGGCCATGGAATAGAAAGGCTGGCACCTTCTAGCGCCGGCGCTGGCGAATCCAAGATGTCACCGCTTGAGTTCATAACAACAATGGCAGCACCATCAACTAGTGGTGGCTCAGCAAAAGTCAATGAAATTGTTTCCTGTGAAGCGTTCACATCAGAATCTGCCGCCGGTGAAGTACTTATCAAATCGGTATGGGCAGATGCGGAAGAAATTGGTGCGAAAAGACCAAGGCCTGCTAACAGGATTGAGCCAATAATTCGTTGAGATTTTGCGAAAGTAGTCATACGTCTAGGTTACGCGAGCCAGTAGTGGGAATCGAATCCGTTGTAATGGGCCGTGCGGATTTTTCATGGATAATTCTGCCCACGGATATAGGGTTTTTCGAGTTTTTAGACCTGTTGGCACACCCTTGCTAAGCGTTGAGTAATCTTAATCACGTGTTGCTATCTGACAAAGACATAAAAACCGAGATCGAGTCGGGCCGGGTTGGAATTGAACCATATGAGCCAGCCATGGTTCAACCTTCGAGCATTGATGTTCGCTTGGATAAGTTCTTCCGAGTATTTGAAAACCATCGCTACCCGCACATCGATCCGTCGACTGAGCAAACAGATTTAACGCGCGAAGTTGAAGCAAATGGCGACGAACCATTCGTATTGCACCCAGGTGAATTCGTTCTTGGTAGTACTTATGAAGTTGTCACTTTGCCAACCAACATAGCTGCTCGTCTTGAAGGCAAATCAAGTTTGGGTCGCCTTGGACTACTAACTCACTCCACTGCTGGATTTATTGATCCAGGATTTTCCGGTCACGTAACTTTGGAACTAGCAAATGTGGCAACGCTGCCAATCTTGCTTTACCCAGGAATGAAGATTGGCCAAGTCTGCTTCTTCCAAATGACTTCAGACGCGGAGCACCCATATGGCTCAAGCGTTTATGGTTCTAGGTATCAAGGTCAACGGGGACCAACACCTAGCCGATCACATGCAAACTTTCATAGGACGATAATTTCCTAGTTACTTTTGCTTTACCCGATCCAATAGCAAAGTAGCTACGTCAACAACTTCAGCAGCTGGATCGCCACCAGCTTCTTGACCACGCACAGTTACGGCATCGTTGAGCATGACGGAGCAGAATGGGCAAGCAACTGCAATCTTGGTTGCCCCAGTTGAAAGCGCTTCATCGCCACGATTCATATTGACGCGAGTGCCGATAGTTTCTTCCATCCACATGCGGCCACCACCGGCGCCACAACAGAATGATTTCTCTTTGTTGCGATCCATTTCAACCAAGTTGATACCAGGCATGTTGGTTATCAATTCGCGCGGTGGCATGTAGATCTTGTTGTGACGACCTAAGTAGCACGGATCATGGTAAGTAACAGTCTCATCTTCTGGCGTCAACATAGTTAAACGATTTTCACTAACTAATTGATTTAACAAAACGGTGTGGTGAACAACTTCGTAGTCACCACCAAGTTGAGGGTATTCGCGACCAATTGTGTTTAAGCAATGTGGGCAAGTTACAACAATTCGCTTGGCACCAACTTCATTAAGCACTTCAACGTTTTGCGCGGCCTGCATTTGGTACAGAAATTCGTTGCCAGCACGACGAGCCGGATCACCAGTACAGGTTTCACCTTCGCCAAGAACCATGAACTCAATACCTGCAGTGTGAAGCAATTCGGCAACTGCTTTAGTGGTGCGCTTTGCGCGATCGTCATAAGCACCAGCACAGCCAACCCAAAATAGGTATTCAACATCGGCTGGGATCTTGTCTTCGCCATCCATGCCAAAGACTCGAACTGGGAATTCGACTTCTTCGATCCAAGTCAGGCGGCCACTGGTGTTCATTCCCCAGGGATTGCCCTTAGTTTCTAAGTTCTTAAAAAGACCGTTTAACTCGGCAGGGAATTCAGATTCAACTAAAACTTGGTGACGACGAAGATCCATGAAGTGATCAACATGTTCGATGTCGACAGGACATTGCTGAACGCAAGCGCCACAAGATGTGCAAGACCAAAGTGCGTCGTAATCAATGACTGCACCTTCACTTGAGCGATGACCTTTGGCGTCATAACCGTCAGTTAATGCGTTTGGATCATCCGAACGCGAGCCAACCATTGGACGAGCAACTTCAGCCTGGACCGCGGCGCTCATGCCTTCAAGTTTTGCGTCATCACTTCCGGCAAGGATGTACGGCGCTTTTGCGAATAAGTGATCGCGAAGATCCATGATCATAAGTTTTGGACTAAGTGGCTTACCAGTGTTCCAAGCTGGACATTGATCCTGGCAACGACCGCACTCAGTGCAACTCAAAAGATCTAAATTACCCTTCCAAGTGAAGTCTTCGATCTTGCCACGGCCAAAAATTGCATCGTCAGCTGGATCTTCGAAATCTAAAACATCTTTGCCTGCATAAATTGGAAGCAGTGGGCCAAGGGCATTTGGACGACGGCTGAATAGAACGTTTAGCGGTGCTGCACCAATGTGTAAGTGCTTGCTGTGTAGCGCCAAAACTAAGAAGCCAAGAATTACTCCGATGTTTAGCCATAGGCCAATCATTTCTAGCCATTCATTTGCATGTAGTCCAAGTGGTTGCAACAAACCTGCAACTGCTTCGGATGCAAATGCGCCACCAGCCATAAATGGAAAATTGTTTGTGCCGAGTTCAGCACTTACGTTGTACTGCGCACCGCGATACAAAAGTAGAGTCCATACAACATTGAAAATCATGAAGAGTACAAACCAAGCCGCACCGGTGTGTGAACCGTAGAAGCGAGATTCACGACCCATCTTTACTGGGTTTCTAACTAGGCGAATTGCCGCAAACATTGCAATACCGATGAACACAAAAACAGTGAATAAATCTTCAGCAAAGCCAACAATCGGAGAGCGGCCAATTACTGGAATTGCAAACTCGGAATCAAACAAGGCTCCGAAGGCTTCCACAATTGTCAGTGATAAAACGATGAATCCCCAGAACGCCAAAACGTGAGCAATACCTGGAACGGTCCAAGCTAAAAGTTTCTTCTGACCAAAAACTTCGGTTACTTCAGCTTTTGCGCGAACTCGTTTTTGTGCGGTTCGATCAACTGCTGGCTCACCACTGCGGACTAATTGGTACAAGAACCACAGACGCTTCAGTGCCAGAGCAGATAGGACGACAGTGATGGCCAGGCCAACTACTAGTCGCAAAGTCATCGAATCGCTCATGTTTGGTCGCCTTCGTAATTGCCCCGTATGCGGGCCCTATTTGTGGGTAATTGCAGACTATCGCACCATGGATTCTTGGGTGGTTCTTGGATTTCGGTGAGCCAAATCTTCATTATGGAAGACATAGATTAGAGAGGTGAGAATCTTCCCTAGTACGAAAAGTTCTGGACTTTTCTTGATCAGTTTTGCGCTATTCGCAGGGCTAATCGGAGCAACGCCAGCCAGTGCTGTGCCGGGACCAAATTCCACGCCAAACTTTGACTCTTTGTTTAGCTCCGAGGCCGTATCAAGCCCGGAATCACTTGGACGAGTTGAGCGTGATGCAGTGAAAGCGGCAAAGGCCCACATAGTTTCACACGCCAACGAATGGGGCATTGATCCAACTCAATTTCAGGCCAGTGAAGCAATTGACGGGGTAGCTGGCATGTCAACCGTGAGATTTACGCAATTTATTAATGGTGTCGAAGTTGCGAACTCCCTTTTAGCAATCACGGTCAACAAAGTTGGCTCGCTGCTGTCGTACACAAAATCAATTTCAGACTATTCAGGTTCATCGCAGGCCTCAATCAGCATGACCGAAGCGGTGGATCTGCTGAAACCAAAACTTGCACAACGACTTGGAACCGCATCTGATCAAGTAGTTGTCTCTGAAATCAAGTTGGTAATTGTTGATGGCGCATTAGTGAGTGAAGTTCCAAGTGGACAGTACTTAGCTTGGCGAACAGCTACTTCTGTTTTGAATGATGCGACTTCAATATCAATGACTTATTTATCTGAAGATGGATCCAAAATTCTCTCGTCACTTCCGTTCTTGCGTGGAATTTCTGCCGACCCATTTGTGTGTGACCTGCAAGTTGATGTTGCAACCCCCGGTTATGTACTCCCGCCAGGCGTTGCAATCGATGCAAGCAACAACCGATATGTAAACATTGCATCTGGTGGCCAGGGTATGCCGTTATGTGGCGTTAACACTTTTGGTTTGAATGGTATAAATACCGAAGTTGGAAAACAAAATATAATTCGAACTTGGGATTACTTCAGTTCAGTCCTCGGCCAAGACATTAACGAAGAAAAATATTTAGGCAACATCGCACCGACAGTTAATGGTGATGCAACGCCTCGCATCAGCGCCTTCATTGACATCTGTGCCACAAATGGAACCACTGGTTCCTGTCCTTATGGAAATGCTTTTTGGGTTCCATGGACATCCACTGAATGCGCGTCCGGTGCGTGTAGTGGAATTTTTCTTGGAAAGAACTTTGACCATGCTGACGATGTAATTGCCCACGAGCTCGCACATGGCGTGACTTTCTCATTAGCGTTTAGTTCAGCGATGGCAGACAACTCTGAAACTGCTGCGTTAAGTGAAGCCATCTCAGACATATTTGGCGAAGCTATGGACCAACTAAACGTGCTTCCTGGTGAAGCTGCAGATCCAGCCTGGACAATGGGCGAAGATGCGCAGGCTGGTGGATACCGCAATCTGCAAGATCCTGCTGTTTCCAAAATCGGAAAGAGTTGGGCACCAGGGGATAGTCACGACAACAGCGGGCCAGTAAATCGCTTGGCATTTGTGCTAGCCAATGGTGGCAAAATCGGAAAGGTAAAGATTAAGGCTCTGGGCTCCAATGCGAATTCTGTTACCAAGAATGATTTATGTGAATCTCCCGGTGAATGCGTTGGCACAGTAAGAATGTCTCAATTAGTTTTTGCCGCCACAAGCAACCTGACTGCAACTTCAAACTATTTTGATTTTGGTAAGCAAATGATGAATGCCTGTTCCGCATTTGTGACAAATGGAACTGCTGGTTTCAAGAATGCAACTTGCAAAAATGTGGGAGCTGCTTTGAAAGCTCAAGGGTTTACAACTGTAAAGGTTTCTGGAATGACGAAGCTGGGTAATGTCACTAAGAACACCGACACCATAATCACAGCAAACGTTTCTGGTTCAACTGGATCCCCGGTAGTTGGACAAGAAATGCAGCTTCAGATCAAGCGAGGAAGTAAGTGGAAGACCGTTGCCACTGCAAATAGTGATGGCACGGGAGTCGTTGGATTCATTGCGGCTTGGAATAATTCAGCAACATATCGAATCATCACCAAGACAAACGGTGGAGTTTTTGCAACAAACGGAAAGTCAGCAAAGGTAAAAGTTAGTTAGTTTTTGGCATGCACATTTTGCATGGCCCAGGCATACATCGCAATAGCGCCAGCCGCGGATGCGTTCATTGATCTAGTTGAACCACTTTGGGTGATACCTAGAATCTGCGAACAGGCTGCGATGCCCTCGGGGGATAGTCCAGGTCCCTCTTGCCCAAAATACAGAACACAAGATTCTGGCAAAGTTGCATTTTCAATGTTGCCGCAACCAGGAACGTTATCGATTCCGATGATTGGAACATTGTTAGTTTGAGACCACTCAACAAATTCAGCAACAGTTGGATGATGTAGTAAGTGCAAGTATCGATCAGTGACCATGGCTCCGCGCCGATTCCAGCCCTTTTTACCAACGATATGAACTGCAGAAACATTAAAGGCATTGGCAGTACGAACAACTGAACCAATGTTTAAATCGTGCTGCCAGTTCTCAATTGCAATGTGAAGCTTTGCGCGTGAAGTATCTAGGTCGGCAACAATTGCTTCGACAGACCAATAGCGATACTTGTCAACAACATTTCTGCGATCGCCAAGTTCCAAGAGTTCTTTATCGAAGTGAGCCTCAGTTGGCCACGGTAACGGATGTGGTCCGACTCCTACGACCGGATAAAACTCGCCCGGGCCTAAGTCGCCACGATCAGGTGCTTCAGTCATTTAGGACTTGAGAGCTCCAGCGATTGCAGCGGTGTGCTCATGAGTTGAACCACAGCACGATCCAATTGCATTGATTCCAAGCGCCTTCATCTCAGAAGCAAACTCGCCCATTTCAGCCGGAGTTCCGGTGTAAACAAAGTCAGCACCAACAAGTTGCGGTAAACCTGCATTGGACTGAATGAAAACATGCACGTCAGCTGGTTTGGCATCGGCAAGTTCGCTGGCGATGATTCGCATCTCATCAGTACCGCGACCACAGTTAGCGCCAATCAAGCGAACACCCATCGCAGCAATTTCAGTTATTGCCTGAGCAGGCTTAACACCCATCATGGTGCGAAGGTTTGTATCGAAACTTAGAGTTGCCACAATTGGCATTCCTGGTGCAACTTCTTTTGCAGCAGCAACAGCAGCAGCAACTTCGCCAAGATCGCTCATGGTTTCGATCAAAATTGCATCGCAGCCACCAGCTACAAGTCCTTTAATTTGTTCAGCAAAAAGTTCTTTGCCAGATTCTGGAGTTAAAGTTCCCATTGGCTCCATCAATTCACCCGATGGACCGACGTCTCCAAATACAAAAACATTTTCATATTTGTCAGCAACGGATCGGGCAACTTCAGATCCTGCCTTGTTCAATTCAAAAACTCGATCACCTAGATCATGCATTTCTAGACGACCTTTAGTTCCACCAAAAGTATTCGTAGTGACTACGTTGGCACCTGCAGCTGCATAGCCGTCTAGCACGGATGCGACTTTTGCAGGTTGGTCAACGTTCCATAACTCAGGTGCACCACCGTCGGTTAGCCCAAGATCCTGTAGCGCAGTACCCATTGCACCATCACCAACAAGTGTGTTGCCGGCATCTAGCCATTCATAAACGTTTGCCATGTCTACCCCTTAATTAGGAAAGTTTGTCGAGCATTGCTTGAAGTGCTGCTTCATCGAGTGAATTTTCTAGATCAGCACTTATGCGTTCTGCAATCTCGGCGGGCTCGCCATCTGCAGGTGTCCAGTCACTACGGATCCAACCATCTAAATATGCATCGGCATCTGCAGCGTCTAACCGCATGGCTGCCTCATCAATTGCCTCTTGAAACCGACTTGCCAAAGAAACCTTTACAGTTTCATCGCCGTTTCTCGCGACGACCATTGAAGGAAACTCTCGCCAGTAGGTAATTTGATATTCAGCCATTTGCTTATTCTACGGCGAAGACCTATCGCAGCGACCGCTAATGTTGCATACATGAAGCGGGTATTGATTATTCATGGCTGGGGCAACGAACGTCCAGTGGGCCACTGGCATCGGCTGTTAGCAACAGCCCTTCGCAAAGAAGGCCATATAGTTGCCTATCCACAATTACCCGATACTGAATTACCAACTTTGGATAAGTGGCTTGCCGTTCTAAAAGTCGAACTCGACATGCTTAATGAAGCAGGCGATGGTGAGCTACTTGTTTTCGGACACTCACTCGGCTGCCTAACTTGGTTGCATATTGTGCAAAGCAACATTCTCAAAGAACAAGCGTCCAGAGTTATGTTGGTTGCGCCCGCCGATCCAGATTTGTGTGGTGAAGTTCCAGATTTTCAATTGGACCTTTCCGCGCCTTCAGTTAAGGCAGCGGCACATAAGGCAGCTCAGTCAACTCTGTTAGTTGGAAGTGACCTAGATCCTTGGCTGCCAAGAGGACTTGAGGCAACTTATGCAACGCCTCTTGATCTGCCATTCGATTTAGTTCAAGGCGCAGGACATTTTGCCGTTGAAGAAGGTTGGACACCTTGGCAGGGAGTTATCAACTGGGTTAATGATGCCAATGCCGATCTAGCAGTGAGGTAAGCATGCTGGCTGATCTAAAGCGGCTTTGGCTAGTTCCTGCTTTTCGAACATTGCTGACCGCAAGAATAATTTCAAATCTTGGAAATGGTTTAGGACCAATCGCCTTGGCATTTGGTGTGTTGAGTTTGGAAGATGCAACCGCTTCCTCATTGAGTATTGTCATGGCTGCACAAATGGGCCCGATGGTTTTGTTCATGTTGTTTGGCGGAGTAGTAGCAGATAGATTCCCTCGCGCACTTGTTGTTGGTGTTTCTGACATTTTGTTAAGCGCTTTTGTAATTGCAAACGGCATCATGCTGATAAACGGAACTGCAACAGTTTTTAGTCTCGCTGTGATTGCGTTCATAAGCGGATCATTAAACGCTTTATGGTGGCCGGCATTTGCCGGTTTGATTCCAGAGATTGTTGATGAAGAAGATTTGCAGTCCGCAAATGCGGTCGTTGGATTAGGCGCCAATGGTGCAAACATTGTCGGGACTGTTGCAGGCGGAATCCTTGTGGCGGGAATTGGTGCAGGCTGGGCAATGGTTGCAGATGGAATAAGTTTTCTGATTGCGGGCTTACTGGTTTTCACGCTGCGTAAATATGGAAAGACCCGAGTTCAAACCGAGCACTCACCAACTGTTTACGGGGACCTTGTACACGGTTGGAAAGAATTTATAAGTCGAAGCTGGGTTGTAGCTGTTGTGGCAGGCTATGCGATCCTCAATATGATTTTTGAAAGTGTCTTTGCTGTCGTCGGTCCCGTACATGCTGAACAAGAGCTAGGTGGACCAAAACCTTGGTCGTGGATCTTGGCAGCACTTTCAGCTGGAATGGTTGCTGGAGTTTTGGTTTCATTAAAGATTCGACCGAAGCATCCGTTGGTGATTGCACTTAGCGCACAAGTGGCGGTGGCTGGGTGGATTTTGACGATGGGTGTAACTAATTGGATTCCGCTAATTATGATCAGTGCATTCTTTGCTGGCATCGCATTCGATTTCTTTTTTGTCTTGTGGCAGACCGCAATGCAAAGCAACATTCCACGTGAGTCATTTTCAAGAGTTGCTTCTTATGACGCGTTTGGTTCGCTAGCGCTTGCTCCGCTGGGATTGATAGTGGCTGGCCCAATAACTGAAAAGTTTGGATCTTCAACAACCTTGATAGCGATGGGGCTCTTGTTCATAGCTATTTTGGGCGCGATCCTTGCAGTTCCAGGCGTTCGCCAGCTCGAAGGTAAAACACTCGAAATTGCTGAAATCCAGCCAGAATCCCTAACTTCCTAGACATATGGTTCAAAAAACCCATTAAATCGTGGATTACGCCCCAACCTACGGTTGCGTAGGTTACGCTAGCGTAGGTTACGTTACCGTAGCCAACGAGAGGTTTTGGAGACTTCATGAACA
>JACCDP011428658.1_pt1 | contig 12614 bp, 9 predicted proteins | sample 7445841 | NCBI WGS metagenome assembly JACCDP01 (sample SAMN15323441, study PRJNA562643) | freshwater metagenome | isolation source: river surface water | place: USA:Blue River Watershed | collected 2017-08-17
AAGCGGCATCAGGCTCGGCAGGAAATGGCACGTAAAGGCCTCGATTGTTCAGAAAAACAGCACCTAATTCCCACGATGAACGTGCCGGAGGCAACTCACGAAGTACGACGAAGTACCAAAAAAACAGCTGGAGGAGCAGCGGAACATTGCGAAGACATTCGATGTAAGCGGTCGAAAATCCTCTGAGAAGAGGATTGTCAGACAAACGAAAGATGGCAAGCAGCAAGCCCAGCGCACTCGCACCAAGGATTGCCAAAAACGAAACTAAAAGGGTGTTGCTCAGCCCGACCCAGAACGCATCGAGAAAAGTCGAATTTTGATCGAAAGGCACAAGACTGAAGGCGATATCAAAGCCGGCCGGACGATTCAAAAAATCAAATCCCGAGGTTATACCTCGCGCTTGTAAGTTACTCGCTGCATTTTGCAATACATACGTGATCATCGCTACAAGACCAAAGGCCAAGAGCGCTTGAAAAAGGCTTGCAGAAATGCGTTGTTTCCCTTGCAGCATGCCCTCAGCCTCTTTCAGCGGAAAGGCATAGGATAGTGCAGCCCGCCGGCGTTCCAAAGGGCATTTTGTCCGCGTTCGATCTTGAGAGGAGAATCTTTACCAAGGTTCCGATCGAAGATCTCCTGATAATTGCCGACCTGTTTGACAACCTGGGCAGCCCAATCAGGTTTTAAGTCTAGATTTTTACCCAACTCACCTTCGACTCCCAAGAGCCTTCTGACTGCAGGATTAGAACTTTTCTTTTGGGCTTCGACAGACTTCGCATCGACTTTCAGCTCTTCGGCCTCAAGGAGTGCAAAGAGCGTCCAACGGGCCACATCGCCCCACTTTTGATCACCATGGCGAACAGCTGGACCGAGGGGCTCCTTAGAGATCGTGTCGGGAAGAACGATGTGTTCTTCTGGTTTTTTCAATTTGGTACGATCTGCATAGAGTCCAGACTTATCAGATGAGATGACATCACAACGACCAGCGTCGTAGGCAGCGACCACTTCGTCATTCTTTTCGAAGGTCACCAGCTTGTACTTCATGTTCTTCGCACGAAAATAGTCTGCGAGATTCATCTCTGTCGTTGTACCTAAATTGACACAAACTGTCGCACCATTCAACTCGCTGGCAGATTTGACACCAAGCTTCTTGGGTACCATAAAGCCTTGCCCGTCGAAATAAATGACCCCGGCAAAATCAAGTCCCAGCTGCGTATCACGCAAAAAAGTATAGGTCGTGTTGCGCGAGAGGATATCGATCTCACCGGACTGAAGAGCGGTCAAACGCTCCTTGGCCGATAGAGCTGAGTACTTCACCTTGCTCGCATCGCCAAAAACAGCCGCCGCAATGGCTCGACAATAGTCGACATCGATACCCTGCCACTGACCGTTTTTGTCTGGGCTGGAAAATCCTGCTAAACCTTGACTGACACCGCATTTGAGAAAGCCCCGTTTACGAATTTCGGAAAGGGTATCGGCCAAGCTGAGAGTAGACCAGGCTAAAGAAGTGCAGACCGATAAACCAAGCCAAAACGATTTCATAACATCTCCGCGCAGATGGATGAGCCAGAAGTTCGACCCTTATAACACAGCTCTCGCGGGGAGGAAACGAAGAGACGGCAAACATTTCTGATCTTGTCTCGCTGGAAGCCTTCTTGCTCGTAGGGACGAGATGAGCTAAGGTCTCAAGGTTTATACCATGGTCAGTCCGACAAGGTGGGAAGTTCCGATGACCTTACTGCAAAATTCCATGTTCTACGACATCATTTTCCCGAGCGATGAAGACGAAGGCATGGGAGCTGACGGCCAGCTTTTTCTACAGAAAGTCCTACGCTTTCACCCCCGACCCAACCTGCGGCTTGCCGACACGCCGATCGTCATCTTCGACTTTGAGACGACAGGACTGGATTCTATACGGGATCGCATTATCGAAATCGGTGCTATTAAGTATCAGAACGGCAAAAAAGTTGCTGAGCTCGGTACCCTCATCAAACCAGAAATTCCTTTGCCTGAGACAGCCAGCAAAATTACTGGCATCACGCAAGATATGTTAGAAGGGCAACCGAGCATTGAAAAGGTTCTCCCGTCTCTGCTCCAGTTTGTCGAACATACGATCCTCGTTGCTCACAACGCAGAATTTGATATGGCCTTTCTCAAGGCAGCTTGCCAGCGCATGGGATATCAGATCGAGTGGCCTTGCTTTTGTACGTTGAAACTTTCCCGTCAGCTGCTGCCTGATCTTGAATCAAAAAATCTCGATACACTCGCCAAACATTTTGACCTGACCTTCGTCGCACGCCACCGTTCGATCGGTGACTGTGAGGTGACGGGAGCTGTTCTGCATAGACTCCTCGACAACGAGGGCAAGCATCTGCAGGAGTGGAAAGACATGCAAAGCTTTCAGGTCGTCTGATTTTTCCAGGGGGACACGGCACACATGCGAATCACCAGCAAACTGGATCCTAAAAGCGCTAGCTTTCAAAGTAATGAAGCGCACCACAAAGCCTTGCTAAGCGATCTCGAAAGCAAGCTACAAAATGCGCACGCAGGCGGAGGCCCTAAGGTTGTCGAACAGTTACGCAGCCAAGGAAAACTCCCAGCTCGCGAGCGCATCCAGCTACTTATCGATCGCGGCACACAGTTTCTCGAACTGTCCAGCCTTGCTGGTTTTGAGCTCTATGAGACTCCCGTTCCATCGGGTGGCATCGTAACCGGCATCGGCACCATACACGGGCGCCCTTGCATGATCGTAGCCAACGATGCTTCGGTAAAGGGAGGAACTTACTTCCCGATCACCGTCAAGAAGCATCTGAGAGCCCAAGAAATCGCCGAACAGAATCACCTTCCCTGCATCTATCTCGTTGATTCGGGAGGAGCTTTTCTGCCCATGCAGGACGAAGTGTTTCCGGACAAAGATGACTTCGGGCGAATCTTTTTCAACCAAGCCCGCATGAGTGCCAAAGGGATTCAGCAGATCGCATCGGTACACGGTTTCTGTACGGCAGGTGGCGCTTATATTCCCGCTATGTCGGATCAAAGCGTGATTGTCAAAGGCACCGGGACCATATTTCTCGCAGGTCCTCCCCTGGTAAAAGCTGCGACGGGTGAAGAGGTGACAGCAGAAGAACTCGGCGGCGCACGCGTACACACATCCATCAGTGGTGTCGCTGATCACATGGCCGAGAATGACGAACACGCCCTCCAAATCGTCCGTGAAATCGTGCGGCATCTAGGCAAAAGCGGTCAGTCGCCTGCCAAACTTCAACAGTTAGAAGAACCGCACTATTCTCCGCAAGAATTACTCGGAGTAGTACCTGCAGACAGTCGCAAGGCCTTCGATATTCGAGAAGTGATTGCCCGTCTCGTCGATGGCTCGCGCCTTTTTGAATTCAAGCCTAATTATGGGACAACGCTCGTCACTGGTTTCGCTCATATCGCAGGTATCCCTGTCGGTATCCTTGCAAACAATGGCGTGTTGTTTTCAGAAAGCGCCCTCAAAGGCTCGCACTTTATCGAGCTCTGCACTCAAGAACAGATTCCCCTCCTCTTTTTGCAAAATATCACCGGCTTCATCGTCGGCAAAAAATACGAGCATGGTGGGATTGCCAAGGACGGGGCAAAGCTAGTCCACGCTGTGGCCAACGCAAGGGTCCCCAAAGTGACCCTGATCGTGGGGGGAAGTTTTGGAGCAGGTAACTACGGTATGTGCGGCCGTGCCTACGAGCCGAGTTATCTTTTTATGTGGCCGAATGCAAAAATTTCTGTGATGGGCGGTGAGCAGGCAGCAGATGTGCTCGCAACTGTGAAAGTTCAACAGCTCGCCAAACAAGGCAAGAGCCTAAGCGCAGAGGAATTAGCTGCCATTCGTCAACCCATCCTGGAAAAGTACGATAGAGAGAGCTCAGCAAGCTACTCTAGCGCTCGCTTATGGGATGATGGGATCATAGATCCTCGTACCACTCGCGATGTCCTAGCCATGGCATTTGCCTCGACTCTGCATCACGATTGGACCAAGACGCAGTTTGGTGTATTCCGCATGTAAAATGAGGCTGGCTCTGGGAAGGACGGAGCCAGACCGAGGGCTATAAGGGGCATCACGATGAGCAAAAAAACGAACATTACTATCGGCAACGCCGGCGGCTACTGGGGAGATGACCCCAAGGCCCTCGAAAGGCAAGTCTTCTCGGGTCGACTCGACTACATCAGCATGGATTTCCTCGCCGAAATCACGATGTCGATCCTCCAAAAACAGAAGCAGAACGACCCTGAAGCAGGCTACGCGCGCGACTTCTTACCTATGCTAAAGACGGTTCTCCCTAAGCTCATGGCTGATCGGACCACCATTATCACCAATGCTGGTGGTGTTAATCCGCAGAGCTGTGCCAAGGCCATTGCTCAGCTAGCTGCTGGACTTGGCCTGGAGCCCAAAATCGCCATCGTCTATGGTGACGACATTCTTCCTGATCTCAGCAAGCTGCAAGCAGAAGGTATAGCGTTTGATAACATGGAAACAGGCGAATCGTTTGCCTCAGTCCAGACCCGTATCCAAGCAGCAAATATTTACTTTGGTGCAGCTCCCGTCGTACGGGCCCTCAAATGGAACCCCGATATTGTCATTACAGGCCGCGTCACCGACACAGGCATAACGATGGCCCCGATGATCCATGAGTTCGGCTGGTCACTCACCGATTGGGATAAACTCGCGCACGGAATCGTAGCTGGCCATATCATCGAGTGTGGATCACAATCGACTGGCGGCAACTTCACTGACTGGGAAAAAGTGTCGAGCTTCGATAATATCGGCTATCCTATCGTTGACATCCAGGCCGACGGTAGCTTCTTTGTCACCAAGCACAAGGGTAGCGGTGGCCTTGTAACAACCGATACAGTTCGAGAACAACTTTTCTACGAAATGGGTAGCCCCAAAGCTTATATCACTCCCGATGTTGTCGCTGATTTTAGCAGCATCCAGCTCGAACAGGCTGGTCCTGATCGCGTGCGCGTGTTCGGTGTGAAAGGCAATGAGCCAACCCCGCTGTATAAAGTATCGATGGCTTACGAAGACGGCTATAAATCTGTCGGCTCCATCATGATCTCTGGTCCTGATGCGCGCCGGAAAGCCGAAGCTTTCAGCAAAATCTTTTGGAATCGTTGCACAGGCCCCTTCGAAGAAACTCTCACAGAGTATGTGGGATTTAATGCTTGCCACCGATCTCTCGTGCATGCTCAAGACGGCAATGAAATTCTCTTGCGCCTCGGAGCACGTGCGAAGGAAGAGAAAGAGCTCAAACTCTTTGGCAAAATGATTCCATCTCTGATTCTCAGTGGACCCCCTGGCGTTGCTGTTATTGGAGGTGTTCCAAAAGCTCAAAAGGTCATGAGCTACTGGCCAGCCTTGATGCCAAAAAGCGCTGTGCACCCCACCATCGCACTCTTTGAGAAGGGCGAGCTAACGGCTACAGAACTGGTCAAAGACACCCCTACTGGTCATTTTGAAGTCAAAGAGCCGAGTGTTCAAATCGCCAAAACTCCTAGTCGTTCATTGCCGGATATCCTCGGCGAACAAAGCGCCCCTGGTGCTGTTCTCATACGAGATATCGCTCTCGGGCGCAGCGGTGACAAAGGTGATACAGCGAACATCGGAATCATGGCTCGCAGTCGCGAGGCATATGATCTCCTGGAGAAGTATCTGACAGCGCAAAGGGTGAAAGACCTCTTTCAAGAACTCTGTCTCGGCGAAGTCAAACGTTATAGTCTCCCGAATCTCCTCGGTTTTAACTTTTTACTCGAGGAATCTCTGGGTGGCGGTGGAACACGTACGCTTCGCATCGATGCCCAAGGCAAAACCTTTGCCCAAGCGCTCTTGGCCCAAAAGCTAGTGATGAAGTGAACACAAAGGACCGTTTATGACACATATCAAGCGCGTATTTATAGCCAACCGTGGTGAAATCGCTCGTCGTATTGCCCTTGGCGCGCAGAGTCAGGGCATTGACTCGGTTGCTCTCTATAGCGGCGAAGCTCCTCCAGCCTTTCTCGAAGGACTGGTTCAGCAGTTCGTCAAAGTCGAAGAAGAGAGTCCTGCCCTCTACCTCAATGCCGAACTGATGGTTCAGCTTGCTGTTCAGACTTCTTGCGATGCCGTGCATCCAGGTTTTGGCTTTCTCTCCGAAAACGCGCGCTTCGCTTCTCTCGTGCGAGAGGCTGGCCTCAACTGGATTGGGCCTAGTCCCAGTGCCATCTCAGAGATGGCCTCAAAAGCAGCCGCCCGTGAGATAGCTCAACAGCAATCGGTCCCGGTAGTTCCAGGTATTGAGCGCCTCCAGATCCTCGAAGATGGATCCCATCTCGCGGTTGTGCGCGCCTTCGCCAAGCAGCATGGTTTTCCCATCTTGCTGAAAGCGGCGTTAGGCGGTGGGGGCAAAGGTATGCGCGTCGTTCAGCAGGAGAGTGAGCTCGAAGAAGCTATCCGTCGCGCTCAGTCGGAAGCTATCAATGCCTTCGGAGACGGAGCTTTGATCGTCGAGCGTTATGTCGAGCATCCACGTCACGTAGAAGTTCAGATTCTCGGCGACAAGCACGGCAATATCTATGCTCTTAGCGATCGAGATTGCTCGGTGCAAAGGCGTCACCAAAAGATTATCGAAGAAGCTCCCGCCCCAGGCCTGAGCCCTATCACACGTCAGCGCATGCACGAAGCGGCTGTTCGATTGGCTCAATCCGTTCGCTATGAATCGGCTGGAACTGTTGAATTTCTTGTCGACTGGTCACCTGACAAGCAAAGACTTGAGGACCAAAATTTTTATTTTCTTGAGATGAACACACGCTTGCAGGTCGAGCATCCCGTAACCGAACAGGTTCTGAATGAAGACCTCGTGGCTTGGCAATTTCGTATCGCTCAAGGCGAAAGTATCCGGGACAAAGTCCATCTCAAACCCCAGGGCCATAGCATCGAGCTCCGTCTCTATGCGGAGGATGCTGCTCAAAAGTTTCTTCCAGCTCCTGGCCCTGTGCACGGCTTTCTCCCTTACCAGGCTCCTGGCATACGCTGGGAAATAGGTATCGATCCCATCGATGCCGTGAGTACTCGCTTCGACCCGATGATCGCCAAGCTTATCGCGACTGGCGCTGATCGCAAGCAAGCTATAGAACGTCTAAAGCAGGCGTTAAAGCAGACTGTGTTAGCCATTCCAACCAGTAATCTAAGCTTTCTCTTGGCTGTCCTCAGTCATCCTGGTTTTGTCGAGGCGCAACCGACGACGCGCTTTTTGGAAACTTATCAGGTCGACCTTGCTGAATGGACTGAAACAGAGCGTGCGCGCCTCAAAGAAACCGCGCATACACTCGTCAAAAAGCTCCATGAACACGCTCAGCCTGCGACACATCACGACCAAGCCCACGCCCCTTCCGTTGCTCAACTGACCCAAGCCATCTTTTCGAAGAAGACCACGACTCCCCAGACGAACGCGCTGCTCTCTCTTGCTCAGGTCAAGATCGTAAGTGTTCCAAGTCGCTTCCGTAGCCTTTCTTCCGTGGTGGGAAGGGGTCTTCTACTCGAGGCTACGCAACACCATGCTTTTGCCTTCTGTCAGTGCCGCCGGGGCTCGAGCCACATCCGTTGGATCAATCTCGACGGTCAGTGTTTTTACGAAGAAGATAAGGGCGATGAGCTACAAGCAGCGAGCAAGTCTGCGGCACACAGTCATACGATCACCGCTCCTGTGCCTGGTAAGGTCGTGAAGGTGCTCATTCAAGCCAAAGACCAAGTAAAAGAGCGCCAGACCGTCCTTATTCTCGAATCGATGAAGATGGAGTTTGAGGTACAGGCCGCGCGTTCGGGAACAGTCGGTGCCATTCTGGTTGAGCCGGGCCAACAAGTGCAAGCTGATGAAGTTCTCGCACAATGGATTGAAGAGTCTTCTAAGACTTGAGATTCCTGAACGATCATCGAACGGCGGAGAGCCTCTCGAAGTAGACAGCGGCCTACTCGTCGTGTCATACTACCTGGTGTTCTTCGTGAACTGATTCAAAGGAGTCTCTATGCCATTTCAGACCTTTATGAGCGAGTCAGGCTTCAAGGTCCTGGCCATGGCGCGCCTCGGCTCCTGCGAATACAGTATAATTCTTTACCTCTTGAATTGTGCTGTATCCGGCATGCACGAGCTGGTGACCACTGAAAAAGAATTAGCGACTCTCATCGGCTATACACTTACAGAAGTTCAACAGGCGATGGAAAATCTCACCAAACGGCGCCTCATTCAGGTAAAAGTTCATGAGGCCCAAGCGGTACCAAAAGAACGTCAGTCGGTACGTATCGGCATCCAGTATGACATTCACCTTTGGCAACTGACGTTTGATAATGATGTCACGAGCCATGATGCGGTTTTATTTCCGTTCAAAAGAGAGCCCAATGTTTTGTATCTGCAGTCTAGGGATCAGAGTGACATCACCCCGACTATCAAACATCCAACTCCTACCTGGAAGCGCATCCTCGACGCTTATCTAGAAGGACGCGATGGACTCAACGATCAAGAAGTTCAAAATGCCGAGCGTGACGCCCACATTCTCGTGGATACCCATGCTGTAGATCAAGTTCTCTTGATGCTTCGGCATTTTGGCCAAAGAATCCCCACACTAAGTCTCCTAGCAAGCGCCTGGCAGCATTACCAAACCCTTTTTGAAGAAGAGACCGATAAAGTAGATATCCTCGAAGCGCGGCATAAACATTCAGAAATGGACCATCGCCTGCGCGATGCTGTTGAGCTCTTGCTCCAGCAAAAAGGTGAGCTCCAGCTCAATGCTGATGAAATCGATATTCTCGATATGCTTTACAATCATCGTCACCCTCGCCGTCAGCTATTTTGGGCCTATCAAACACGTGGGCGATACCCTAATCTCAAGGACTTTTTTGAGCAAAATAGTTTCCTGATGCTACCAGTAACCTCGTCTGGTACAGTGTTTAAAAAACGACCACACCAGGATTGAGGAGAGTTCGCTTTGCGCTCACACCCCAGAGTCTCACTGTGTCTATGGATCCTTCTCGCTGCTTGTCAAACAAGTCAGAAGGCCGGCCAAGGCAACTCTGAGCCTCTTGCGTATGATGGTATTCTTGAAGAAATGGATTCTCTTCCCGACTGTAACGAGGAAACTTTAGGAAGTCTATTCTGGGTGAGAAATCAAAAAACTGGCTTCGAGTGCACAATAGACAAGCAGTGGAGCAAGCGAGGAACGGTAGAGCCTGACGACGTGGACTTTGGTCCTCGCAGCTCTCTTGATCAATTCTCAGATATCAAGCGGCTGTAATATCTTTCGGGTAGAACATACGCACACCATCTGCTTCCAGATAATAACCCTTGGCTTGCTGTTCTACAGTAATTCGCTGTTGCCCGATAAAGAAAGATTTTTCTTCTCCATCCTTCAACGCACTCAGATCAAAATCTACGTAGGCTCCGGACTCAAATCCTAGACGCATGTTTCCGCTTTCAAAACTTACAGACGCCAATCGGAAGCCAGAACTTACGGCCTGTTTCACACGAACAGGGGCTCCCGCTTTTGCTTTCTTAGGAGCTTCAGGAGCAATGTCCGTCTCATCGAGATCTTCATCCGTCGCAAGAGACTTTAAGGTATCATCCGCCAAGGAACGCTCGCGCTCCAAGTCTGGATCGATCGTATCATCGTGCTCGAGGAGCTCGAGAGCTTCATTTCTTTCGTCAGAATTAACATCCGTATCAGCACTCGCAAGCAACCGACTTTCTTCCGCAATAGAAGCTTCTAGCTTAGCTTCAAAGGCCGTCTCTTCCTCATCTGAAAGCTCGGCAGCACCTGCTGGCAGCGATTCTTCCAATTCTGAAGCATCTGCAGACCTGATAGGATTTGACTCTGTTCCTGAAGCCATAGACTCCTCACTCACCTCAGACATGGGACCGCCAGCCTCGATTTCCTGCTCGCGCGCAAGCTCGAGCTCCGTATCGAGACCACTCTCCTCTTCCAGAATAACATCTTGATCGGTCAAATCCTCAACATTTTGAGCGACATCGAGATCAAGATCATCATCCGAAACGAGCACAACATCCTCATCTTCCAATGCGACACTTTGCTCGCTTACAAGTTCTTCTTCGACAGACTCTGGCTCAGCATCTTCCACTTCAACCACAAGATCATCTTCATTCAAGGGCAGATCGTCTGCTAAACCTGCCTCTGTCTGACCAGCCGAACGATGATCATCTAGAGTAACATCGTCTGCAAGATGAGCAGCACCCGCTCCATGAATAGGTATCTCGTCCATCTCTCCATCTGGATTCAAGGCGAGTTCTTCTTCATCAATAGGCTCTTCAATACTTTCGATAGGCTCTTCTGCTGCCTCTAACTCAGCCTCGGGCTCTAGCGCAACTTCTTGCTCAGAACTTGCCTCCATGTCCGCTACCGGTTCGTCTTCTAAAGGTTCTTCCGATGCTGACACGCCCTCGGCCAAGCTTAACTCATCGAGATTCGGACTTTCAGCAAGCGCATGGCCATTGGCAAAGGGATCTTCACGATACGCAGCGTCCTGGCTATAGGGCGCCAAAATACTCACAAAATCAGCAACCCCACAACGATCCAAAACTGCGCTGAGTGTTTCACCGGGATCTGCCTTGTCTCGATAGAGACTGATGATCTTTTTGACAAGCCCAGGAAGTTCCTTGGCAGGTATTCCTTCTGCAAAAAAGCTGGATAATTCGGGAACCTGTGAATTTTTTCCGCCCATGCTGAGGCGGTAACCCGCAGGTTCACCGACGATCGAGATATCAAGAGTATGACATGGAGCACAGCATTTGGCGCAACCATTGATGCCAATTTTCAGGGATGCATCAAGACTTAAATTCTCAATCTGCTTGGTCACTTCCATCGAAGTCACAAGTGCAGGTTGATCATGGTCCTCACACAGCTCACCAAGACAGGTGACAGGCTGGTGAAGGCCTCTCTGGTAGTTACGAAAGCCGAGTCCGATAGATCGAAGCTGTTGAGCTACGTGCTGAACCTCGCTCTCCTTCACAAAGAGAGCTAGTCGCTGGTCTTCTGTCGCCTTGACAACAGCTAGTTCCTTGCTGCAAAGCTCAGCTATCTTCTTGAGCTGCACGGAATTATAGACCCCTCCTGGGACCTCGGTCGAAAGGAGGACTGTACCATTTTTCAATTTGAAGAGCTGACTCATCTTCAACTTCCAGAGGAAATAGGGTCTTACCTGTCATCTAGGAAGCTTTCGGCGGATGCTGGAAAGACTTAAGAACGAGAACTCAATCCTTAAAAAAAATGAGGCGGTCTTAAGACGCGCCCCAATTCATATCATTGATAAAAATTTATATATTTGTGTTTTTATCAATTCGATATTTTTTTAGTTTCCATGCTCAAGAAAGTCCTTCATCCGCTGGTTAGCCAAAGCACGAGACACCCAAAAACTCTCCGTGAGCTGGCGAATGAGATCGAAAGAAGTGTCCATACGTTCCACTTCCTTGCGAAGCATTTCTCCAGGCATGAGCATCAAGCCTGCGAAAACATTGGACTGAATATCAAGAATCTCTTGAGGCACCTCACCAAAGTGTTTGCAGAGAGGGTGTTGGCTCAAAATCAAGTGACGGAATAGTGTTTTCACTGTGAGAAAGCGGACGTAGGGTCGTGAATCAGCCTCACGACAAATCAGCAAGGTCTTGAGGTGTAGGCCTTCCCCTTCATGCATGACCTGGGTGGCTTCGACCGCTTCTGGATTGATTTGGAGGGTAATCCCCTGGAATAAGCGTAGCAGTTCTGGAATGTAGATAGGAGCTTCGATGAACCCACCCATCTTGACGATATCCTGCACGATAGCAAGAATAGCTTTGCGCTGAACATCGAAAAGCTCTTCAAAAGCTGGGATTTTACCGGTTTGAGATTGCCAACGAGCAGGGTTCTTAAAATATTCCTTTTTCAGTACTTCTAGAGTCTTACCATTCAACGAGAAGAGGCCGTAGCCTTTGAACTCAAACACGGCCTCATCCAAAGACATTTTGCCGGAGGTTATATCGATAAGGAGGCTTTCATCGACATTGAGATGATCAGCAATACTCCGTAGGGTCGTCAGGGAGCGTATGTTTTTCTTGCCTTTTTTCCAGTGGCTGCAATCGGCTGGGTCGTACCCGAGAATTGCTCCCACGTCCTGATCGATGACCTTCACGTTCCCATCGTACCGAATTTCGAGAGCTTCTTTGCAAAACTTGAACAAGGTGGCCGAATGAGGATAGCGATTGGCTTCTACCTTTTTCATGCTTGCTCCTGATGAAAGCAGACTCTAATCCGGTTGATGATGAAAAAGCGCCTCTCGCACAGGCAAGCGACGGTAGGCAAATTTTTCACTCTATTTTGACCTTCTCCCATTAGAAACGATTTTCGAGGCGCGGTCAAGACTTCGGGAGACCACTTAATGCTCCCCCTAAAATCATTTGGGCAAGTTGAGCTGAGCTTTCATTCGGAGGGCAAAGGCAGGCGGCACAAATTCCTCAAATGCACCTCCGTGCTTGGCCACTTCTCTCACAAGAGTTGAAGAAATAAAGGATTTTTCAGGTGCTGTAGGTAGAAACAGGGTTTGGATCTGAGGTGCCAAGCAACGG
>JACCDP010395465.1_pt1 | contig 12607 bp, 11 predicted proteins | sample 7445841 | NCBI WGS metagenome assembly JACCDP01 (sample SAMN15323441, study PRJNA562643) | freshwater metagenome | isolation source: river surface water | place: USA:Blue River Watershed | collected 2017-08-17
AATTCTGCGGTCAGCTGATACACATCAGCAATCACTACAAAACTCTAATACAAATGCCCGAAGCGGTGACTAGCATAGCTCGGATGGCCATGTTTTTGAGTGTGATACGTCCTGCCAAGCGCCATTTGATAGGACAAACCTGGGCAGAAGTGGCCCGTACTGTGTGGCAACGCCCTGAAAACGATGAATACTATTTTAAGAAAAGTCATGCCGTGGCCTATGCACACCTGGTTGCAGTACACATGAATCTGTTGTGTGAACGAATTGGCTATGAATACAGTTAGACTATTTTTCTAACCAAGGTTATTGATTTGCGTTTGCTACGCTTGGTGGCCATTTCTTTCAGGCTCACATAAGGGCCCATCTTGATTTCTACGTCCTTGCTGTTCATGGTGCGTAGACAAGTCCTGAAAATCATCCAGTCTTGTTTTAAAAACACATTGATAGGTATCAGCCTGTTGCTTTCCCACCACCAGGTCTCGCCCAGTTCTAAGAACACTTTTTTAGCGGTTTCTTCTTTGAGCAGACCAAAATCATACAGCGTGGTTATAACTTCATCTGAATTCTGTATGATACCTATGTAGTCATTGCCGCCGTAGGTTATGTAGCTGATGAACGGGTATTGTGCGAGTAATTGCTTGTAGTGGTCTTCCACGTTTTCCGATAAATATGTTATAAAGACGGCAATTATGATTACAGTCAAAGCATATTTATATCCGAATACAGCTGAGGTTCAAGTATTTGACCCTGCGATTTTTACAGTAAGGAACCGAGTCGTGTACACAAGAACAATAAAAGTATACCAAGGCATTGATAATCCTGTGCAGGTTATCGTTCGCAATCAAGATCAAAAAAGTGTGAATCTCACTGGTTACAGTGTACAGGCAGACATACAGGATCCAACCAACCAGGTCACAGTGGAAAGTTATGCCGTGACCTTTGCCAACATTGCCACTGGACAGGGCAGTTTTACCATAGCCAGAGAAGTGGTAAACAGCCTGGAACAGCGTTTTTACAAGCTGACCTTCCGAACCATACAAACCAGCAACAGCAACGAAAGGCCCTTGTACATAGACGACAATTATGGTGTGCCCATAGACCTACAAGTGTTACCAGCCTATTACGCAACCACAGAAAGTGTGGCTGGCACAGATGAAACAGTGGTAGATGGTGGAACCTTATAATGGCAACAGCAAATGTACGAATAAATCAGATATTGTTGCGCCGCGGAAATACCACTGCGGCCAGCGCCTATACCGGGCCTGTTGGCGAAGCCATAGTTGACACCGGATTAAAAACTCTACGAGTTCAGGATGGAGTCACTGCCGGTGGCACCTTGTTGGCCACAAACGCACAGATACAGGCGTTAGGAACCTATGCCAATGCCACCTTTGGTACCAGCAGTTTTGGCAACGCCAACGTTGACTTATATCTAAACAGCCAAAACATCACCAGCGCCAACATTGGTGCATTCCAAACTTATGCCAACCTGACATTTGGCACTCAGGCTAATGCGGCCACCCAAGCTGTAGAAATTAATAGTTTGCGTGCCAACATCACAGCGGCCAATGTGGCCATAACCGGCTTGACCAGTAACGCAGCCATACAGGCCGCGATCCTGGACACACTCACAGGAAACGCAGCTAGCCAGGCCACGGTATTGGACACCTTGACTTCTAATGCGGCTACACAGTCAGCGACTCTCAGTGATCTGTTAGGCAATGCTGTGGCACAACAGACCACATTGATTGATCTTGTGGCCAATGCTGCCACACAGGCCCAGGCCATTGCCGCTGTCACAGGAACCTACAGCAACACCAACGTGGCCGCTTATCTGACAGCAGTCACTGGTAACATCATTCCTTCAGCCAATGTGACCTACAGTCTTGGTAGTGCAGATAGACAGTGGAAGGATTTGTGGGTAAGCAATAATACCATTTACATCGGTAATACTCCTATTAGGGTAGACGGCGGAACACTATTAGTAAACAATGCTCCAATAACTGCTGGATCGACATATGGTAATGCCAATGTGGCTGTATACTTGCCCACAGATCCTACTTTCATTGACGTTGCTCAGGCAGTAATCAACTTGGATGACAACAAGGGAAACCTCATAAATGGATCATACACAGTTAGTCTTGGTGCTGATGGTAATCTAACCTTACCAGGTAACGCCGTTGTTAGTGCTTCTGACTATGGCATCAGTTTCATTGCTGGCAATGATGGAGTAGCAACAGCTGGTACCATAAACATCACAACTACAAATCCTGCCATTGGTGAATCCTTTAATTGGCAGTTCAACTCTTTGGGCGAACTAGAACTGCCGCAGGGTGGCCTGATCAAAGAAGGTGGCGGACCTTTTGGCAGCAGCATCACTCTAGAGCCAGCCAACATTGCCGACGGCGATCAGATATTAGTGATATATCCTACCGCCGGTGAAGGCAATCACCTGCACCTGACCACAGGCAATTTGTACAACACTGAAATGTACCTGGGCAGTGATGACTACTATGTGAAGTTGACCAATAGCGGTACTATTGCAATTAATGCCAACGACAACACCAGCTCTCAGGCCACTTGGGAATTTATGCCTCTTGGCGATTTAAGACTTCCTCAGGGAGGCGTAATCGGAGAAGTATCAAACCCCAGTGGTTTTCCGGGATATGGTCTAGCCTTTACCCCAGATCCTGCCAATGCTATCAACCCCAATCAACAATTACTTGTTTACCCCACTGGCGGCGCAGATTTCAATCACCTGCATCTGACTTCGGGCGATTTGTACGATACAGAACTGTTCTTGGGCAACGACAATCTTTATGTCAAGTTGGCCAACACAGGCAATGTGGAAATCCGTGCCGATGACAACGCAGGCAACACGGCTCTGTGGATTTTTAACAAAGACAGTACTACCACTTTCCCGACAGGCCTGTATTTTGCTCCAATGGGAGAAATTTATAATACTGGTGGAACAGCATCAATTGGTAGTTCAAATTATGATGTAAACATCATAGCCAATGCCAGCGGAACTAGTCAACAGTTCAACTTTGGTGTAGATGGCACCTTGACCATACCAACCGGTGGTAACTTGATTTTTGACAGCAGTGCTGTCAGCGTGATTGATGGTGTATCCAGTGTGATCACTGGTAATATCATCACCACCAATGGTGTGTACTGGTCAAATGGTGCCGCATACAGCACAGGTGGGGCAGGTAGTTATGGCAACACCGAAGTGGCCTCTTACTTGCCAACTTATACAGGCAACTTGTCAGCATCAAGAACACAGGTAACCAACAGTGTTGACTTTATGTACGGTGGTTATCCATACATGGGTTGGCAGTTAACCGACAGCGACACACTAAAACTAAGAACCAATATCAGCTCCGGTGATTATACCGACGATGTGATTTTGGTCAATCGTCAAACTCTAGAAGTGAATGTGGTCGCCCAACTAACAGCAGGCAACGTGATTACTACCAACGGCATATATTGGTCAAATGGTGCCGCATACAGCTCCGGGGGCGGCAACAGTTACGGCAACGCCCAGGTAGCTGAATACCTGGCCAACTTTGATGGCGTCATCAACTTTGCAGCCAGTCCGGCAACTATCAGCACCGGTGAAATCACAGCAGCCAATGTGAGCAGTACCAATGGCTTCTTCTGGGGCAATGGCACAAGTATCCTCAATGGCATAGCATCACAAAGTTATGTTACCACACAAATCAATAATTTAGTCAACAATGCTCCTGCTTTGTTAGACACGCTTGGTGAAATCGCCGCTAATTTGGCCACCGAAGCAAACGCAACTGGTAGCATACTCAGTAGTATCGCCAACACCAATGCCAATGTTGTTGCTGCCAATGTCAACATTTCTGCACTCGAATCCAACGCAACCAGTCAACAAACCAGCATAGATACACTATTAGGCAGAGTAGATCAAGCAGTTAATACAACCAGCAGTCCACAATTTGCAGGGTTAACCACCACTGCAAACGTTGAACTAACAGCCAACGTACATATTCATCAAAATCTTGTGGTCGATGGTAACATCAACTTTATTGGCAATGTAACACAAACCAATATTACCACAGCCAATGCGGTGTTTACCGGTGACACTTATGGATTTGGTGCCCTATACGCAGGTGTGCTTGGTTACACACCACTGCCTTACACAGTTATTCAAGCCACTGCTGACTACAATGATTACAGCCAGATCAACTTCCAGAATTTGAATCTAAGTGCCAACGCCAGCACCGAATGGGTAGCTACTGCTGGCAATGGATCGGATCTGACCAATTACATTGATTTTGGTATTGCTGGTGGTGCCTGGACTGGTGCACAAACCAACAGCGTGGGAACCGCGGCCAAGGCCAACGATGGTTGGCTGTATGTATTAGGTAACACCACGGCTGGTACAGGTGGTAACTTGGTTTTAGGGACTATCCAACCTGGCAAGCGAGTAAACATCCTAACAGGCGGCCCCGGTAGTGCAAACATATATTCATACTTTAATAGTGCAGGCTTAACCACTGCAAATGTTTATGCAACAAATTATCTATACGCCAATGGTGTAAGCATCCTATCTACCGTGGCCGCAAGTAGCACATACAGTAACACCAATGTGTCTGCTTACTTGACCGAACAAAGTATTACCAGTGCCAACATTGGCGGCAGCCAAACTTATGCAAATACTCAAGTGCAAACAGTCAATGCCAACTTGGGTGCATATCAGACATTTGCTAATGCCAATGTAAGCAGTATTCAGAACCAAATATTTGCCAGTAACGCCAATATTGGTGCATTCCAAACCTATGCCAACACTCAAGTGCAAACAATCAATGCCAACTTGGGTGCGTTCCAGACCTATGCCAATGCAACATTTGGTGTCAGCAGCTATGGCAACACACAGGTAGCGGCATATTTGTTGACCTATCCCACAGTCAATGCCGGCACCTTGAATGTTACCAGCGGTAACATAACTACACTACGAGCCGTAAATTTCAATAGTGCCAATGCGGTTATCAGCGGCGGCTATATCAGTGCATTGACAAACGCCAGTATAATCACAGGAACTGTGACCACCTTAAACTCTACCAACGGCAATGTGACAACATTGGTGGCAACAAACTTCAGCACAGCCAATGCGGTAATCACAGGTGGCTATGCCACAGGCCTGGCCAATATCACTGTGACAGGCAATGCCACAGTGGGCAACGTGATTGGCGTCACACCCAATGTACAACTGGTAGCCGGTGCCTACACCACCAGTTTCTTGAACAACGGCATGGCCACCATTGGTGGCAATATCTCGGTCTCTGGCAATGTTTCAGCCACAGGTATCGCTCCATTCTACGCACCAAATCGTCCAGCATTCCGTGTGTATGGTACAGTTGGCACTCAAATAGTTGCTCCTGTCACTGTGTCATCTACTCACGGAGTTGCTGTAGATTACAACCAAGGCAGTTACTACGATAACACCACAGGTATATTTACTGCTCCTGTGCCAGGTTTATATCATGCTTATGCAACACTACGAGTTGGTAGCAACAACGGATTAAATCAAGCAACCATAGTAAAAAACAATAGTACTTCTGGGGCCAATGTGATTGCGTTCTGGGAAACAGATACCAACACCGGCAGCGCCATGCATTTCTCAATGACTGGTTACGCACAATTGGTTGCCGGTGACACATTGAGACTACGAGTGTTATCCGGTAATATCAATTTAGATACCAACGACAGTTGGGGTGTCACATACATAGGCTAACATGATCATATCTGGCACTACAATCTATGGTGGAACCGTATACGATACCTCTGGATTGTACCCATTTAGTACCTTTACCTTTACCACCGGAGGCACTGTAGGACCCACAGGTGCCAATGTGCAGTGGTTGTTTGCCAACAGCTACAGCGTCAGCAACGCCGGCAATACCTGGTTGACCAATACCACGTACTATGGCGTCAGCAAGGCCGGTTATCAATACTGGGTAGTACCGCAAACTGGCCAGTACACCATAGAAGTGGCCGGCGCCAGATCTGGTATTCCCACATACTCAAACACACAGGCTGCTGTACGATACGGCCGCGGCGCCATAGTACGTGGCACGTTTACTCTGCAACAAGGTACCAACGTTACTATTGCAGTAGGTCAGCCCAGTGCCAATACCACACAACCAAGCACATTCTCCAGCCCCGGCGGTGGTGGCGGATCATTTGTTGTGTTGCCTGGAAACTTCCCGCTCATCATTGCCGGCGGAGGAGCTGGCAACGGCAATTGGACCAGTAACGTCAATGTTTTTTTTGCTGGCAATGGCCAAACAACCACGTTTGGAGGCAACAGCTTCAACGGTGCTCCCGGCGGATTCAATGGCTGGGGAGGAAACAGTCACGTAAACCTAAATGGTGTGGTGAGTGCCAACGGATATGACTCAGGCGGTGGTGGTGGATTTGTATTACCGGGTGCAGTAGGCCTTGGTGGTAATACAAGACCCGGGTCATCTGCTCCAACTAACTATGGACAGGGTGGTTGGCATTTCTTGGCCAATCTGGTAGGTGGCGCACCATCGGGTACTTACCCTCCTCCATCAACCAGTGCCGGTGGGTTTGGTGGCGGCGGCGGAGCAGGTCCTATCACCGGAGGCGGTGGTGGTGGATACAGTGGTGGTGGCGGTGCGTATTCAAACAGTTCCACAGCAATCGATTCGGGTGGTGGTGGTGGATCGTGGATTGCTGCCAACGCCACAGCAGTGGCCACCAGTGATGGACAGTACGAAAGAAGCGCCACATTTGGTGGATCAAGCATAACCAATCTGGCCACGGTCAATGCTGGTCCTGGATATGTGCGTATTACCAAGATTTGACAACAACCAAAATTTAGTGTATACTGCTAAGAATGTTGAATTCTATCCAAGACGCAGTACGACTGTTACTTCCAGCTCGACGTAAAACCAACGCCACTTCGGGTTGGATCAGTTTCAACGCACCCTGTTGCGTCCACAATGGCGAATCGGCAGATACTAGAGGCCGTGGTGGCATGGTCATGAACGCCGATGGTGGCACCAGTTATCACTGCTTCAACTGCAACTTCAAGGCCAGCTATGTTCCGGGCAGACATTTAAATTTCAAATTTAGAAAACTGCTGTCATGGCTGGGAGCCGATGAAGGCACTGTCAAACGCCTGGTAATCGATGCTGTTCGCATCAAAGAACTTGTAGCTCCAGAAAAAATCATAGAAGTAGAAGAAGCCGAGCCCATCAAGTTCAAGGCCCGACCCTTGCCCCAACAGGCACAAACATTCCATGCCCTGAATACCTTTTATGAATTAAATGATCAGGTAGCTGTGCCTCAAGCCTGGCATGATGCTGTTTTGTATGCGTCTGCCAGAGCAGTGGTTTTCACACGCTATGATTTTTATTGGACTCCGGAAACACAGTACAATTTACACAAAAGGATCATTATACCATTTACCTGGCAAGGAGAAATCATAGGCTACACAGGCCGTGCCATAGAAGACGGTGTCAAGCCCCGATACTACAACAGCCATGAACCTGGTTATGTGTTTAACACAGACAAACAACAACCCAACAGCCAGTTTGTCATAGTATGTGAAGGACCTTTTGATGCCATGAGCATAGATGGTGTGGCTACGCTAGGCAACGAAGTCAGCGAGCAACAGGCCGACATAATCGACAGCCTGGGCCGAGAAGTGATTGTAGTACCTGACACAGACACGGCCGGACGTGCCTTGGTCAATGCGGCCATGGAATATGGTTGGTCGGTGAGCTTTCCGGTGTGGCAAGAAACACACAAAGATATCAATAGTGCAGTGGTCGAATTTGGCAAACTGTTTGTGCTCAAAAGCATTTTGGCAGCCCGACAATCGAGCAGGTTAAAAATTGAATTACACGCAAAAAGACTATATAATTAAACCATGAACAAAGAATATTCGGTAGATCTACAACGCTTGTTTTTAGAAATGATGTTGCAAGATGCACAAACCTATGTGCGTGTGCAAAACATTTATAATCCAGAAAACTTTGATCGAAGCCTGCGTGAAGTGGCTCGTTTTGTTAAAAAACACAGCGACGATCACAAGACCTTGCCCACGCTGGAACAGATAAAGGCCACCTGTGGAGTAGAACTCAAGGCTGTGCCTGATGTGGGTGAAGGACACTATGACTGGTTCATGACTGAATTTGAAGGATTCAGCAAACGCCAAGAACTGGAACGTGCCATCCTCAAAGCCGCAGACATGATTGAAAAAGGTGAGTATGATCCTGTGGAGAAGCTGATCAAGGATGCAGTACAGATATCATTGACCAAGGACATGGGTACAGACTACTTTGAAGATCCACGTGCCAGATTGATGCGAATCAAAGACAACAATGGACAGGTATCCACAGGCTGGCCAACTCTGGACAAGCGACTGTTTGGTGGCATGAACCGCGGCGAACTAAACATCTTTGCTGGTGGATCGGGTTCAGGCAAGAGTTTGTTCATGCAGAACATTGCCATAAACTGGATCACACAAGGACTCAATGGTGTGTTTTTGACCTTGGAACTTTCAGAAGAACTGTGTGCCATGCGTATGGATGCCATGGTAGCAAATTGCAGCACCAAAGAAATTTTCAAAGACCTTGATACCTTGGAAATGAAGATCAAGCTGGCAGGCAAAAAATCTGGCCGACTGCGTATCAAGTACATGCCAGCACAGAGCAACGTGAATCAATTACGTGCATATTTAAAAGAACTAGAAATACAAACAGGACAACGCACAGACTTTATCATGGTAGACTACTTGGACTTGGTCATGCCAGTATCGGCCAAGGTCAGTCCCAATGACTTGTTTGTCAAAGACAAATATGTATCTGAAGAATTGCGTAATCTGGCACGTGAGTTCAATATCTTGATGATCACTGCATCGCAGTTGAACAGATCGGCTGTAGAAGAAATAGAATTTGACCACAGCCATATTTCAGGTGGTATCAGTAAAATCAACACAGCAGACAACGTGTTTGGTATCTTTACTTCTAGAGCCATGCGTGAGCGTGGGCGTTACCAAATACAGTTGATGAAAACACGTAGTAGTAGTGGTGTAGGACAAAAAGTAGACCTAGAGTTCAACATAGAAAGTCTACGCATCACAGATCCTGGTGAAGAAGGTCAAGAAGCCGCTGGTGGATTCAAGCCATCGGCGTCAATCCTCAATCAGATTAAAACAACCACCACACTAAAACCCATGGAGCCTAAAACCCGCGAAGGCTGGGATCTAGAGCGTGATGCTGGACCACCGCCCAATGCCACAGTAGAAAGCACAAAACTAAAGCAGATGATTGCTGGGCTCAAAGCCAAATCAGAATGATCGATCAAGAATTAATCGTCCAAGAAACCTTAAACATACAAAGCAGCATAAAATCTCGATCCACTACTGCCATCACTGGGCTATGGACCTGCTGTGATGTTCTAAGTCAGACCAGCATCGACAAGCTGAAATCATTCATTGACCGCACCCAGCCAGACGAATGGCAAACAGTGGATCGTCAAGAAACACTGAACCGCAGAAAGATTGCTTGGCAATCTGATACTGTCGTTGAAGAAATACACACAGCATTTGAAGCCAACACTGATCTGATAAATCTCTTGTTTCCGGAACGTCAAAAAAGATTTTTGGGTTTGCAATTATGGAAAGACTGGTCGGGCTATGCGTTGGCTTGGCATGCAGACAATGACCTAATTGATGTGAGCATGCAGATTTATTTGTTTGACAATGATGAGAAACTGGGCACCACATTTGCGGAAAACGGTCAAACAGTTGTGATTCCTTACAGGAACAACTCAGGATATCTGGCCAAAAATACTAAGTCATTGCTACACAAAACATCACAGGTCACACCAGCTGATGTCACTAGATATTCACTGTATGCTGTTTGGAGTCATAGCTGACAGTATCTGTCCTATGCCCACGGGTTCGGGTTGGTTGGAATCTCGAGCCACATGGATCACATTTGTAGGCTCAAGTCCCAGTTGCGAACAAACTTGGTAGTGATTTTGACCGTGAGCCAGCCAGCCATAATCTCTGGGTACCTGTTGCATGATGTAGGCTCCGGCACTGGTTAGAGCACTGTTTACTTCAGGATTATAATAGTTGAAAATAGTGATCGAGTCCATGGTCTTTTTGCGACTCCACCGCAGTCCTACGCGATTCCATTCCATGCTGTACTTGCTCAGGCTCATGGCCAAGGATTCTATGTTGGGATGATCCAGATCCAGATCAATATCACGTGCCACAGTAAACCAGGCCATGTCAAGGTGTATGGGTATGCGTTTGCTTTCACACTCCTTGAGTACCTGATCCCAGTCTGCTCGTATTCCTGCATAAAACCAATTTGGTAGACTCACGATCAAGGGCACGCCAGGCAACAGATTTCCGGCCTTGGTGCCCCATTTGCCCAAGAGATTATAATAGTTGTACTCGTAGTCCAAGACCTGTATGCCATTTATACCGTGTTTGCTTATCAAGGATTCTATGTAGTGTGTGCAACCCAAAATCACATCCTGATGCTCGAATTTTTCCCAGCCGTGCAGGTTATTTAATTTTGAACTTTTGAACCAATGATCTGCTATGGACACAAAGTCCTTGTGTAGTACCTGTTTTTGTGCTAAACTAAACCAGTTGTGTTTTACAGTTTGAAGGAAAATGTCGTTTAAATGGTATAATTTTTTGGTAGGTTGCATGTCAATATATACTTATATACACAAAAACTCTAAAAAACAAAACAGCTTTTCTCACTAAATATAAGATAAACCGGAGCCTATCTTGCAAAAGCGAGCACGTAGTATTCTTGATGAACTAGACTCATTGTTGAGCCACAAAGACCGTGAAAACTTTGTGGAGAGCCGTGCTTCTAATGTGATAGCCAGTGCTATCAATCTGATCACGTTTATCAATGAAAACTATGATCCTGAACAGGCCCAAGAACTAGAACGTAGGTTACTCAATGCCATACGCACCAGAGAGCCGGACAAGTTCAAGCGTGGTGTGAGGAAGATGAAAAATGCGGGTCAATGAAGTCATAACCGAAAGTGTGTATGATTGGTGGGCCAACCGCCAACAACAAAAAACTGCACGGGCCGCCATGCAACCTGGTTACGTTGGTCCAGAAACAGCGGCCTTTAATCAGCAGATGAATCCAATCTTTCAAAGACAACAGCAACAGGCCGCTGCACAAAAAGCCGCCGCACAAGCCGCACCAGCAACTACAGCAGATAAAACCAAACCAACCCAGGGATCAATTTTTTTAGTCAAAGGCCCAGGAGGCATGGAATACTTTAAAAGTCATCAAGGTATCTGGTTTGAAAAACCAGACAGCCGAGAAAAATATTCTGCCAGTGGTGCTTTACAAATCAAAGACCCTGTCAAGACTGCTGCATTAGATCGACTATTACCTCAAGCTCAAACAATTTATGTGAAGCCAGAAAGCCAAGGCGACACTATTAATTTTATACCAGATCCCACTGGTAGAGCGGCCAGGCTCTTTGCCAAAAGACAGAAAACCAAGGTCAAGGAATAATGTATCTCTACGAAGGCGGAGCCGTATTTGATGGAACCACGGCTGTGGCCCGTGATCAAGTGGCCACCGTGATTGACACCCTGCGTAGACAACTACCTTCAGACCTGCAACGCAAAATCATTGCCGATATAGGTTCAGCTGGTTACAAGGTTGAAAGCGGTGACATAGATCTGTTTGTGGACGAACGCACAGCGATCAAACACTTTGGCAGCGAAGATGCTGTTCAAGCCAAGCGACAACTGGCAGACTTATTATCAGCTCAAGGTTTACAAACTTCAATCAAAGGTCGTAATGTGCATGTGCGTGTGCCTTACGGTAATAAATTTGCACAGGTTGACCTCATGCTCATACCTGATGCCAAGCGTGTGGCAGTGTGGCATCAGCATGGCCCCAGAGGCATGTACGATGATCCCAACTTCAAACCCAAACACTTGTACATATTGCTCAACAGCTTGGCCAAGTTCAAAAACATGAAAGTTGATGCCTTTGCTGGCACGCTGAACCAACGCACAGACAACAGTGTGGTCAGCAATGACAGAGATCAGATCGCTAAAATTTTGCTTAATCCTGCGGCCACCGGCAACGACTTGAATTCAGTAGCCACAGTTATGAAAGCCTTGGAGGGTGATCCAGACCGCGAAGGCAAACTGGCACAGGCACGACAAGACGTTCAAAAAGGCGTGTTGACCCTGCCAGAACAAATAGCACCGGGTACAAGTGCCTGGTTCCGTCAGATGGGACACAGTCTATGAAACTGGATTTTGTTGATTTTTTATTTGAAGGCACTGCGGACAATCCCAGAATCCCACATCCTGAAAATGCTATTTTTACCAGCTCAGCTGAAGCTCAACGTGCCATCGACACACTAAAAGAAATCATGGCCAATCCCGAACAGGTCACTATCAAGTGGGATGGCGAAATAGCCTTGTTCTTTGGTCGTGATGCACAAGGTAAATTTTTTATCTCAGACAAATACATGTATCCCAAAGGCATCCTGGCTCACAGTGTGGAAGATTGGATGCGATACGATCAGA
>JACCDP010733179.1_pt1 | contig 12604 bp, 8 predicted proteins | sample 7445841 | NCBI WGS metagenome assembly JACCDP01 (sample SAMN15323441, study PRJNA562643) | freshwater metagenome | isolation source: river surface water | place: USA:Blue River Watershed | collected 2017-08-17
CAAACATAAAGAATTAAATGGCAGCTATATTTCAAATAAGAAGAGGAACATCTAACATAACAATTTCAGATGGTGAGTTATATTTACATAAAGGAAGTGGTTCTATCCAATTTGGTAGTGGTTCAACACCATACAATCTATTACCACTAAATGCACCTGCAAATGGTGATATTATATTAACAGGAAATATAACCGCATCTAACGCTTATTTTAGTGGAGATGTTGCAATTTCTGGAAACTTATTTCTTGGAAACGCATCAAATGATACAATTACTGCCGGTGGAGAGTTTACTTCAAATTTAATTCCGAATCCAACAAATACATATACATTAGGTTCTTCTACAAAAATTTGGAAAGAAGTTCATGCAACATCTATTTCAGGAGCAATAGCAGCAACAAATGGTGTTATTTCGGGTTCTTCACAAATAGCATCATCATTACCTACTGGAATCGTTTCGGGTTCCTCACAAATAAATTTCACACAAATAGGTGGTATATCAAATGATATAGTATCCGCATCAACCGATAGTACAAATATTGATTTTACTATTACAAATGGTAATATTTCTGCAAACTTAAAAGGTGGAGTAGTATCTGGCTCATCACAAATTGATTTCACCGGATTGAGTGGGATATCTGCAAACATTGTTTCAGCATCATCGGATACGTCAAATGTTGATATCATTATTACGGGTGGTAGTATATCTGCAAACTTAAAAGGTGGAGTAATATCTGGTTCATCACAAATAACATCGGTATTAGATTCATTAAATGAATTCAGTAGTTCAATACACACAGCTACTGCTTCATTGAATTTAACAACAGCAAGTTTAAATCAATTTACACAATCTGCTTCAAATAGATTAAGTAGATTAGAAGAAAGTTCACAATCTTTAAATGATTATTCTCAATCTTTAAAAACTGCAATTAGTTTAGATACTACGAATGTAACTATACTGGGTAATCTGACCGTAAATGGAACAACTACTCAAATTAACTCTACACAAGTTAACATTGGTGAAAATATATTAGAATTAAATTATGGTGGTTCTGCTACGGAAGCTGGAATTTATGTAAAGGATGCATCGGTGGGTGGTTCAAATGTATCTGGTTCAATATTGTGGGATGCAACTACCGATTATTGGAAAGCCGGTATTAAAGGTACAGAAAGTAAAATATTGTTGGCAGGTGGTGATGGAGTAATTAGTGGTTCATCTCAAATTAATTTTACACAATTAAGTGGAATTTCGGCAAACATTGTTTCAGCATCTTCGGATACATCAAACGTAGATATGATTATTACGGATGGTTCTATTTCTGCAAACTTAAAAGGTGGAGTAGTTTCAGGGTCATCTCAAATTACATATGTAGATATTTCATCAATACCTGCGGAAATCGTTAGTGGTTCTTCACAATTGACAAGCTCATTGGATTTAAGATATTTAGTAACCGGTTCGGTAACATCATCTATAAATCAATTAAATTCGGCTACTGCCTCATTATATGATTTTACTTCATCTACTAATATTAGATTAAATAATTTAGAATCTACTTCTGCAAGTGTTAGTACTTCAATTGATAATATAAATACATTTACCGCATCGGTTAATGAGTACATATTGGATATAAATTCATTTACTGCTTCCGTAACTGCAAGTATTATTGAATTATTTGGTACCGCATCTAATCATGAAGGTAGAATTGATGATTTAGAAACCAAAGCAACAACATTAGGTACATATACGGCAAGTGTTGAAAATAGATTTCAAACAATATCGAATGTAACGGCTTCTTTAAATTTACACACTCAATCATTAAATTTATATACGAGTTCAACCGAAGTAAGATTGGATGATTTAGAATACACTGCATCGATTTCCATTGGTGCAGGATTGGCGGGAGAATTTAGCAAAATTAATGAGGTTACTGCATCTTTACAAATTTTTACCGCATCTGCTAATATTAGATTAAATAATTTAGAATCTACTTCTGCAAGTATAAATTTGTTTAGTTCGTCAATTAATGATACAATTAAGACCAAATTAAATATTGAAACGGTTGTTAGTGGTTCATCACAAGTTTCATATATTGGATTATCAAACATTCCATCAGGAATTATATCTTCATCTGCACAAATTGATACATTATTTAATATTGATGGTTTAATTTCCGGCTCATCACAAATTATTCCACTATTGCCTGTTGGAACCGTTAGTGGTTCATCACAAGTATCATATTTAGGATTAAGTAATATTCCTGCAGGAATCGTTTCGGGTTCTTCGCAAGTAATTGGTATATTAAGTTCATTAAACTCATTTACCGCATCATTAGATGCAACTTACGCTACTGAAGCAGAAGTTGCTGCGGGATACGAAGCAAAAGGAAATGGTATATTTAGTGGTTCATCACAAGTTTCATATGTTGGTTTAAGCAATATACCGGCCGGAATTGTTTCTGGTTCATCACAAATATTGGGTGGTTCAAATATATTAAGTGGTTCAAATCAAACTAATATTACATCAATTAACCAAAATTTAGGAACAACATCTACTGGTGTTCAATTTGCATCATTGGGAATTGGTACTGCACCGGATGCAACTTATGAACTTAAAATAGAAGGTGATGTTGCTGCAAGTGGAGATATTGTTGCATATTATACATCGGATAACAGGTTGAAAAATAATATCCAACCAATTGAAAATGCATTGGATAAAGTAAACCAATTGGGTGGTTATACATTTGATTGGAACGAAGAATTACAAAAAGCTAGAAAAGGGCATGATATTGGAGTAATGGCACAAGAAGTTCAATCAGTATTACCTGAGGTAGTAATCGAAAGAGAAAATGGATATTTGGGAGTTGATTATCAAAAATTAGTTCCAGTATTGATTGAAGCTATAAAAGAATTAACGGCCAAAGTGGAGTTATTGGAAAATAAATAGATATTTATACATATTATTAACATCGTACTAAAAAAAAGGTAAACTAGATGGCACTTAAATTTAGACGTGGGACAACCGCACAACAATCAGGTTCGTTAGCATTCGGAGAACCATATGTAAACACAACATTAGGAACTTTATTAATAGGTGGTCCAGACGGAGACATCGTATTAGGAACATCGGGTACAGGAAGTACAGGAAATTTCGGAGCAATTTCAGGTTCATCGATAACCATTACCGGAAATGCAAAAGTAGATGGAAAAATAATAATAGCAAGTGGTTCAATATTAGGAAATGTTCCTGGATTTGCAGCATATATATCGACATCTATAAATGATGGTACACTTGGTTTGGATACAACTGCAAATGTAAATGCATTGTATTTTTTAAAAAATGGTGAAAAGAATTTTGAAGTAAGTTATGATACGACAAATGTAAATGGTATATTTAGATTATTACCATACGATAATAATAGTTTTTTTGAAGTAGGTAACCCATCCAATTCCGGAGCTGATTATATATTTGTAGCAGAACCCACATATGGTAACATATTACTTGGTAGAGGTATAGCAAATGGTACTGGATATTTGGAAGGTGCAGTGGTTGCAACCGATAAAATACAAATTGCAGGTAATACGTTTGTAAGTGGTTCAATAAGAGCTAATGCATTTACAGGCTCAATTGCAGCAACAAATGGTGTAGTAAGTGGTTCTTCTCAAATAACATTAAGTTCAACTACTGGATTTTCAGCATATTCAACATCGGTAGATAGTAGAATTACAACTGAAAAAGGCAGAGTGGATGCAATCTTATCGGCAGCAGACGCAGATAAAGATTCATTTGCAGAAATTGTAACATTAATTAATTCGGTAGATACTACAAACGATAATGCATTTGCATCATTTTATACTGCGAGTGTTGGTAGATTAAATAATTTAGAATCAACTTCTGCAAGTGTAAACATTTCAGTAAGTAATTTAAATACATTTAGTAGTTCAGCATTAACAAGATTATCAGCATTAGAAGCTGAAACAAGTAATTTAGAATCATTTACATCTTCAATCAATACAACGATTAAGAATAAATTGAATACCGATGGCGTAATTAGTGGTTCTTCTCAAGTATCGTATATCGGTTTATCTAATATTCCTGCAGGAATCATTTCATCATCTGCACAAATAGATATATTATTCAATATAGATGGATTAGTTTCTGGTTCATCACAAATTACCGCAGGTTCAACTACAAATTTTGCAACAGATGTAAAAACACAATTAAATTCAAATACAGTAATTAGTGGTTCATCGCAAGTAACTTTGGGTTCTGCAAGTGGAAACATTGCATTGGCAACTCAAACAACTGGTGACTATGTTGCAAGTTTAGTAGCAGGAACGGGTGTAACTCTTTCTAACAATAGTGGTGAAAACGCAACCCCAACAATTGCAATAGGCCAATCAGTAGCAACAAATGCAACTCCAACATTTGGTAACTTAACAATTAACGGAAGTATAAACGCAACTGGTGATATTACTGCATATTACACTTCGGATAAGAGACATAAAAATAATATCCAACCAATTACAAATGCTTTGTTAAAAGTATCTAAATTGAATGGTGTAACTTGGGAATGGAACGATGATGTACATGAAGTAACAAAGTCAACCCCAAAAACAGGTTTAATAGCTCAAGAAGTTCAGGAAGTTTTACCTGAAGTTATAAAGGAAAGAGAAGATGGATTCTTAGCATTGGATTACTCAAAAATGATGGGTCTAATGGTAGAGGCAATTAAAGAACAACAAACACAAATACACAATTTAACTTTAGAAATTGAAAATCTAAAGAAAGTAAAAGGTTTATAGTTAATGTATGATGTTTATTACACCACCGCTGGAGGACCCTGGTTCAATAGTGGTGCAGATATATGGGTAACCGAATGGATAAAAGAAGTGGCACCTCATTTAGAAGTGGCTTCACTTCTACTTTTCCATAGACACAAACCCACAAATTACGAAGAATTTCCAATTAATATTGACCATATTTGGGAAACATCCGAAGATGAGATAATAAAAATATTAGATGGTGCGAGACGTATACATATATTACATGGTCACTATACTCCAACGAGAGCTATTCATCAAAATTTAGAAAAAATTGATTCAATTGTTTTTCATAATTTAACAAAAGTGTCTTTAATGGCACAACAAGATAAGGATGAATACTTGCATTGGTACGGCAATTGGGAATACGAAAACGAATTAATAAATAAAATTAAAAATAAAGTTTGGGTAGGATTGTATCATTTTCCATATAAAACGGAAAATTTATATCATATTCCAAATAATTATACATTTACACAAAACAAAGAACTTTCAACATCAATAGAATTAGGATACGCTGCAAGAGTTGAAGGGAGAAAAAATGTTGAATATATGGATGGATTGGGTGGATATATCTCTACTAATTCAGAAACATTTAACAAATATTATAAAAAGAAATATGGATACAAATTTGAAAAAGCAAAAGTTTACAAGTTTGATTACAAATATAAAGAAAGGTTCTACGCACTTGATTGGGGAATATCTCATTCTTGCTTTGAATTTGAACCATTCGGATACGGAATATTTGAAGCAGTGGATTGGGGGAAACTTCCAATATTACATGAAAAATGGCATGTTCCACTTGATTATAAATACAAAGCGTCTGACGAGGAAACATTTAAGCAGACCTACGAAACGATTTGTAAAGACGATTACGAAACCCGTAAAAGAGAATTTGAAAAACTTAAAAATTGGATGATTGCAAACTTTTCAAACAAAGATAGTTGGAAAGAAAAACTTTTAGATATTTATAACGGAGAATAACACTTTATACAATGGCAAGAACAAATTTATCGTTAGGTAATTTATATAGAGCAACACAGGGTTCTGCAAGAACTTCACAAGCAGTTTCATTAAATGCAATGAATGGTTCAGCAGGTACTCAAGCCGCATTTACTTCATTTGCAGTTGATTCTATAACTAGAAATTTACCAACATATACTTACATCGTGGAAAGTACGGAAGAAACCGCAACATTTTCATTTGGAACACAAGGTTCTTTGCATGGTAGTAGAGTTGGTAGTGTAGCTGCAAACTATTCTGTAACATTTGATAATGCAAACTTTTCGGTAGGTACTCCAACATTAGGTGCATCACCATCGTTTCCAATTACACCGGCAGCAATAAACGCATCAAATTATTCGGAAGCTGAATCAACTTTATCAATGACATATGCCGATGGATATAATTTAAATGCAACCGGATATAATGTTGCATCTACAAAAAAATTATATGCAGTTGATGTGTATAATACAATTAACCAACCTGATTTTTGTTTATTATTTGGTACAAAAGTAACTTTGGCAAACGGAACCGAAATAAATATTGAAGATTTAAATGTGGGTGATTCAATAAAAGCATGGCAACCAGATGGTTTACCTGATGAATCACAATCATTGGAAAGTGACCAACTTGATTGGAGATTTTATTTACAAACAAGATTATTGGGTGATAATTTAAATGTAACCGTTAATGATATAACATTTAACTTTGCAGAAGGATATTATTCAATAAATAATGGTTTAATTAATGCAACTGGTACTCACCCATTATATGTTTATGACAATGAAATAAAAAAATATCATTTCAAAAATGTAGAAAATTTACTACCCGGAGATAAATTAGTAAATGGTATAGGTGATGAGGTAGAAATAACCAATATAGAAATAATAACTGCGGATGTTGAAATTGTAACAATCAATGTGGAAAATGCCGATGTATTTTTAGCAAATAATTTTGTATCACATAACAAAGGTACAACTACACAACCGTACATTCCATCCTCTGGATTAAGAATGTATGTTGACCCAGGAAAAGCAGCATCATACCAATCGGCAGACACAGCAGACTTATTAGACCTTTCAGGATATAATACTGGTATTAGACCTGCAGGGGTAACAAACGCCGCAGGTATTACCGGTGGTAACCCGGCATACAATGCAGGAGCATCTAAAAAAGAAAAATACTTTACTGCAAATGGTACAAGTCAATTCTGGTATAAAGATAAAGACACCAACATAAATGGTGGTATTTCTCAATTTAATACCAATACGGGTACAATTCATATGTGGATTAGACCTACAACATCATTGGGTACAACTACAAGACATATTTTTGACTACGCAGGTTTTTATGGTTTAGCAATTGAATCATCGGATAGTTCTACTTTAAATAGAGTAAAATTCTATGGTAGTACATTAGGAAATAGTGCACAATTAACGACTTCATTGTCATCAAATGTGTGGTATATGATTTCGGCAACATTCCAATCAAATGGAACATGTACTATATATGTAGATGGTACATCAATTGGAACATTTAGTTCATCTGCATTTACGGCACCATCTTCAACGAATTTCTTAACAGTTGGTACTAATAGTGCAAGAACAACATTTTGGAATGGACAAATAGGACCAGTATTGTTCTATAATACATTACAAGATTCAACAAAAGTATCACAAGTATATAATTATTTCTCTCCAACATATAAATAGAAATTTGTTGTTTTGATTGAAATTTTTATATTTATATTGAGAATTAATAAATTTAAATTAAAGCATATAAAATGGCAGAAAAAATTGTATCACCAGGTGTTTTTACCAAAGAAAACGACCTTTCATTTTTACAACAAGGTGTAGCTGACATCGGAGCAGCATTCATTGGCCCTTTCAAAGAAGGCCCATTAGTTCCAACAATTGTAAATTCACAAGCTGAATTTGAAACTCTTTTTGGAGTAGTTGATGACACATACTATACTCCTTTAGCAGTACAATCATATTTAAGAGAAGCAGGAACTGCAACTATTTGTAGAGTAGCAGGTGTAGACGGATATACCGAAACTGCTCCTATACTATTAACAGCAACATCCGGAGCGGTATCTGCATCATTGGGTATTTTATTTAATACATCAACTGCAGCAAACGCAGGTTTTGCAGGAACAATAGTTTCAGGTTCATCTATTAATGGTGATTTTTTACTTTCAGGTTCAAATGCGGGATTATTGTCGGCATCTTTGGATTCATCTGATACAAATGACATTGAAGCAGTATTTGGTACATCTCCACTTGGTTCTAAAAAACCATATGTATATGGATTCTTTAAGAATACATCTATGGGCTTTAATGCAAACACATCAACTACGGCAAGTGTATTAGGAAATCAGTTGTTTACATTTGATGCACAAGAAGCATTGACACCAATGATTAAATCACAAACTATTAGTGGTGAAAGATACGACCTTTTCCAAATTGAAACATTAGGAGCAGGAAACAGAGCAAATACAAAAATTAAAATTGGTATTACAAATATTAAAGCAGCTGGTTCTGTAAATGGTACTGACTATGGTACATTTACATTAGTTGTAAGAGACTTTACTGATACAAATAAGAAAAAAGTAGTATTAGAAACATTCTCTAATGTAAATTTAGACCCTAATTCTCCTAACTATATCGCAAGAGTAATTGGTGATAGAAAAAGAGAAATTGCTAGTGATGGTAAAATAACTGAAAGTGGTGATTGGGTAAACAATTCTAAATATGTTAGAATAGCAAACTTAAATGCAAATGCACCTGTTCAAGCAGTACCATTTGGTCATTCGGCATATAAATTACCTATATCAGCATCATCTGCGGTTGGAGCATTAGTTCCAGCAGTAACTTTCGTAAGTTCTTCTACAACTGTATATGGTGGTATTGATTTGGATGGTAATACTGATAACTCAATCTACTTAAAACCAATCCCAACAGGAGCAGGTGTAGGTTCAAATTTAGTATTTGGATTAGATAGTGCAGCAACTAACGGAACGGCTTTAGCAGTAGGTTCAACATCTGCACAATTCGTTGTAGCATTCCAAGAAGGTTTTGATGGTATGAGTCCAGCAACTCCAATCTACAAAGGAGCAGATATTATCGCCGGTAACTCACAAGGTTTTGATTTAACAAATTCAACATCATCTGGTTCAGTAGCATATGGCAAACACATATCAGCTTTATCAAATGCAGACGAATTTGATATCAATATGGTAGTAACTCCTGGTGTTATCAGAAGATTACATAGTTCAGTAGTAACTTCTGTTTTAGATATGGTTGAACAAAGAAATGATTGTTTCTACATTATGGATTCAACATCTATAAATGATTCAATTACACAAGTAACAACCGAATCTGACGCAGTTGATTCAAACATGGTAGCAACTTACTATCCTTGGGTTAAAACAATTGATGTTAATACAAACAAATTAATCGCAGTACCACCATCAGTATTATTACCGGGTGTATTCGCAGCAAACGATAGAGTAGCAGCAGAATGGTTCGCACCAGCAGGTTTGAATAGAGGTGGATTGGTAGGAGCAGTTAGTGTATTAAATAGATTAACTCAAACTGAAAAAGATACACTATACGAAGGTAAAGTGAATCCAATCGTTCAGTTCCCAGGACAAGGTATTGTAGTATTCGGACAAAAAACATTACAAGATAAACCATCTGCATTAGATAGAATCAATGTAAGAAGATTATTATTAACCGTAAGAAAATATATAGCGTCTACTTCAAGATATTTAGTATTCGAACAAAATACTTCTGAAACAAGAAATAGATTCTTAAACATCGTTAACCCTTATTTAGAATCAATCCAACAAAGACAAGGTTTGTACGCATTCCGTGTTGTAATGGATGAGACTAATAACACACCAGATGTAATTGATAGAAACATTATGAAAGGAGCTATCTACTTACAACCAACTAAAACGGCTGAATTCATTCAAATTGATTTCAACATTTTACCAACTGGTGCAGCATTTAACGGATAATTTAGAAAATAGATATTTATAATAGAACAATAAAAATAAAAAGAAATGCCAGATATTTTAACCTTTGATAAGATGTTTTATAAGAATTTCGAACCAAAACTTGGTAACAGATTCATTATGGAAATCAACGGTATCGAATCATACATCATCAAAACAGCAAATAGACCAACTTTCACATCGGAAGTAGTTGAATTAGACCACATCAATGTAAAAAGAAAGATTAAAGGAAAATCTACATGGGATGATGTTACTATCACTCTTTATGACCCAATTGTACCATCAGGTGCACAGCAAGTTATGGAGTGGGTTAGACAATCACATGAATCATTAACAGGTAGAGACGGATACTCCGCATTCTATAAAAAGGATATTACATTCTTCTTATTAGGACCAGTTGGTGACAAGGTTGAACAATGGACTTTAAAAGGTGCATTTATCACTTCGGCTAACTTCGGTGAGTTGGATTGGGCATCAAACGACCCATTGTCAATTGAATTAACATTGGCATATGATTACGCTATTTTAGAATACTAATCTAAAAAATATAAAAAGAAAGGGGATGCAGAAATGTTATCCCCTTTTTTATTTTTTTGAAAACATAATATATATAATAAACACATTAGTTATATTATGGAACAAAACATTGAACAACAAGTTACGAGAGGTTTAGGTAATACACCAAATCAACAACCAAGAAAAGATTACCCATTTCCAACGGAAGTTATTAGTTTACCATCGAAGGGATTGGTATATCCGGAATCATCTCCACTATCATCAGGAGAAATCACAGTTAAATTAATGACTGCAAAAGAAGAAGATATTTTAACTTCTACAAACCTAATTAGAAAAGGTATTGTATTGGATAAATTATTGGAATCAATTATAGTTGATACTGCTATTAATATTAATGATTTACTAATTGGAGATAAAAATGCTATTTTGATTTCATCAAGAATATTAGCATTTGGTCCTGAATATGGTGTTACAATCAATGACCCAAATGAAAATGAACCAGTTGAAGTGAAAGTTGATATGAGTCAATTAAAGATTAAGGAAATTGATGAAACTAAATTAAATAGAAATAATGAATATGAATTTATTCTTCCTAAAACTAAAACTCCAATTAAGTTTAAGATAATGACTCATGGTGATGAAGTTGCGGTGAATAAAGATATTGAAGCAAGTGAGAAAATCACAAAACAAGGAAACGATATACAAGCTAGATATAGAAGATTAATAACAGAAATCAATGGTAATAGAGAGATTGGTTATATAAGTAATTATGTAGCTAACCAATTATTAGCAGCAGATTCGAAGGCGCTTAGAAAACACATTTCAGAAATGTCACCGGATGTTGATTTAACCTTTGATTATACTTCACCTTTTACTGGCGAAACGGAGGCGCTTAAAGTCCCATTAGGGATTAACTTTTTTTACCCTGCCGACTAATTATAGTACTTTTTTACATAAAAAAATATTTAGTATGGTTTATTCGTCTAATGGAGGTTTCAATTGGTCGGATGTATACTTCATGCCTATTAAATTGAGAGATTTCTATTGGAACGAATTATTACAATCAAAAGAAGCCGAAGCAGATGCGCTTAAGTCTGCATCAAAAGGTACAACTTCTTCGGCAAGGCGTAGATAAACAATTTAATTTTATATTTATATAAGAATACAAAAAAATAAAGATATGTCAAAACTTTTATTTGAAAGAAATGTGTTTCAAAAACTATTGGATTTGTTTTTTAAAGCAAAATCCAATGGTAATGAAGACCAATATATTTCTAAAATTAAACATGAAAATCCAGAAGTAGCAGATGCATTTGCAGAGTTGGATAAACAATTTGTAAAGGATGCTATGTTAACCAAAAATATTCTATCAAGAAGAGGATTGGATACATCAAAAATAGATGATTTTCTTAAAAAATACTATAATAAATTATAATTTTTTTATAAGTGGCAGATAAGAAAAAATCATTAAATCAGATACGAAAAGACAAACAAGAAAATTACGACAAAGATGTGTCTAACATCACCATGCGTGATTTTGATAAAAGAATTAAACAAGAACAAAATCTGAATGATTTAATTGAAGAAAGAATTGAATTAAATAAGAAGGTTTTAGCTACGGAAGAAGATTATAATGATGCATTAGCAAGTATTGGTAAACAACTTGGTAAAAATAGTGCATATACAAAAGAGTTTGAAAAACAGAATACTCAGTTAAAAGCCAAATTAGCTGGTATAAATGATGTATTAAAAGACGCAACTACATTAACAAAGGAACAAATTGAAAATGCAGAAGATGCAGCTGCAGCATACAAACAAGGACGAATTGGTATACAAAGTGCATTTGCAGAACTTGTAAAAAATAAAGATGCAAATATTGATATAGAAAAAGTTATAAATGAACAAATAAAATCTCAAAAAGAATTTGCAAATAGTATAACCGACACCACACAAGATGCAGCGGACTTAAAGAAGATGTTCGATTCAAATGTGGATAGTTTAGAAAAAATGGCACCAGCATTACAAGCTGCTGCCAAAGATATGAAAAATCTACAAAAGCTTGGAGACAAGTTGGGTGGTACGGCAATAGGAGGAATGGTAAATCAGGCACTAGGTATATCTAAATCCGTTACCGGAAAAGGTCCAGGTAGTATTGCCGATATAGCAAAAAATATGGCAGCAAAAAGAGGTGCAGCTGGTTTAGCCGGTGCAGCTGGTGCCGGTGGTGGTATGATGGGTGCACTCAG
>JACCDP010589690.1_pt1 | contig 12603 bp, 11 predicted proteins | sample 7445841 | NCBI WGS metagenome assembly JACCDP01 (sample SAMN15323441, study PRJNA562643) | freshwater metagenome | isolation source: river surface water | place: USA:Blue River Watershed | collected 2017-08-17
ATTACCTTACAAGGTGCAGGGTTGTTCCACATCGCCATGGGTGCCATCCTGGGTATTGCGGCATACGGTCGCACACAGGAAAAACTTGGCGGAGCCAACAACGGTGGCCTGAGTTTGCCAGCACCTGCTGCCGCTCCTGCACCTGTGCCCAGCTTTGGCGCACCAGCATCGACACCAGTGGCTCCGGTACCAAGTTGGGGGACCACTCCAGTGGCGGCACCTGCACCCCGACCAGTGCCCAGCTTCGGTGGAGCCGCACCTGCCATGAGTAGCACAGGCAAACCCATGCCAGTGCAACCTGAGCACCCAGAAATTTAAAAAGGAGGAGTATCATGTTTGAAACTCTATTATGGTTAGCAATAGGAGCTTTTGTAGGTTGGAACTTCCCTCAACCTGAATTCGCTAAAACAATACAGGCCAAAGTCATGGGCTTGTTTAAGAAAGGATAAAAATGAAACATATTATATTTGCCGCAGGTCTGGCATTGGCAGTAGCATACCCTGCTCAGGCCGCTGAAGAAAAGAAAGCAGAAACCAAAAAGGTCTGTGTTGATGTCAAAGACAAAGAAGGCAAACCAATGAAAAACAAAGATGGTTCGCCAAGACAGAACTGCAAAGAAGTAAAACAACACAAGAAACACGAAGGTACCAAAGTGCCCGACAAAAAATAAACTTGCTCTTACCCAAAAAAGGCAGTATAATTAAAGTATACTGCCTTTTTCTTTGAATGATTGACTACTACCAAACGCTGGGAGTACAGCGCAACGCCACTGATGATGAAATAAAGCGAGCATACCGTAAAGCGGCTATGAAGCATCATCCTGACCGCGGAGGAGATCAGAATCGATTCCAGGAAGTACAGGCAGCCTATGCCACGCTCAGTGACCCACAAAAACGACAACAGTACGATAATCCACACGTTAGGATAAATGTCAATGGCCATCCTTTCCAGGGTGCCGGAGCGCCGTTTGATTTTGACACCATATTTGAGATGTTTGGAGCCAGGATGAGCCCCAGGCAACAAGCACAGCGTCATCAGCGAATCACTATATGGATATCCTTGGACATAGCAGTGGCCGGGGGCGCAAGGACTATTTCTGTGGGCACTCCACAGGGCAATGCCACCATGGAAATCAACATTCCAACAGGCATACAAGACAATGAAAATGTGCGCTATCCTGGTCTGGCTCCAGGTGGCACGGATCTAGTGGTCAACTTCCGTGTGCATCCTCACCCACGTTGGCAACGTGATGGCCTGGATCTTTGGTGTGAGCACCCTGTGGATTTCTGGCAGTTGATCACAGGGGATGTGATCACAGTACACGACGTCCTGGGCCGTGAGCTACAGATGACTGTGCCACCACGCTGTCGTCCAGGCACTGTGTTACGGGCACGTGGGCGGGGCATGGTCCGAGATGGGCATGCCACTGGTGATTTAATGGTGCGTGTGCAGGCCACAATGCCCCAGGAAATACCCGACGAAATACTAGAAATATTGAGCAAAAAACACAGCAATAAATAATTTTATGAAACTCACCAATAAAGTTTTGTACAGACCGGCCAAACCATTCACAGATTTCCATCTGATCACGCACAATGATTTCATGGTCCAACAAATGTTTTCTTTTATGAAGAAAAACAATGGGTTAGGTTTGGCTGCACCACAGATAGGGCTGGGGAAAAGACTGTTTGTAATGGAGATACAAGGAACCCAACGTGCTTGTTTCAATCCAGAAATAATCAATCAGTCCGACGATTTAACCGATTATCCCGAAGGATGCTTGAGTTTTCCTGGAGAAGAGTGTAAAATAACTAGACCCAGAACCGTGACAGTGCGTTATCAGACTGTGTCGGGTAGCTGGACAGAAGAAACTCTAGACGGAATGGCAGCAAGATGCTTCCAACACGAACTAGATCATCTCAACGGTATCACCATGCACGATAGGGCGAAAGAACAATATGCAACAGAATCCTGAAATCGAACACATCCTGGCCAATGCGCAAAAGCTGGCCAGAGCCAAGCAACATGAATATATCACCCTGGAGCACCTGGCCCTGGCCCTGGTACGACATGCACCGTTTACTGCTGTGATGACCAGGTTTGGTATCATGACAGAAGCCCTAGACCGGGATCTTGAAGTCTACATCGACTCCATGGTCCATCTCAAGTTAGACAAAGATGCTGATCCCAAGAAAACCAATGCTCTAGAACGTGTGTTCAATCGTGCGCTGACACAGGTCATGTTTACCGGGCGCAGGCAGATCACTACCATAGATCTGTGGTTGGCCATCATGAATGAAAACAATAGCCATGCTCACTACTTTTTCTTGAAGTATGGTCTAGAAAAGAAAACATTCATTGAGTTTTGGCAAGCCAACTACACCACCAAGGGTGGATTGATCACCGACGAACAGGCCAATGAAATTCTGGAAGAACACTGTATCAATCTCAGTGCCCAGGCCAAAGAAAACAAACTAGAACCCTTGATTGGACGCGGCACCGAGCTCAATGAAATCATCACTGTGCTGGCCAAGAAGTTCAAAAGCAACGTGCTCATGGTGGGCGATCCAGGCGTGGGTAAAACTGCCATCGCTGAAGGTTTGGCCACTATGATCCATCAGGGCAATGTTCCTGAGTTCTTGAAGGATCACGAAGTATGGTCATTGGAGATTGGCTCATTGCTGGCAGGATCCAAGTATCGTGGAGAGTTTGAAGAAAAGCTCAAGGAAGTGATCACTGCCCTGGAACAAAAGAAAAATGTAGTGCTGTTTATCGACGAAGCACACACCATGCGTGGTGCCGGAGCATCAAGTTCCAGCAGTTTAGACTTTGCAAACATGATCAAGCCTGCCATAACCAAAGGCTTGCTCAAGGTCATTGCATCTACCACTTGGGAAGAATACTACGAATCATTCGAAAAAGATCGTGCGCTGATGCGTCGTTTCTATCGTGTGAGCATCGATGAACCCGATGCAGAGACCACTGTGCGTATCCTGACCGGACTGCAACCTCGACTGGAGCAGTTCCATAAAGTCAAGATCGAACCCACTGCCATTAGCCGTGCAGTGGAGTTGGCCACACGTTATCTCCATGACAAAAAGAATCCTGACAAATCTATCGATCTCGTTGACGCCAGCTGTGCTCGAGAGCGTGTGAAAGACCTGCCAGGTGCTGTGATCACAGCAGACATGATCCAGGACCAAGTGGGCCGAGTGGCCAATATCCCAGCAGATCGTGTCAAGAACGATGTCAATGTCAAAGTCATGGAACTGGAGAGCAATATCAAACAACGACTCTACGGACAAGATCAAGTGGTAGATCAAGTGCTAGAACGCATCTATGTCAACTACGCAGGTATCGCTAGCCAGCGACGTCCAGTGGGCTGTTTCTTGTTCTTGGGTCCCACAGGCACAGGTAAAACAGAGTTGGCCAAGCTCCTGGCAGAGAATCTCGACATGCACATGCTACGTTATGACATGAGCGAATACCAGGATCGCCACACAGTGAGTTCACTGTTGGGCGCACCTCCGGGCTTTGTAGGCTACGATGACAGCCAACTGGGCGGAGGCAAGCTGATAAATGATCTTTCAAAGAATCCATTCTCTGTGTTGCTGTTTGATGAAATAGAAAAAGCACACCCTGATGTGGCCAATATCTTCCTGCAGATGATGGATGAAGGCACCATCACCGGCAGCAATGGCAAAAAAGTAGATGTCAAGAACTGCATCATCATCATGACATCCAATCTAGGTGCCAGAGACAATGAAAACAACAACATTGGTTTTGGACAAAGTCTAGAGAAATCCGGTGAAGAAGATCGTGCCGTCAAAGATTACTTCAAACCCGAACTACGCAACCGTCTAGACATGATCTGCAAGTTCAACAAGCTGGATACATTGAGCATCAAGAAAGTTGTTGTGAAGTTTGCGGATGAACTAAAACGGAGCCTGGCAGAAAAGAATATCAAGCTGTCGTTCACTGAAAACTTGATCGATCATCTAGCTCAAGTTGGATACGATCCAAAAATGGGTGCTCGACCCTTGAGCCGCAAGATCGACGAGTTGATCAAAGTTCCGCTGAGTAAACGCATCTTGTTTGAACGACTGCGCGATTGCGATGTTTCTGTGGACTGGAACGGCCAAGCAGTGACGTTCGATCACGGCACCAACACAGGCGACAGTGTTGTTGACGCCAACGGAATAATCAGAGTTGAACAAGATTCTTAATATCAGCAGTGAAAAAAGAGACCGGCTGTACTTTGATAGATATGAGTACAGTTTTAACTTTAGAATGCCTGAAATGAGTGCGTTGCGTGAGCTTGACCATGCCACGATTGACTCTGTACTGCACAGCAGAAGTCAGCGACGCATGCCTAACTTTGGCGGTAGCTGGAAAACCAACAGAATAATCACAGATCAGCATCGTGAAGATTGCCATGCCATGTGTGATTTTTTGTTGGCACAGCAAAACTACAAGATCACGATAAGCCAAGATTGGGGTTATTTTTACACCAATGATCTGTTCACGATTAGAAAAATGGAACAGTTGTCATACATCAAACCATTGAGTGTAAAACAAGCACAGCTGGATCGCCCACGTGATACTCTTGTGATACAAAATAGCCAGCACGAATATCGCACTTATTTTAAACCAGGCCGCATTTCAGATCAAGAAAAACTGAGTTTGCAGAGTTTTTTGAATAATCAGGAAAATATACGACTTGGACCGGCCCTAAAAGATTTCTTTAAAAGATCAAATGCCTATCATTATGTCAATGACAACTTCTTTATTGATCATGATGGGCAGGGCATACTGACCATGCTGAGCCTGGTACGCTCGAACTGTGTAAGAAAAACTGTTAAACTCCTGCGCGATAAATAATAAACTATGGCAAAATTACACGAAGAAATCATTGTAGTCAAAGTCAGCAAACTGCTCAAGGACTCAGAACAAGCCGCACCCATCATGAGTCCAGAAACAGTGGCCAGTCTAGAAGCAGTAATACAAGAACTGGCTGGGCAAGCGGTGCTGGTTGAGATTGCAACAGAATGAAAACACAAGATCTAGTCCTGCTTCCGCTGACTGTGTACGGAACACCATCAGGCAACTATGATGGTAGCTCCGAAGACTGGGCTGGACAAAGACAAAAAGCCGTGGGCTACTATCGCCAGCCCGCCGGCGTACAAAGCCTGCTGTTTGAAACTGACGGTTTCGTGGGTGTGATGGACATTCAAGGCACCTTGGACGCGGATCCCGGCAACGACGATGCATGGTTCGCCATACAAGGTGTGGGCCCTGGCACATATACTACCAGCATTTCTGTCAAAGGCAACTTTACCTGGATGCGCATCCGAGTGCGTGAGTTCACGGCCGGCCAAATAACTTCAGTCACAATCACTTACTAATGGACACAATAAGAATCAGCTTGGATGTCTCCAATCGGTCTCAGCATCATAATCTGGGTATAGAACTCTGGATAGATCGACAAAAGTTTTTTGACAGCACGATCAGCCCAGGAACACATCACATCGTGCATGATTTTTCGGCACAAGACGGCGAACATATTCTACGTGCTGTACTAAAAAACAAAACAGCAGAGCACACTCAGATTGATGACGCAGGCAACATCGTCCAAGATGCGCTGATACGCATTGACAATATATCGTTTGATGGAATCGACATAACACAGTTGGTATATCAGCTGTCACAATATGTGCATGATGGCAACGGAAGTGAAACCATCGCAGTGCATCCTTTCTACGGAGACATGGGCTGTAATGGACGAGTACAGTTGAGTTTTCACAGCCCAGCATATCTGTGGTTGCTAGAGAACATGTAACGACAATAAATATAAGATATGAAAAAACTCGTGATCATACCTGGTGGTTTCCACCCTTTCCATGCTGGACACAAAGCACTTTATGATGCCGCACGTGAAGCATTTCCATCAGCCGACATCTATGTCGCGGCCACGGCAGATACGTCAACCCGCCCTTTTCCTTTTGAAGTAAAAAAGAAACTGGCTCGCATCGCTGGCATCAGTGGACACAGATTTATCCAAGTAAAATCACCTTTCCGCGCCGAAGAAATCACCCAACACTACGACCCTGCTGACACGGTGCTGATTTTCGCTCGCAGTGAAAAAGATCGAGATCAACAACCCCGCGCCGGTGGCGTAAAAAAAGATGGCACACAGGCTTACCTACAGCCGTTCAAACGCAACGGTCTGCAACCCATGAACCAACACGGTTACATGGTGTACTTGCCCACTGTGCAGTTTGGTCCTGGCATGACGTCGGCCACTGAGATCCGCGCCAAATGGCCCGGTATGGATGCAGAACAAAAAGTCAACTTAGTTCAGCAGTTGTATCCTGACACACAGGCCAAACCCAAACTGGCTGATGTCATCGTGCAGATGCTGGATGCAGTGATAGGTGGCAACAAAGCAGTGGATGAAGCTGTGCTGATCAACGATCCTGACGCAGGACATCAGATCAGACCCGACGGTGGCATGGGCACCTGGGACGAAGCTGGTATGGTCAACAATCTAGCACGTAAGTTTGGTGAAATGGTCAACATGGTCAAGGGCAAAAACTACTCAGGACTACAGTATGTTCTGTATCGAGGTGGTGTGGTCAAGGGCTTGGTCGATGCCCTGGCCGAATATGAACGTTTCATGCAGAAACAGGGTCGTAGACCCATCGCTCGTGGCCGTGAAATAGACATGAGCCAAATCGAAGTCAACGAAAATCCTGACTATATCGAAGAGGGAGAAGTGCTACAGTTTCCCAGTGATCGTGCCGCGCCACCCGATGTAGATCGAGCACACGGTTTGGCCACAGAAATCATTGACATAGCCAAGGATGAAACCATACAAGATCCAGGTCCTAGATTGGCACCCTTGCGACAAGAACTACAGCGTCTGGGCTATAGACTGCGCATGGACAACGGTGGTATGCGACTCATACACAACGTCACAAACTGGAATACAATCATTGACCCAATGAAATAAATCTGTTATACTCGTATAGGTGTAAATATACGCACATTATTTCAGAGGAAACCATGTCCGAACAACAAAACTCACAACAGCCAGAACAGCAACAGGCTCCTGGTCAACAACAAATCCAAGTCAACATCGATTATCTGCGCCAACAGCGTGTGCATATCTGTATGCCTTGTTACGGTGGCCAGCTCACTGAGTCTACATTCATGAGCTATATCAAGTGGTCAAACACTTGTCGTCAGCTGGGATTAGATTGGACCATTGAAACCATGACCAACGAGTCATTGATTTCACGTGCTAGAAATACCTTGGTGGCCAAGTTCTTGAATACACCCACATCTACACACTTGATGTTTGTTGACGCAGACATTGGTTGTGAACCATGGCATTTGCTGGTGTTGCTCAACGCAGACAAAGACGTCATAGGCGGATTGTATCCGATGAAGACCATGCCCGTTAAGTGGGTAGTGAATGGGTTCGAAGGCGCCAAAGAAGATGGACCTCTGCAAGAAGTATCTAAAACAGGCACAGGTTTCATGTTGATCAAGCGTCATGTGTTTGAGAAACTGGCTCGCCATCCTGCCGTGAAAACCTTCGCCAATGACATTGGCCTGCCCAAAGAGCTGGATCCGCACATGAAGACCTACTTTGACACAGCAGTGCGTGAAAACCGCTACTACTCAGAGGACTGGACGTTCTGTGAGAACTGGCGCGACTTTGGTGGCGAAGTCTGGGTAGACAAGCGTGTGTTGCTGAAACACACCGGCACCTATGTGTTTGATTATGCCACACAGCCTGCACTGTACGAAGCACTGAAACGTGAACATGATGCTGGTCAAGCAGTGATTGCCGCACAACAACAGGCACAGCAGGCACAGCAGGCACAGCAACCTCCGGCACCCATGGGCACAAGCATGACCAGTGACTATTCGGACTACGAAAAAGTTCCTGCCAAGGCTGCGCCTGCTGCCAAGGTAGTGGCAAAAACCAACCCTCAGACGAAAAAGGCTAAAGCAAAGTCTAAATAAATAGATGTACGATGGACATCTATGAATTAGACAGCTACCGCCTGTCAGACGCGGTAAAGTTTCACTCTGAACTCAATCCTGCACTTTGGGACGACAAAACCATGCGTCCCGAGGTGCGCGAGGCCCTGCTCAAAATCGCTGATGATTTTAAGACATTCATGGGCATCGATGATCTGGCCATAGAAGACATCACTGTTTCGGGCTCTAACGCCGCTTTCTCATACACTCCCCACTCTGATATTGATCTACATTTACTCGTTGATTTCAGCCGGCTCAATCCCGACGAAGTTTACCAAGAGCTGTTTAATGCTAAAAAATATCAATACAACGACACACATGACATAAAAATCAGAGGCTATGACGTCGAGCTCTATGTTCAAGACTCGAACAAACCTGTGCGTAGCCTTGGCGAATACAGCATAGTCAACAACGACTGGACTCGTATTCCAGTACAGCGCCGAGGCAATCTCGACGAAAAATCCACGCAACAAAAATATGAAAAACTAAAAGGTCTGGTTGAGCTTGCTACCAACAGCGATGATCTTGCACAGGTCACAGCAGTCACAGACACTCTTAAAAAATATCGACAGGCTGGCTTGGACGAGCATGGCGAGTTTGGTCCAGAAAATCTAGCTTATAAAATACTGCGAACACAGGGATATGTCGAGCGTCTTTTTAAACACAAAGCTGATCTTGAAGATGCTCGATTGAGCCTGGCTGAACGCAAGAAAAAGAAATCAAAGAAAAAGAAGTTCCGCTACGGCGCCTTTGGCGGCGCATTCTTCCCAGGCTATCATTATTATGGACAAACAGATGCTGCCGCTGATGGCGGTGGTGACGGTGGCGGCGGAGAAAGTGTAAAAGAAGACACAGTCAATGTTGCCAAAAAAGAAATACCTCTAGACAAAGTAGTGAGACGCTTTGTACATTTTGCGGCCAAGTATCTAAAATTAAAACAGTTACCAAAGATTAAGTTAAGAAAAGGCGAACTCAGTCACGACATACATTCCATGGGGCACTATGTTGATGATCATAAAACAGTGGAAGTAGAAACCAAAGACCGCCATGTCATGGATATCTTGCGTACCTTGGCCCACGAACTCACCCACTATCGTCAACATCAACAGCTGGGCAAGAAGATGCCTGACAGCGCAGGTCGCACAGGCAGTCCCTACGAAAATGAAGCCAATGCCGAAGCTGGTGTTGTCATGCGTCATTTCCAGAACAAGTATCCTGAATTCTTTGCCAGCACAGTGAGCGAAGATGGTGAGGATGTTGATGCACAGTACGGTAACCAGGAACCATTGGGTCCAGAGTTTCCACCCAAGATGCCAGCAGGTACCACCAAGATAGATGTCAGTGATACATTAGACTGGTACAAACTAGGCATGACCATCAGCGACTTGGATGATGCCAAGCCTAAAGATTTCAATCAAGGACCTCCACACACTGTTATCGTATTTCCCAGCGATGAGTTCGAACAACCTTATCTCAAACAGTTCAAACGCCTAGGTCTCAAAGCTCATGATATTGACGAAGCTCAAGACAACTCAGATCAAACTTATCTGTGGCACGGTTCAAGACAGCCAGTTAAGATTCTAAAATCTCGACAGGCATTGGATACTGGTGGCGCACCTGGCAGCAATCAAAATGCCATTTATGCAACCAGTGATCCAAAGATTGCCATAGCTATGGGACTTACCACTCCTGGTTCGGAAACTGCAATGTTCCCCAATGATCCACAAATGGTATTGTTTAGTGGTAGCGTAAGAAAAGGACAAAAAGTATATCTACATAAGTTACCGTTTTATGATGCCAACGGCAAACCGCAGTTTGTTCAAGGTGGAAACTCAAGAGAATTTCATTCTATACCTGGTACAGCAGAAATAAAACCTGTGGAGATAAAAGCAGTTTCAGTGGACAAATATCTAAATTTGATTAGATCAGCCACTGCCGCAGATTCAGAATTACGTAAAAAGTTTGGAAAAAACAAAGATGTAGATGAAGGTCTAGGCCGGACTCTAGCCACAGGTGCGTTGGCAGCCGCCGCCGCACTGGGATCGCCAGCACAGGCACAAGACGCTGGCAGAGTGGCCTATCAGATAGGCAAACAGATCTATCAACCATCGGGTATTTTTACACGAGCCGGAGCCGAAGAAGAAATCAAAGGCATGGCCAGAGATCTGGCACGTGACATACGTACCGGGGGGTCATCCGCCAAGTTTCTGGGACGTACTATATTAGCTCGTCCTGTGCAAGGTGGCGAGCGTGTGGCTGCCAATGGTGCAGGTTCTACGCCGGAAGCCGCGTTCCAAGATGCGCTGACTCGTGCTTACGAAGATGCCAATCGTCGATATGGTCCTATCTCTGTGGGAGAATGGAGACCCATAGACAGCGAAAAAGAAATACAACAAGTAGGCGGTCAATATCGTGCGGCGGTTGTGCTACAAGGTCCTGCACCTGTGCGTGAAGCATCGGGTTACATTCCTACCAAAGCACAGGCAAAAGACCCACGATTTAAAACAGCACTCACAGTAGATATACACCCAGGCCAAACAGGCAAAGAAGCCAACAAGCTAGGACTGCAAACAGACAGCCAAGGTCGACCCGACTTGCTGATGAAGAACTTGGCCAATGCGCTAAAAGAATACAAAGAAACCGGTGTGTTTGAAGCAGTCAAGCCTGTCACACCCATCATACCCAGCCGAGCACCCAAGACAGAATATCCGCCCATGGTCAAACAAAAGACCAGGGTGCCACAAGATGCACCTCGACCACGTCCAGATGGCACCGGTCGGATCATAGATTTTGAAATCAAAGAATCTGTTGATGACGAAGCCTGGGAGCTGGTTGGTCAACCTGTGCCGGAGATACAGGCATTTGTAAAAAATCTAGGATTGGGCAATGATGAAAACAGCGTGGCTAAGATTATTCCTATAATAAATTCTGTACCAATAACGCAACTATCAGCCACTACTATTCCCCGTCTAAAAAACTTAGCCAATAAGCCTGGCGAAAGCGCCATACTCGCAGCCTTAAAACAGATATCTGGCCAGCCTAACGCGGCACAACAGTACATGACACTGATGAAAAAGCGTGATTCGGCTGAAGGTCGTAGTCGTGAGTATGATGTTAGCGGCCTGGTCAATGCTATCAAAAATGGTCAATATGAATCACCTGTGTTATTAAAACTACCTACAGGTACTTATGTGATAGGTGGCAGGACCCGACTATACGCGGCCCTGGCTCTGGCTATGCCTATAAATGTTAAAATACTCACAACTAACTCATTCAGGCAATCAGTGACTGAAAGCGAAGACCTATTAGAAGTAAAAATGTCACCATCAGCTTTAGAAGCCTGGGCCAACTCGCCAGAAGCTCAAGGCATACGTGCTGGCTTTGAAGCTGAAATGATCTTCCGCGATACCAAGCGTGACGATGATGAAAGTGAGCAGGAACCAGACTATGACTATGATGGGCCAGCCATTGACATAGAAAACGTCATAGATTTCTTCTCCAACGATGACTACGGCTATGGTTTGAGCCCCCGAGGACAGCGAAATCTGCGCGAGTCGTTGTACGAAGAATATCAAGAGTGGGTGCAGGAACAAATAGACGAGGATTGGGATCCCGAAGAACAAGTCAAAGATTACATGGATACCAACGTCTGGGGAGATGATAGTGAAAGAGAAGAGCGTATTAACTCTGTGTTGGAACGCAACGACATTGATCCCGACGAAGCCACTGATGAACAAAAAGCCAACGCTGAAGAAACAGCGCACGACGAGTATCTTGAAGAAGTTGAAGAAGCAGCCAATGATTCCGGCAGTGACTATTATCAACAGGCCTATGAGTACTACTCTGATATGAAACGCGACAGCGGAGATTACGACGAAGAAGACTTCTTGCGTGATCGCTATCGTACACTGAGTGAAGTCGCTGACAGTTTCAGTTTAGACTGGCCTTATTGGACCGGTGGCGGCGAGTCGGGCGGCAGTAGAGATTGGGAGGATATTGGCGATAGTCTACGCCGAGCGGTGGGCATGGAAGTCAAGGTGGGATCGGGCTATCATAGCACAACAAGAAAAGACGATCGTTGGATCATCGAACCCGATGGTTCATTGGATCCTGATGACTATGAAGATGCTGGCCTAGAAATCGTTAGTCCACCCATGCCTTTGCCCATGGCCTTGGATAAACTAAAAACAGTTATAGAGTGGGGCAACAACACAGCCGATGCTTACACCAATCAATCCACAGGCCTGCACATGGGTGTGAGTATACCTTATGTAGGCGGCGATGTTGACTATGTCAAGCTGGTGTTGTTCATGGGCGACGAGTATATCCTGGACAAGTTTGGTCGAGCAAGCAATACTTACGCCGCATCGGCCATGGGCAAACTACGCCAGAACATGGCCGGTGCTAGAAATCGTGGCGAGCTCACAGAAGCCAAACTAGATCCCTTGGCGGCTCTAGAGTTGGTACAGAAGAATCTCATTGAACTGGCAGCAAGGTATGTGCAGGACGGAGTGGGCAACAGCAAGTATACATCTGCCCACATCAAGGATG
>JACCDP010563726.1_pt1 | contig 12599 bp, 9 predicted proteins | sample 7445841 | NCBI WGS metagenome assembly JACCDP01 (sample SAMN15323441, study PRJNA562643) | freshwater metagenome | isolation source: river surface water | place: USA:Blue River Watershed | collected 2017-08-17
CCTGGAACCACTGACGGTCCCTTTCCACGTGGACCACCACAAACTCTGCTGGTTTCGGCCACGTGAGTTCGCTCGGCTTGTACTGAATAAAGTCACAAGAATCAAGGTTTAGTATTTCCATGAGCAATTGAAGCTGAGGCATGTAATACACCGGAACCTCGGGTTTTATTTCACGAGCCAAGGGACACTTTATTTCGATGAGTTTTCCAGACTCTGTGATTCCGTCTGGACTCCCTCCGAGCCACGAATACTCTGGGTGAGGTCTCAGTCCAATCTCGTGAGCCACTTCGTTGTATCGAGCGCAGTAAATGTCACGGGCCTCATCCTCGTACTTGTTCCCGTGCAAAGTTGCTTGGTTTCCTCCAAACTTTTTGTGACCGCACTTTTTCAGAATCAAATCCGTGGGTTTCTCGTACGGGTTCGTTCCCAGAGCCGTGGCAGCGTCGGACGCCGTGAGCATATTCTCTCGAAGTCTGAGCCATTCCTCGGACCTTTGTGGGGCGTATTCAGCCTCGAGCAAGATACGCACCGACTCGTGCATCTTTGAATTTAGACAGTAATGTGTTTAAGCGTTTCTTCCGCGGCTTGCTGTTCAGCTTGCTTTTTGTTTTTCGCGGACCCCACGCCCCACACTGTTCCGTTCACGGTGACTGTCACGGTGAATATACCATTCTCGTGGGACAAAATCTGGTACAAAGGCAATTCGTACTTTCGGCTCTGACACCAGCGCATCAATTGGTCCTTGTGATTATCGTCAATCATGAGGCACCCCATGTCCACCTGGGTCTCAAAGAGGTTCAAGACAAACTGCTTGGCGTACACGAGTCCGAGGTCGAGGTAAATGGCCCCGATGAGCGCCTCGAGAACGTCTTCGAGTACCTTGGGGTTCCTGTTCCACCCGTTTCGAATCCCCTTGTCGTCCATGAGAATCCACGAATCGAGACCGAGGTGCACCGCGAGCTTCGTGAGTGTCTCGCCCCTCACCAACTTTGTCCTGGCTTTCGTGAGAAACCCCTCTTGATGCTTTTCGTACCGATCAAAGAGCCATTTCGTGATGACGAAACCGAGGACACTGTCACCTATGAACTCGAGCGTCTCGAACGATTCAGTGAGCGTGTACTTTTTGATTGCAGACTTGTGCGTAAAAGCCTTTTGGTAATGTGTCGTGTTGTTCACCTTGACACCGATGAGCTTGTTCAAAGCATCCTTGTCAAGGGGAGGTGGGTCTATCAAGAGTGTTTCGTCGTCCGATGAGCTCGACATTGTTTATACTAGGTTGGATTTTTTTAATACGCCTCTTTTGGCTTGGTCTTGACACACTTGCCAGTTTTACCCTGAAGGTCCGTTTCCCATTTCTTTTGATTTGCAGAATACGTGTTTGCAAACTTTCCGTCAACCTCACAAAATCCTGGGTCACAATGAACACCAAAAGAACACGTTCCATCGAGGCCGACTGATGTGTTCACCTTGGTCACGCAAGACTTGCCGTCCCAAAATTGGTCCCCGGCGCACGGCTTGGGCGGACTCGTGTACTTGGAGCTCGCAAAGTACGTGAGCACGATAAAGAGCACGAGTGCCACGAGCAAAAGAACCCTGGACTTTTTCATATATAAAGACTGAAGAAATTAACTGCACTTGCCGTGCTGGTCGCACTTGCCTGTGATGCAGTTAGGGCACAGGATTTCAGCGGGGTTCAGCATGTACGATTCAGTGGTCTTCTTCGAGTACTTTGAAGCCACGGGACCAAAAAACATGGCGAGAAAAAGAAAGATTATTGCGGCCAAGACAATTTTATGGGTTCGGTTCATTTATTATACACCGATAAACTTTTTAGAATGCAGCGGGCTTGACCGCCTTTTTGACAATCTTCTTCTTTGGAGGCTCCTCAGTCTTGACTTCAGCTGGGGCTTGCTCAGGCTCGGGTGCCGGCGTCTCCTGTGGTGCAGCCGCAGCCTCGAGCTCAGCCTTTTGCTTCTTGGTGAGCTTCTTCTCCTTGGGAGGCTTGATGTAGTGCGGGTTCAGGTACGTCTGGATGTTCAAGAACGTCACCTGGACTCCCTCTGGGGGCTTGAGCAACTCCATGAGCTTGTTGTCGAGGATAATCATTCGACCGTTATCAGGGTGCTTGAGACCATTCTCGGAAATGTACGCAGTGACTCGCTTGGTGACATCACTGCGTGAGATTTTCTCCCCCTCGGGCAAGCCGAGAAAGTCCCTGAGCTCGGGTGTAATCTCCTGTACTCGATTGAAGCCGTTGTTCGTCGCTCGCTCCTTCGCCTTTTCACCAGTGGGGTCCTCCTGGTGAGCGCGAATCTTGCGAAGAAGCTTGAGGATTGCCTTGAGCTCGGATTTCAGTTCGGTCTCCATTTTCTTACATAATGAACGAGTTCTTTAAGTCACAAGAAAAGGGTAGAAACCAGGACGAGAAAGACAAGCACAGCTGCGAGGGTCAGTGCGTACTTGTTGCTCTCTCTGGTCTTGTAGGCCAGGTTCTTTCCCTGACCCGTTTGACCAGGACACTTTCCTCGACAGCAGATGGAATCACACCCGTGAACCTCAAAGTCTTCACCCACGTATCCACAACCTGATGCGAAGCAAGAACAATTTCCTTGGCCACAGTTTGGCATTTTTATATGCGCAGGTAATAATATGGACACGGATTATTATTCCAATCCATCCGTGACGGATTTTGTCAAGAAGACGCTGTGTCAGGGTGACGAAAAACTTTTCAGGCACTACAAGAATGGAGACGTGCGAAAATTTCGAGAACGATTGAGTCGAAAATTTGGAGCCGATGAACAAAAAGTTTTGGACCAGGCTCTTTATTCTTCGGTCACAGATTGCCTTCGTGATATAATACTCGAAACCATCGGGACTCTCACAGAGGCCCTTAAACCAGCCGGTGACCTCATCGTGTCTGGGGGTGAAGCGTTCAACATGTACTTTGAGCGAGACCAGAGAATCATCACGAGCGACATTGACACAAAGTTTATCCCGGTGAAAAAAGGTTTCAAGAATCTTCAGGCTATAAAATTGAAACTTTGGCACCTCCTCGGAAAACTTGCAAAAAAGTTGGATGTGCGAATTCGAAATCGCCTCGTGAAACTTCTTCGGCCGAGTCGAATAGGAAAATTTCTTGGAGTTTCCTTTCCCAAAAAAGGCCCGTGGGTCACGAGGAGATTCACGCTCATCCCCAAAAAGAGACAGGTGTTGACCTCAAGTCAGGTGAACCCGAGTGATGTCCTCATAGACGTGGAACTTTTTGCCTTGGACCTCACGCTGAGATATTACTCGATTGAAAAGAAACGGGTCGTGCCTATGACCATGGGTGGAATACTTGACATTGCACTCATGAGACCCGGTGAAATGGGGTACGAGGTGGGTCAAGACCGAAACCAGGGAGTTGTGTACCTCAACAAGGACACGAATAAACCTGTGTCTGACCGAAGGATTCTTTATGCCAGCAAAAAGTTTTTGGTGGAGGACCTGTACCTCATGCAAAAGCTCGGACTCAGACCAAACAAGTTGAGCAAGGACCGACAAAGGATGTATCAATTTTCGAAATTTATCCTCGGTGTCAAGAATATTTCTTCCAAGGATGGACTCGAGAGCATCTTTAAAAAATCTTTGAGAAAATTGCCTCACATTTCAAAACAAATTTCAACTCGTGGAAGGAAAATGTTTCATCACGTGGCCTTTGACCCCCTCGCGTACTCCAAGTGGACCACGAAACCTTCTGGTAAAAAAATGTATCAATTTATTGGCATAAAGACCGCACAGGGTATCAATGTGCCCGGGTACACCAGGACGTCAGGCCCCTTTCGCTTCTCCACCGTGTCGCGAAAGTGGGTCCTTAACACGAATAAAATGTACATCAAAAATGAAATGAGTCACAGGCCCGAAGGTGAAAGTAAAATTCCAAAAAACTTTCGAGCCTTCAACTCATTGTACGGGTACCGTGCGAACAGGAACGGACCAGAGACTTTACTCTTGAGACGCGCGGCTATGATTCCACTCGTTGGGTTAAAGATGAAGAGCGCTCGATAGAAAAATGGTCACTTATGGTTCACCCAAGAAGCTCCCAGATGGTCGTTATTACCTCAAGGTTACTGATGAGTCAGGTGGTCGTGTCATGGTCCAACTCAACAAGGTGAAGCTCCTCACAACCTTTACCGAATCAGACGACGTGACGCTTCAGTTGAACACCCAGGCCCTCGAGAAGATTGCAAACATCGATGAGCAGAATATAGTGGCTGCCAAGGCGAATTCCCAGGAGTGGTTCGGAAAGGTTCTGGCTGACCAGACGCTCGAGGCAGCCTACGTGAAGAGCACCCAGGACCTGACTATGAACACGACAAAGGCCAAGGTTGGTTCCCAGGTTGTCACGAAAACATTCAGTCACGACAGGACGGTGGTTGACACTGAGCAGCTCGTGATAGGCACGGATTGCGACGTGATTTTGGAATTTTCAGGCATTTGGTTCATGAAAAAGACCTACGGGCCAATTTGGAGGGTGGCCCAGGTGCGACTCTTGGCGCCTCCAAAGAAGATGTACCCAGACGAGTATCTTTTCCAGGACGCGGATGAGCCGGGGTCTGAGCCGGCTGAGACCGATGAAGATTACATGTGAAAAAAAATCCTCGGACTATAGTAAATGGTTAAAATTGACAAAAAGTCCCTCGTGGTGATTGTCGTCGCGGTTCTTTTAATCTGGTTTTTGTTTTTCAATGGTTCCAAGAAGACCTCAAAGTACTCTTTGCAGACGAATGATTATGCCAACGTCGACTTGTCCAACACGAACATCGACCTCTCCAAGAGCTGCGCTATGAATTCTGGCACAGGTCTCTCCTCTTCTTTATTGCCCCGTGAGGTTGCAACCCAGGACGACTTTGGCCAGTTTGCTCCCGATGACATTCTTCAGGGTCAGAACTTTTTGGACCCGAGGTCCCAGATTGGCTGGCCCGAGACAATCGGTGGAACACTGAGAAACGCGAACCAGTCCATTCGCGCCGAGCCCCCCAACCCCAAGACTGCTTACACGTGGAACAACTCGACTATTGTGCCCGATTTAATGCAGAGGCCTCTGGTTTAAACGCCAAGTTCAGCAAGTGCGGAAGCACTTGTTTTGAAACTTGTATGACACACACTCAAGTAAGAAAAGGTCTGACGACCTTAACTTAAAGACAAGACTCGTCCCTTACGTAACAAAATGGCTGACCAAATTACCGACGAATTTCGCATCGCAATGGCTAACTGGGTTGAAATTAAAACACAGCTCGCTGAGGCACGAAAGGATATGAAGATTTTAAACAATCGTGAAAAGCAGCTCAAGGAGTACGTCAAGGGGTACATGAAGGACCACAAACTTGACCTCATAAACCTCAAAAAGGGCAAGGTGACCATTCGCACCACGACGAAACGAGCCACGTTCACGAAGGAGGCTGTTCAGACCGGTCTCGGTGTTTACTTCAACGGCGACGAGGTGAGCGTCGAGCGCGCCATGACGTGCATCATGGACAATCTTCCCATGAGCGAGTCGGAGGTTATCAGTTTGACTGGCTTAGAAAAAAAGAGCGAAAAGTAATAAAAAGCTTTCGTGAAAAATGGTTTGGAGTGAGTACGTGAATGAAACCGTCTGGGAAGAGTGCGACCTAGACGGAGACCAAGATGACGAATCCTATTTCCCTCGGCTCAATTGCGACGATTGGACCGCTTGGAACTCGGAGGAACTTTTGAACATGTGGTTTACGCTCCGTGAACACAGAGAGTGGACTCCGCACCTGTGGAAAAGAGCCACGTACACGGATTTTTGTGAGTTTTGCTACGTGTACTCGTACGGTGAAGACGAACTCACAAAAGCTCCTGTGCACCGGTGCCCAGAGTTTGACGACCCTGAGATTCGTCAGGCTTGGAGGGACCTCAAGCGATTCAGAACCTTTTTTCATTTTGGAACCTATAGCGACTTTTGTAATTTTTCTCGAACATACAGTAAATGATGATTGATATCACAGGACCCAAGGTTCTCTTGCCCGCGACTCTTTTCGTTCTCTTGAGTCCGGGACTTTTTCTTCAGCTTCCCACCACGACGTGGATGAGCGGACAAACCTCAAAGACGTCCGTGATGTTTCACGCCCTCGTCTTTATAATAGTGTATAGCCTTTTGGCCCGGACACTTAACCTCGTGCTCACAAAGGCGGACCTCATCGTCCCGGCCATTCTCTTTATCTTGTTGAGTCCGCACATCTTATTCAGCGTGCCGAACCAGCCGGGACTCACGCCCATTTTGCTTCACGCACTCGTCTTCTCGGCAATCTTTGCGGTTTTGCGCTCGCAATTCCCTCAGTACTACTAGTAAGATGAAGTACCTCGTGCTCGGACCCGGAGCCCAGGGAGGCTTTGCGATGCTCGGGTACCTCAAAAAACTAAACCTCTCTAGGGTTGAGGAGATTTCCGGGGCCTCTGTGGGGTCCATCATTGCAGCTTTTATAGCCGCCGGAAAGACGATTGACCAGATTCTTGATATTTTTTTGTCCACCGATTTGACCCCTCTGTCCAAACCGGACCTGAACATTTTTTTGAAAAAGTTTGGGTTCGTGGACACCGGGTACATTCAAGAACACATGAAAAATATCATTGGTCCCGTGACCTTTAAGGAACTCAAGATGAAGCTTCACGTCTCGGCGATGTGCGTCACGACCGGTCGAACCGAATACTTTTCGAGGGACACGCACCCCAATATGCTCGTGGCGGAAGCCATTCAAATGAGTTGCTCCATTCCCATTATGATGGCTGCGCACGAGTTTCAGGGAAAGTTGTACTGCGACGGAGGGTTCCTCGAATCGGCCCCGGTTCAACCCTTTTTAGGAAAGTTGCACAGGGAAGTCTTGTGCGTCCTCATACGAGTCATCAGTACTGAACACGTCGTGACGAACTTTAAAGAGTACCTCGGGGCCCTCGTGAAATCCTACGTGGGTCAAGCGCGTCACGAACACAACTTTCCGACCGCGAAAATCGAGCTGTCAGGATTCAACCTCGTGGATATGAATATGACTTTTGAGAACAAATTGAGACTCTACATGATTGGAAATAAATTTCCCTGTGTAATTCAACAGGATGAACCTACCGTGTGGTCCTCGGACCAATATAAATGTGACGAGAGCGGCAGCAATACGGAATCTGGGGCTTCCGGCAAACCTGGCGAGGAACCGGACCAAATCCCAGTTGTGTGAAAAGATTTACGCGTGCTCAGGCACTTCTTTGCCTTTGCCACCGATGAACAAGACTCGAATCTTGGGGTACGATTATTACGTCGCGTCAAATTCACCCCTCACGGCTCGAGATTTCATCAAGCTGTTTGGGGCCAAGAAAAAGACGAATCTCAGCGTTTTGGCTTCCAAGGTGGGAATCAACAACGTCACGAGTGTCAACACAGACACGGTCAAGAAGATGATTATTCAGGAACTCGAATCTCGTGGGGTCCCAGAACCACTCAAGATAAAGGTGCCCGGAATCAAGTCGAAACCGAATGTGATACCAATTTCTGAAACACTGAATCACACCAACGTGGCACCGACAAATGCAAACAACACGAAGAAGAACAACGGCATTTCCAAGCTGAATAAAGCTTCTAATCAGCTCGAGTTTAACGTGAACCGAAAGAATGGCAAGGAGAATGTCAACATCGTTCACGGAAATGGGTCCCGAAACAACTTGAACAGCTTCAACTTGAAGAAGCCCGCCAACAAAGTTTTTCGCGCTTCAGCCACAAACAATGAGCAAAAAAAAGGAACGCTCAACCTTGGAACCACCCCACAAGCGTTGAGAGTCTTTCGAATGGGGGTGCCCAAGCCTGGAGAAACAACAGCACAACTAGAGAAGCGCCTCGGAATCTCTGGTCCCAGAACAACTATAAAAATAAAAGGTTCTACAACAACCGGCGGGAACCTTTTTAAGTTTTCAGCCCCATCTAGGAACCTTTTTAAGAACCTCAAACTCACAGAGCCACCGAGTGGTTCCGAAAAGTTTGAGGCGTACGAAAACCTTCTCAAGGAAATCCCCGAGAATATTCCACCGGCTCAAATTCCCGTGTTCAAAAAGGCTGCCCGGAACATCTTGAATGCACCGCCCGATGTGGACCCCATGAAGTTTCTGCCCGAGTTGCCAAGGGCACCAAATGTTCCAAGAGCACCAAATGTTCCAAGGGCACCGAACTCCACTCAACTCGAAAAAGCGACATTTGAAGCTCAAAGAGTCATCGCTGCAACTGGGAAAAATAGTCCTGTGGCTCAACAGGCGATTGCAAAGGTGAATGAACTCCAGAAAAAGGCGGATACTCAACTTCGCATCAACACCGTGAAAATCAATCAAGAGCACAGGAATCAACTCAAGAAAATTCAGGAAAATGCAAATAGGGCACAGAAGCTTCTTCGCGCCCAATTGAACGCTGCAAAAAAGAATAGCAATGCGGTGGCCATCGCCAAGATTCAAGCAAAGTCCGAGCAAAATCGACGAAACCAAGAAGCACGAATTGAAAAGGAACGCATTCGGTACGAGAACAGAAAGGCTGCCGTGGACCGTCAACACGAGAGACTCAAAAAACTTGGAAAGAGGGGCAAGACGTTCTTTTCAAACACCTTTAACAAAGCTCGTGACCTCTTTAGGACCAAGCCAATCAATTGGCTCCAGAATCCTTCCTTGTCACCGAGGTCTCGTGCGATGGTCAAGGAACTCATGCGTCGCGGGGTCCAAATTCCAATTTCAGTGAGGACGGAGAGCGCCCTGAAAAACTTTTACGAGAGTGAAATTGCTTCAGACACGGCACTGGATGAGCCACGTAGGAACAATGAGCCACGTGAACCACCTGGTGCCCCAACAATTCCCTCTCAGACTCCAAGTGGTGAAGACATCACGGTGATTGAATTAAAAAATAACATTGAAAGTGAACTCAAAAAGAAGTTATCAGGAATAAACAAAGGTGCCGCAAACAAGATATTTGAAAAGTTCCAGAAGAACAAAAATAACAAAGCGGCTTTTGCAGCCGTGAATGCTTGGGTTGCATCTGAGAAAAATAAACAAATTGAAAGAGCGAAAAGATTGAATAAAAGGAACCAGATTTTCCGCAACATCGAAAAGTACACTAATATCGAAAATCTAAAAGACAATTTTAAAAATGAAAAGAATGAAAGTGTTCGAAAGGCTGTCAACATTAGGCTGCGTACGCTCCAACTTTTAAAGAATAAGAAAACTTCACAGTTTCGTGAAGCCGGTCGACTTCAAAATATAAAAAACTTTGAATCAAGATTGAAGAATCTGGACCCTGAAACGGTCAAGGCAATCCAAGATGAGTTTAATCGCATGAGAACTGAAAACACAAGTGACAATGGTTTCAAACGAGCTTTTAAAACTTCAATGAACAAGGTGAATACAATACAACGAAAGAAAGTTCTCGAAAATCTTGAAAAGAGTCTCAAGAATTTGAACCCAACTGTTGCCAAGGATATTCAAGATGAGTTTAATAATATGCGTTTGAAAAATCAAAGTGTGTTTGGGTATCAAAAAGCTTTGAATCTTTTGAAACCAAAAATAAATTCAGAAAAGAAAACACAAGCAAACAAGTTTCAAAACATCATAAATAAAATACAATCCGTACCGGTTAGAATAAAATTATTGAAAAAATTTGGGAACCAATCAAGGGAGGTGAATCACAAGTTGTTGAGACTTGCACAAACAGAATTGGTTACACAAAATGTTCAAAACAAGGCTAAGATACTTCAAATGTTAAACACAGAGAAGGATGAGAATATTCGAAAACTTCTTGAAAATAAAAAGAAGAATTTGGAAGAAAAGCAAAAAAAGTTTAATGAAGTTGGTAAAAAAATGAATGAAAATCTTAAATTATTCGGTGAGGAATTAAATAAACGAAAAAATTTTAAAGAATTGAGAAAATTGTTCGACGAAGAAAAGAGACCTCTCTTTAAAATTGCTATAAAGAAGAGGATTCGAAGGGTTTTAGAACTTCTTGCGAATCGTCACGAACTTAATAAAAAGAACATTCTACAAAAGTTTAACAATGGCATGTTAAATATAAATAAGCTGATTAAAGATGTTGTGAATGAAGAAACCGATATTCAAAAGTTGAATAATTTAAAAGAGGAAACAGAAAATAAAGAATATATAAATAAAAAGATTTTGGAATTAAAAGAGCGATTTGCTCAAAGAAATAAAAACAAAATTTTAAAAAATATTAAATCAGCGAGTACTTTGGAAAACTTGAATGGGTTCAATTTATCGCGATTACAATCAAATGTTGTTCCAACAATTCAAAGTGCTATTACACAAAAAAGAGAAAGTATCAAAGCACTTGCATCGAAAGAACGTAAATATTTTAATCAAAGAAAAAACTTGGAAAACCTTGAGACAAAGTATAAGTTACAGTCATTCGGTATTGTGAAACAATTTAACAATAAAAAACTCACATATAATGATGCTAGAAGAAGACTTGAACGTGAACACAAGTTTCGAGAAAATAGTGAACCACTGGAAAATAATGAAAGTGAAAATGCTGTTCGTGCAAAAGAGTACGACGAAAACATGAAAAAAAGAAGACAATTCTCTGATGAAGTACAGAAAAAATACGTGACATTACTCAAACAAGCTCGTAAAGTAAATCCTGAAGCGACACGTAAAATTGAAGATGAAATGCTTCAAAGAAATGTTAATTTAAAGAAAACTAAATCACAAGTTAACATACCAAACTATAGAAGAAAAGCACACTTGAGTGCTATAAAAAAGTTGGAAAAAATTAAAGTACCCAACGAAAATATAAAAGAGTTTGAAAATGAGTTAAGGACTCAAACAAAGGCGAATAAAAACATTCGTGCATTAGCTGTTGAAACACACAATCATTACATTAAATTGTTAAACCAAACAAAAAACATAAAACCACTTGGGTTAGAAACTATTAAAAATACACTCGTTCGTAAAGTTCGTGCAATAGATGCAGATAACAAATTATCACCAAGTCAAAAAATAAGTCAACAAAGAAATGCACATTTACACGCCATTGACGATTTGAAAAGAATTTTGAAAGAAACTATTTCTAATATCACGAATGAAGCAAAGTTAAATGCGCTTAGTATGAATCAAAATGACACTGAAATAATCAATGCCATTATCAAGAGAAAAGAAGAACTCGAAAAGAAGGTTTCAAATCTCAAGAGTCGTATACAAGAGGGAGCAACCGTGAATCTCAACGGTATTTCAAATCAAAATAAAAAAGCACTTCAAAAGCTCATTGACAATCAAAAGGGTCCCGTGTCCAATAATCTTGCAAAACTTAACAAGTACGTGAAAAACCATGATCTAGAAGGGAATGTTATTTTAACAGCTTTAAATAACGGTACTAGTCCAGCTGTCGTCATGAAAGCACTCGAAGAAAAAGTGAAACAAAAAAAGTTGAGAGGTGAACTTTCAAAACTAAATGCTTTAAATTTAACCAATGTTCTTGCAGAGTTTAAGCCGGAGACGCCAGAAGATGAAACTCTTGTTCGACAAGCCAAACTCAAAGTTGCAATAAAGAAAGGTGACGTGAATGAAATTGAAAAGGCTTTGGTTGGAGTGAATAAAAATACAAATATAGCGAAACAAGCACAGCGTATTCTAAATGAAAATAGTGTCGCAAAAAGTCGTGAAACCGCACAAAATACACTAAACGATGCTATAAAGAGTGAAATCGTGTCAAAAATAGAAAAGGCTCTAAATGAAGGTAAATCACTTTTGTTAAACACCGATATCAAAAAAGCTCGAAATAAAATTGAAGAATTAAGTCGGACAAAAATAACAAAAATTCAAAAAGCAGTGAGAGGACAGCAAGCTCGAAAAAAACTTAAAAAACTTCGAAAAGAAGAATTGAACCTTGTACAGGAAATAAAAGAAGGTAAACATAATTATACTAATTTTAAAGGACGTGCATTGGGTATTCGTGCAAGACAGGCTCTTTCCGTGAGAAAGAATTTTCAAAACTCAATCAACAAAGGAACTGTGACTGAAAATCAAATTGAAAAATTCATTGGGTCAGAAGAACTTAAAAAACAAGCTCGTAAAGTCGTGGAAATACGTGAGGCTCTTAATAATTTGAACAAGAACACACTTGAGAAATTTAAGTCAAATGTACCAAATGTTTTAAAACAAAGATACAATGAAGTTTTAGAGAAGATAAAAAAAGCGAACACATTTCAAAATAAAAAAAGAAAAGGAAAAGTTGTTTCTAGATGGAAACGTAATTCACAAAAAGATTCTGAATACAGGAAAATTCTACAAAATCTCAAAAGCCAAAACTTGAATACTATAGAACCTAATACTACATCGAGATATGGCAAAATCATTTCTGGTATAAAAAATACATTAAATAATGTAACTAAAAATGCAAAAGGTCTAAATCCAGAATATTTTCAAGCATCGCTTACGCCAAAAACTATAAGTGATAAATTATACAAACATGGGGTATCCAAAAAAAATCTAGAAGAATTTTCAAACATAGTAAATTTTATACAAACAACACGTTTAAAAATTATAGGTAACTTAATTTCTAAAAAGGAAGC
>JACCDP010399838.1_pt1 | contig 12598 bp, 9 predicted proteins | sample 7445841 | NCBI WGS metagenome assembly JACCDP01 (sample SAMN15323441, study PRJNA562643) | freshwater metagenome | isolation source: river surface water | place: USA:Blue River Watershed | collected 2017-08-17
TGCGGGTGCTAACGTGGGTATGATATTTATGCTTGCTATTGAGCAGGAATATGACGAGTTAGACATGGCCATCAGAATGTTCCAAAACACCATGATGCGCGTGCGCTATTCTAGTATACCGGTAGCTGTTGCGCCACACGCGCTAACGCTTGGTGGCGCCTGTGAAATGAGCCTTCATGCCGATGTTGTTTGTGCTGCTGCAGAAACTTATATTGGACTTGTAGAACTGGGCGTAGGGCTTATTCCGGGCGGTGGTGGCACCAAAGAATTTGTGTTACGCGCCGGTGATGAAATGCACGACGAAGAACCAGAAACCATTACGCTAAAAAATAGATTCTTATCCATTGCTACAGCTAAAGTGGCAACATCTGCGGCCGAAGCTTTTGATATGGGCGTTTTAAGAAAAGGACAAGATCATATTGTTATGAATATGGGCCGCCGGATTGCAACTGCAAAATCTGCGGTGATGGATTTACATGGACAAGGTTATACTATGCCTTCAGTACGCAAAGATGTAAAAGTACTAGGAAGATCTGCGCTAGGTGCACTTTTAGCAGGTATTAATGGCATGCAAAAAGCAGGCTATGCAACCGCACATGATGCAGTAGTAGCAAAGAAATTAGCGTATGTGATGTGCGGTGGAGACCTTAGTGAGCAAAGCTTAGTGTCTGAACAATATTTACTAGATTTAGAGCGTGAAGCTTTTTTAAGTTTATGCGGCGAGAAAAAAACACTTGAACGCATTCAAAGTGTTTTAAAAAGCGGTAGACCCATCAGAAATTAATTTTTTCTATGCATCCAATTTTAACAACAACCGGCGTTTCAAAAAACTACGGTAAGCTTACAGCGCTTGATGCCGTAAGTTTTGAAGTGCCCGCGGGTGCTGTGTTTGGTATACTAGGGCCTAACGGCAGTGGTAAAACCACATTACTCAGTATTATTTTAGACGTACTCCACCCCGATACGGGTAAGTTTAGTTGGTTTGGCAATTCGCCTCAAACCAATAATAGAAAACAAATTGGCTCTTTACTAGAAACGCCTAATTTTTATCATTACTTATCGGCGGTAGATAATTTAAAAATTACACAAGCCATAAGTGGTAGAGGTAATAGCGCTGACATTGATAAAGTACTCGAAACTGTAAAATTATCAGAACGCAAAAAAAGTAAATTCAGTAGCTATAGTTTAGGTATGAAACAGCGCCTTGCTATTGGTGCCGCTTTGCTTGGAAACCCTGGTGTACTTGTGTTTGACGAGCCTACCAATGGACTAGATCCTGTTGGTATCGCCGAAATTAGAGAGCTCATAAAATCACTGGCAGCATCTGGTAAAACCATTATTATGGCCAGCCATTTACTGGACGAAGTAGAAAAAGTTTGTACCCATGTCGCCATCTTAAAAAAAGGAAACCTGTTAACGGCAGGCCCTGTAGATGAAGTACTCGCACAAGAAGATATTGTAGAAATTGCAGCATCTAATAACGACCTGCTTTTAAATATTGTAGAAACAATGGGTGGTTTTTCTAAAGTAAAAAAGCACGCTAATTCTTTACAGCTATTTTATCCAGTAGGAACGGCGCAACTAGACCATATTAATAAATACTGTTTTGATAAAGGTATTACGCTGCAACAATTACAACTCAAAAAGAAAAGTTTAGAAACTAAATTTTTTGAATTAACCAACGACTAACGCAAACATTATGTTTTCACTCATACAAATAGAATGGCTTAAAATAAAAAAGTATCCCGCGTTTTGGGCCATGCTTATTATTGTGCTTCTTACCTACCCTGCTGCCAACCTTATGTTTTATAATGTGTACCTACGCATCACTACACAAAAAGGTACCGACATGCTGGCAAAAATGTTTTTAGGTAACCCGTTTGCATTTCCAGAAACCTGGCATACGGTAGCGTATATTTCTTCGTTTTTTGTAATCCTACCTTCGATACTTGTAATTATGCTGGTAACCAATGAGTACCAGTACAAAACACAAAGACAAAATGTAATTGATGGCTGGACGCGCCGTCAATTTATGGCCAGTAAATTAATTGACGTTTTCATTGTTAGCGCTATCACTACCCTGCTCTACGCCCTTGTTGCCATTGGCTTTAGCATCTATGCAGATACATTTGATGCAACTAAAATGTGGGAGCAATCTTATTATATTGGGCTCTTTTTCTTGCAAAGCTTTGCGCAGCTTTCTATTGCTTTTTTACTAGGCTACCTCATTAAAAAAGCCTTTATCGCACTGGGTATATTTTTATTTTACTACCTCATTGTAGAAAATATTGCAACGGGATATATAAAATTAAAAGCAGAAAAAATAGGTAGCGATTTAGGCAGATTTTTACCTTTTGAAATTTCAGACCGGATGATTATTGCCCCTGCGTTTATAGGTAGGTTTGGGAAAGATATAAAAACAGCTTACGAAAAGTCATTGTCGGAAGTGCCATCACAAATAGCATTATCACTTTTACTCACAACTGCCATTTGGTTGTTGTGCTTTTTCCTACACCGCAAAAAAGATTTATAAACCTTGATGGGATTTTATAAATCGAGGATCAAACTTATAAATCGAGACTAGATAAACTCTTAGTAATTTCAGGATAGTCAAATACAAAACCGGCGTCTTGTATTTTTTGTGCAGATACGGTGGTGCTTTTTAGCACTTCAATACTCATTTCACCAAGCATTATTTTTAATACAAAACTTGGTACATAAGTAGTGATATAAAACTTACCGTAAAGTACGCTAGCAAGGGTTTTTGTAAGGGTTTTATTACTTACAGGACTTGGTGCCACTGCATTGTAGCTGCCACTCGTATTTTCATGTTCGATGGCATACACAAACATTTTTGCTAAGTCTCTAACATCAATCCAACTTATCATTTGTTTACCGTTACCTAAAACAGCAGCCATTCTAACAGCTAACGGTTTTAAAAACTCTTTTAATGCACCACCCTGTTTACTTAAAACAATACCTGTGCGAAGGCAAACCAACCTTTTTTGTAAACCATTTGTATTTGCGGTAACAGGCGCAATCGATGCTTCCCAAGCGGCACATGTAGTACCTAAAAAATCGGGATAGGAAGGATCTGTTTCTACAAAACCTTGCGCAGTTACCTTATTACCATCTTCGTTATTTTTATCTGGCCCATACCAACCAATGGCCGATGCACTAATAACCGCTTTTACTTTATTGGGCGTCTCTGCTAAAGCTTTTACAAGCAGTGTACTACTTTTTGTACGGCTATCTAAAATTTCTTGCTTGCGGGCTACACTCCATCTCTTATCAGCAACGCCAGCACCTGCTAAATGAATAATATAATCGGCCCCGGCAATAGCAGTAGCATCAATAGTGCCTGCATTAATATCCCAGTGGGCATAGCCCGCTTTAGACATCGTAGCCCTTGTAAGTAATACAACTTCGTACCCTTTTTGCAAGAGTAAATCTTTAACTGCTGTTCCTACAAGTCCTGTCCCTCCTGTTATTAATACGCGCGCCATATGTGTAAATTAAGCTTAATAGTAGATAAACAAAGATCCCAACCAAAAGGTTGGGATCTACAACTAAAATCACCAGGCTAAAACAAAGTTAAATGCTATTAATCGGGCTTCTTACCATGTAAAAAGGTATTCAGCGTTGATAGATGAGTTTGATCTTTATCGTCTTTTCCTACTGTATACTTGCTGTAAAAATCTTCTACAGTAGTTAGGGTGCTACCAAAGAGTTCCATATTTCTTCTAACATAAGCAGGTACATTGTCAAATTCGCTACCAGACTCTGCACCACCGCCACTCATATTAAATGATAGGTTGCGTAATTTTTGGATGCGTTCTGCCGCTCTGCGCTTTTGTTCTTCTGCGTCATCAAACATGGAGTCATCAATAAAAGAAGCCGGAGCTGCCATATTGGTAACTTGACTATAAGAAGGCGTTTCAGGTTTTTCAATTAATTCCATATCGCAAAGTCCTAACTCCGCATCTTCTTCTAACTCATTTAACGACTCACCAAATGAAGCTCTATAAGACTGTTGCACAGGTGCTGCTGGAGCAGGTTGCGCGGCCATTGGATTAGGTGCGATATAAGCAACAGATGATGCAATACCTACTGCGATTGGAGCAACTGGAACAACAACTTCTTGCACGGGTGCTTCTTGTACTGGAGCCACTGGCGCCACTTCTTGCACGGGTGCTGCAGTTACAGCATCATCCGCATAAATATTGGTAGGCTTATTTAAAATAGTACCAGTAAATGCTGGTGCCGTTGGAGTATCGTTTACGGTAAATTGAAGTAACGCTTCTGTAGCCGTTACAGGCGGAACAACAATTTCAGGTTCCACTTCTGGAAGTACCACTTCTTCGGTAATTTCAGGACTGAGTTCGAATTGAAGCACAAAACGCTCTTCAACAACAGGCTCAATTATTTCTTGTGGAGCAACATATTCAGCTACTGGCGCAACATAAACTTCTTCTACTACAGGCGCGGTATAAGTTGGACGTGCCATTAATGGATCATTTTGCTCAAGCGGTAAAGATTGCTGCACTAATGATTGCATACTAGGAAGTTCAACAACTTCCGCGGTTGGAGCTACAACTGGAGCAGCAGCTTCGATAACTGGTGCAACTGTCTCAACAACCTCTTCAACTACAGGCTCAGCAAATGTAATTACAGGAGCCTGAGCAGGCTGCTCAGTTTGCAGTGTCATTACAATTTTTTCTTCCTGAGGAACCGCTTTAGTACTCACTGGACTTTTTGCAAATGGATCTTTATGTTCAAACCCTGTTGCAACAAGTGTGATGCCAATTTTTTTATCCAAGGTATTATCATAACCCATTCCCACAATTACATCGGTGTCTTCACCAGCTTGCATACGTAAGTGGTTATTGATAATTTCTAGTTCATCCATGGTGCACTCGTAATCACCCTCAGCACTATTGATATTAATTAAAATCCATTTTGCACCTTTGATATCGCTATCGTTTAAAAGTGGAGAAGCAATCGCTTCTTCAATTGCCAACTGTGCTCTATTTTCACCTTCCACTTCTGCTTTACCTAAAATGGCAACACCACCATTTTTCATTACGGTACAAACGTCTGCAAAGTCAACAATGATATGACCTCTACTGTTAATAATATCAGTGATACATTTAGCGGCAGTTGCTAATACATTATCTGCTTTACCAAATGCTTCTTTCATTTTTAAATTACCGTATTGCATACGTAATTTATCGTTGCTAATTACTAGCAGCGTGTCTACGTGCGGCTTTAACTGCTCGATACCTTCTTGCGCTTGTTGCAAACGACGTGGTCCTTCAAATCCAAATGGAGTAGTTACAATACCTACTGTTAAAATGCCTAAGTCTTTACAAATTTGAGCAATGATAGGAGCACCACCCGTACCAGTACCGCCTCCCATACCAACAGTAATAAATGCCATTTTAGTATTCACTTCTAAAATGCGCTTGATTTCTTCAAGCGATTCTTCGGTGGCTAGTTTACCAACTTCTGGATTTGCACCAGCACCTAAACCCTGCGTGAGGTGTGGTCCTAATTGAATTTTATTGGGAATGCGACTTTGCTCAATAGCTTTAGCATCTGTGTTACAAATAATGAAATCAACACCTTCAATATTTTGATCAAACATGAAGTTAACCGCGTTGCTTCCACCTCCACCAACACCAAGTACTTTTATGATAGAAGATTTTTGTTTAGGAAGATCGAAGTGAATCATATAAACGAGTTTAGAAAGTTAGAATGAAATGGGTATTGTAAATGGTTAGTTTTTATTTAAGAGTTCATCTTCATCTTTAAATAAATCGATAAGGTTGTTTTTAAATTTCTCCCAAAATTTAACACGATCCTCACCATTACCTCCAGTTCCTATAGGATCAGATATAATTTGTTCTATAACCGGCTCTTCAACTGGCTCTGGTGTAACCACTTTTAAACCACGAGGTACTTCTACACGTTTAAATGTTTCGGTAAACTCTTTGTGCTTCATGTCATAATCGGCATAACCTTTTAAGATAAGACCGAGGCAGGTTGCATACATTGGCTTCTTAAGTTCATCGATATGATTGGGTGCTAAATGCTCATTTGGTAAACCAATTCTTGCATTTAACCCTGTTGTATATTCCGTTAATTGAATAAGGTGCTTTAATTGTGAGCCACCACCTGTTAAAATGATACCACCATTTAACAAACGTGAATCAAGTCCAACTTGCTTAATATGATAGGTAACAAAATCCAGAATTTCACTCATACGCGCTTGAATAATTTGTGCTAAATTTTTAACACTAATTTCTTTGGCAGGCATGCCCTTTAAACCAGGGATCGTAATGTATGCATTGGCTTGTGCCTCATCTGCAAGCGCACTACCAAATTGAACTTTTAAAGCTTCTGCTTGGCTTTTTAATACACCCAGTCCCATACGGATATCCTGTGTAATATTTTCTCCACCAAATGGGATTACCGCAGTATGCTTTAAAATTCCTTCACTAAAAACAGCTAAATCAGAAGTACCACCACCAATATCTAGGATTACTACACCGGCTTCCATATCAATATCGCTCATTACAGCACTAGCAGAGGCTAATGGTTGCAATACCAAATCTTTGGTACTTAACCCACTTCTTTCTACTGCCCTATTAATGTTGCGGATAGCATTTCTATCACCAGTAATGATATGAAAATTGGCACCTACTTTAACACCGTTGTACCCTACTGGATCTTTAATATTTTGGTTATTATCTACGTGGAAATCTTGCGGAATCACATCAATGATTTGATCTCCAGCAGGAATAAATGTTTTACGTTGGTTATTGATCAGAAATTCAATTTCCGAACGCATAATTTCTGTATCTGGATCTTGCCTTACAATATCACCACGTGTTTGCAAGCTTTTAATATGATGGCCTGCAATACCTACATACACTTCACTCACTTCTAACTCGGGGTTACTTTCGTAACAATTTACTAAAGCCAGTTGGATGGCTTTAATGGTTTGGTCAATGTTCAAAACCTGTCCGTGCTGAACGCCACTTGAATTAGCGCGTCCAAAACCTAGGATTTCTAATTTTCCAAATTCATTTTTACGGCCGGCGATTGCGGCAATCTTAGTAGTTCCAATGTCTAGACCTACAATGATCGGTGCTTCATTGTGATGCATAACGGTGTGTTTTAGTTGTTCGTTTTTTTCTTTGTTTTAGAATTCTGTTTAGCCTTATTGTTTAACGGAGCTATTTTAGTTTTATTGTTAATGTTAATAACCGGTTTCTCTTTTGCTTTTTGTTTCACAGTGTCAACAACTTTAGCAGCTGGTTTGGGGGCTGGTGTAGCAGCTGGTTTTTGGGCAAGTTTTGCTGCTGCTTTTACGGCCACCGAATCTGCTGCAACAGCTGCATCTATTGCAGGCTGGGCCATAAGTCCCTGAATTAAAAGGGCCGATTGTGCCGAGTCAATTTGTGCTTTTGCAGTACCTTGTTTAATGGCCACTACTTGGTCTTTGTAACGGATATCAATGCGTTCATAATAACGCACCCCTTTTTGCATCCAAGCCTGCTTATAAAAAGTTTGCAAGCGCAAAAATTTAGCTTCTAAATCGGTAGCCTTCCCAAGTGAAATAACATGATCACCAATAACGGGCACCAGTTCAAAATTTGCTTGCGGCGTAATATCAATTTGAGCAATTTGCGCACCCCATAAAGAGTCTTTATTCAAAAATTTTCCAAGCGTTACCACTTCTTTCAATAAAAGACTATCAGGTTTTGATAATGTGGGTCTATCAGATGGAAAGCCTGTAAACATAGGCACTCTAGCTACTACTTTTTCGCTAAGCGGTAATCGAAGCCCTGTAGAATCGAGGTAAAATGATGCTCCACCAGGAGTAAATATGCGTGCCATTGGAATACGCTCTTCAATTAACACATGCAACACCTGCTTATTGGTATAATAAATTTCAGCTTTTTTAACCCAAGGATTACCAGCTACCGTTTTTTCGATGGCACTTAAATTAAGCGAAGACATTTTTGCCCCAATAATATGCCCTCCTGCTTTTAGCATTTCCTTGATATCTCTTTCATTGATAAAAAGCTGCGTTTCTTCGCCAGCAATTTGTATTTGAATGTCTTTAACTGTTTTTTTATCCTTTTCCTGCCACGCCATTACAAAAAATACCATGGCAGCCACTCCCAACATGATCCAGAGTGTACGCATTATTATTTTTTTCCAAGGTAGATTTCGCATCGTATCGTTTTTATAAATCGTTTTTGATATTTCTTATGAGTACATCAATATCTCCAGCACCTGCCATCACTAATAATTTGGGCTGCTGCTTTTTTACCCAGTCTTGTAACGCTTCTTTTTCAAGCAAAACCACATTTTGATTGGTCATTTTATCTTTGATCATTTCAGAAGTAACCCCTGGTATTGGCAGCTCACGCGCTGGATAAATAGGAAGCAACACCACTTCATCTGCAGCGCTTAAACTTTGTGCAAATCCATCACACAAATCCTGTGTTCTACTAAATAAATGCGGCTGAAACACCAGTGTAAAATGTTCGTTTGGATACAAACTACGCACGCCACTTATGAGTGCAGCAAGCTCGGCGGGATGGTGCGCATAATCATCAATTAAAACCTGTTCATTTGATTTTACGAGGTATTCGAACCTGCGTTTAACGCCTGCAAAATTTGCAAGGGCTGTTTTTATTGTTTCGGGATTAATACCAAGATGTACTGCAACAGCAATAGCTACAAGTGCATTTTCAATATTGTGCAGTCCACCCATGTTCAAAACCAACTCCTCAATATGCCAATCAGGCCCTACAGCTGTAAAACAATAGGCGCCATTTACAACTGTAACGTCTTTTGCATAAATGCTAGCACCATTCCCGTTTAAACTGTAGGTCACAAGCTTTGATGCATCAAAATATGCTTCACGTGCGAGTCCTTTTTTGGCAAGTAATAAACCACCCTCTTTTACTTTTTCAGAAAAACGAACAAAAGCGTCTTCAAAAGCCTCCGGTGTTTTATAAATATCTAAATGATCTGCGTCCATTGAAGTAATCACGGCAACAGACGGTTGTAACTTTAAAAAACTTCTGTCATACTCATCAGCTTCAACCACCACTACATTATTATCACAACTCCAAAAGTTAGTATTATAATTTGTAGCAATGCCCCCTAAAAATGCGGTACAACCATAGCCCGAATCCCTCAACAAATGCGCTATCATGGTACTTACGGTTGTTTTACCATGTGTACCTGCAACACAAATATTAACAGTGCCTTCAGTGATCCATCCTAAAACATCGGAGCGTTTAATGACTTCGTAACCATTGGCTCTATAATAAGTAAGTTCTTGATGCGAATCCGGAATAGCAGGTGTGTACACAACAACGCTAGCGTTTTTATCGATTAAATCTATGTTGTCTTCGTAATGAATGTTAATACCTAGCCCCGATAAAGACTCCGTTAAAATAGTTTGGGTTTTATCGTAACCATTAACAACACAACCTTTGGCTACAAAATAACGCGCAAGGGCACTCATACCAATGCCTCCAATACCAATGAAGTAAATATTTTTTATGGTATCTAATTTATGCACGTACGTACTGGAGTATTTTAGTTGCCACCACTTCTGCTGCATTTGTAATAGCAAGTGGTTTCAAATTTTTAATAAATGTTTGTTGCTGGTCTGTATCAAGTGCCAGTTTAGTAACTGTATTAAATAGTGTAGCAGCAGCAAGTGAATCAGGCACTAACAAAGCTGCATGATTGGTTACCAAATAATTGGCGTTAGCTGTTTGATGATCTTCGGCGGCAAATGGATAAGGCACAAAAACAGCCGGTTTAGCAGCCACACATATTTCAGCTACAGACATAGCGCCAGCCCTTGATATCACAACATCAGCTACGGCATAAGCCATATCCATTTCTGCAATAAAAGCACCTACCCATACATTGCTATAATTCGTAGCAGCATTAGCATATTTAGTAGCACTTGTTTTACCTGTTTGCCAAACAAGTTGCACATCCAAACTGGCAAAACCATCTAGGTTATTATAGATCACTTCATTGATAGAATTGGCACCTAAACTACCACCAACAATTAAGATTGTTTTTTTATTTGGATGAAGTCCAAAAAAATGATGTGCAGCCTCACGGGTATGAGAAGCCGTAATAATATTTTCTCTAACCGGATTTCCGGTAACAAATAATTTGTTAGATGGAAAAAATGTTTCCATACCGCCTGTGCCGGTAAATATAGCAGTTGCATTTTTTGCAAGCATTTGATTGGACTTGCCAGCAAAAGAATTGGCTTCATGGATAAATGTAGGAATACCCTTTGCCTGTGCCATTTTTAGTACCGGAAAAGTAGAGTAGCCACCTACACCCACCACAAAACTCGGTTTAAATGAAGCAAGTATACCACGAACCTGAAAAAAGCTTTTGATTAATTTAAATGGCAGGGTGATATTTTTAAAAATATTGCTTCTATTATACCCAGCTATAGTAAGTCCTATAATTTTATAACCTGCAGCAGGTACTTTTTCCATTTCCATTTTACCAGATGCACCAACAAATAAAAGCTCTATACCAGGCACTTGTTTTTCTAGTGCGGCCGCAATGGCAATAGCCGGAAAAATATGTCCGCCTGTACCACCGCCTGCTATAATTGCTTTCATTTTCATTTACGCAGTAGCATTTGAAGGTGAAGCAGGCACCGGAACTGGTGTTGCAAATGGATCTACAATTTTTCCTTCTGTTTGCTCTACGTTTCTGGCCACACTTAATATAATTCCAATAGCACAGCAGGTAAATAAATAGGAACTACCACCCATACTTACAAGTGGTAAGGTTACACCCGTTACAGGAAGTAAGTTAACGTTCACCGCCATATTAGCAATGGCTTGTATCACCAGTGTAAAACTTAACCCCACTGCTAAAAAAGCACCAAAGGCAAATGGACACCTTCTAAATATTCGAATACATCTAAATAAAAATACGAGGTAAATAAAAATCATAAACGCTCCACCCAATAGCCCATACTCCTCTATTATAATGGAATAAATAAAGTCGTTGTAGGCCTGTGGTAAAAAGTTTCGTTGCCTACTATTACCAGGCCCTAATCCAACAAGTACACCTCCATTGGCAATGGCAATTTTTGCTTGCTGCACCTGATACGGTGTTTCTGCATCTGTGGCGTAAATAAAATCTTGAATACGGCTAATCCATGTTTGCACACGAACAAAAATGCTTTTGTCTTTCACTTTTTCTTTTTCCAATTTACTAACTGGAATCGTATAGTCTACTTTAGGCTTACCTGTATAAGTGATAACAGCCGCAGATACCAGCATAATGGCAGGAATCATGGCAACGCCAATAACCAATAAAATATGTTTCATGCTAATACGCCCAATAAACATGAGTAGCAATGAGGTAGCACCCGTTAATAACGCATTGGATAAATTAGCTGGTAATATGAGTGCACAAGTAGCTAGTACTGGCCAAATTACAGGCAGGAATCCTTTTTTAAAATCTTTAATGACCTCCTGCTTTTTACTGAGTGTTCTTGAAATGAACATAAAGAGTGCCAGCTTTGCAAAATCGGAGGTTTGAATGGTGAGTTGGATAATGGGAAGTTTAATCCATCTACTCCCATCATTAATTTGTGCACCAAATAGTAAGGTATATAAAAGTAACGGCAACGAAATAAAATATAAGATAGTCGCCACTTTTGAAAACACCGAATAATTGACGCGGTGCAAAAAATAAATAAGTGTAAGCCCAATCAATGTAAATGAAATTTGCTTAAACAAATACACACTGGTATTGCCTTTGTACATTTTATAAGCCAGTGAACCTGTAGCACTATACACCACCAAAATAGAAATGAGTGATAGAAGTACTACAATACCCCAGATATATTTATCACCCCTAGTTTTTGTAACGAGTTGTGTTTTTACCCCTTCGACTGTAGGGATTTGAGAAAATAAAGTATCTGAATTTTGATTGAGCATGTTATTGTTTGCGGTCGTTATCTTAAATGATTACAATGCTTTTACAGCATCCTTAAATTGTGTGCCACGATCTTCATAATTTTTGAATAAATCAAAACTTGCACAAGCCGGACTTAGTAAAACAGTATCTCCTTTAGCAGCCAATTTAAAAGCTGTAAGTACTGCAGCAGAGGCACTATTGGCTTCTTCAATCACTGCTACCTTACCCTTAAAAGCTTCCATAATTTTTTTATTGTCAGTACCCATACACACAATCGCTTTTACCTTTTCTGTTACCAACTCTTCAATTAAAGCGTAATCATTACCCTTATCTACACCACCTAAAATAAGCACGGTTGGATTGGTTAAACTTTCCAGTGCATACCAAGTACTGTTAACATTGGTTGCTTTACTGTCGTTGATAAACTCAACGCCACGCACCATGGCTACAAATTCCATACGGTGTTCGAGGCTATGAAAATTACTCACCGCTTCTCTAATTTTTTCCTTGCGTATGCCAAGGGTTGTTGCTGCAATGCCTGCTGCCATGGTATTGTATTGATTGTGTTTACCCTTTAATGCAAAATCGTAAA
>JACCDP010973431.1_pt1 | contig 12598 bp, 12 predicted proteins | sample 7445841 | NCBI WGS metagenome assembly JACCDP01 (sample SAMN15323441, study PRJNA562643) | freshwater metagenome | isolation source: river surface water | place: USA:Blue River Watershed | collected 2017-08-17
AATGAATGAATGAATGAACACATATATCTTATATATGAGGACCCAACCGACCCAACCCCAATGGGACTAATCAATTCTAACTGTCGCTAAACCCTAACCCAACCCCTTGACTTTTAGACTAACAAAGTTTTTTCTCTGGATGGCACAATGAAAATGTTCCGACCCAGCAGCGAGCAGGTGGCGCATCTTGTGCGCGCCGCCGTTAGTGGTGGCATTCTACTGGGGCTGGCGGGCATGGTCTTTTTCGTGTTCACGACGCAGGTGTTCGCAGTGGCGCTGTGGTCCGGGATCTGGTACTTCGCGCTCGTCCTGCTGCTGACCTTCCTCTTCTTTTTTGTGGTCGCGCTGCGATCCGGATTTCACTCGCACAATAGGCTGGAGCGGTTCTTGTTTTGCGCCGTGGGGCTGGGTCTGATCGCGGGCAGCACCGCGCTCGGCATCGTCTTCAGGCCCTTCGACCCGGCCAACATCAAGTTTGGTGCGCTGCTGGAGCAGTTCGAGCCCGGCGCGGTGGACGATCTGCCGCTGGCCAGGTCGGAGGTCAGTTACCTGCTGCCGCCGGCAAGGAGCCAGGGTTCCTGTGGTGGCTGCTGGGCCTTCGCCGTGGCCCTCGTGGTGTCCACCAGGGCCTCGCTGTCCGCGCCCGTCGCCACCTCGCGCAATTCGTGCACGGGGGAGCTACAGGGCACCTTTCTCGTCAGCCCACAGGCGCTGGTCGACGCGGACTCGATCGACCCCGCGACCAACGCGGGCAAGTGCAACGCCCAGTACGTGAGCACGGGCTTCGCGCTCGCCGGCGGCGACAACAGGGGCGGGGTCGTCGACGATAACGCCAGCCCCGTCTTTGTGCAGCTCGAACCGGACTGTGCATCCTGTCCCGCGGCTCCGATCACGAAATACACAGCGCTCGACGGCAAGGTTCGCAACGGCTGCTTCCGGGTCAATGGCTTCCGCCCCGCAAACGGCGTACCGAGGGCCGTGGTCGCGTCCAGCGCTTACAGCATCCGCGGCGAAGAGGCCATCATGAAGGAAATCAGTGCCAGGGGACCCGTAGTGGCCACGGTCAACTTCTACCGCAAGAAGAACGGCAATTTTCCCGCGTGGTGTCTACAGAGCAGTGGCGGCGGCTCGCTCTTCGTCTCGCCCAACTACGTCGTCCGGCCCGCCGACGACGGCGCCGAATACACCAAGACCTTCAACAGCAGAGATGGCGCGCACGCGTTCGTCATTTACGGTTACGGCACCCGCGAGGACGGGCTCAAGTTCTGGGAGGTGCGCAACTCGTGGGGCCCGTCCTGGGGCTCCGGCGGGAGCATCAAGATCGAACGCGGTGTCGACGCGTGGAACATAGAGAGCTATGTCTCTGCGGCGCTCGTGAAAAAAGTGTGACATACGAATTTTTTTAATTGATTACGCGTCTATGAAGTTATTGTGTTGTTTTGTGTTGTTGTTGTTGTTTTTTTTCGCCTTAGAAAACGGCCTTAGAAAACGGTCGATCCGAGAGAGTAGGCAGTGACGGCCTCCGAGCCCACGACGTTGTTGGTCACGACAAAGACCCAGGTCTTGGCGTTCAGGGTCGCGGTGGCAGCAGTGCCACTCAAGGTCACACCCGATCCGGCGCTCAAGGTACTGGCACCAGCGCCAGTGTTGCGGATGTGTAAACGCACGCCTGTACCGATGATTGCACCGCCCAGGGCGGACACGATGTCGGCCGCGCTTGGCGTGTTCAGCGACGCACCCGCGCCACTGGCATGGAGCACCATTCCGCTCATAACCTGTGCCGCCGTAAGGGTTGCAGCACCTGAAACTGTAGCGACACTAAGCGTCGAGGTGTCAGGCGCGTCGGTCATTCCGAGTCGCTTGATCTGAGAGTACTGGGGCCTGTAGCCAAAGGATCCGGTGAGTTGTGATTGCATGATGGCTTACGTGAACGCGGTGGGCATAATTACTGGTATAGATATTTTTTTTCGTGAAACATTTTACACACGCCGCTCCACGACTGCGTCGTACGCCCTGCGAATCACCCCCTTATTCTTTTTTCCACTTGCCTCCCTAGCCTCCCGAATTTTACTCTCCAGGAATTCATAAGTATAAATTCCCTCATTCTTTACTTCACTGAAGGCTTTTTGAATATCACGCCCGCTCGCTTCGATTTTAGCGAGCCTATCGAGCGTTTTGTCCTCTAAATTCTCAAGAAAGTTTTTACTTTTTCCGATTTCATCGCGTATAATATTTTTTCTGGTCTTTTTATCCGGGTTCTTAAATTCGACGACCTTACCGCGACTCTTAACTGCGTTGTCGAGGCCTTCGTAATTATTTGTCGTGAGAATAAAACCAAGGTCTTTGTCGTTCATCGCGCTTTGAAAGACGAGCCGAAATTCAGGATCTTTCACCATACCGTCACCCTCGTCCAGAAAAATGACCGAATCTTTTCCTTGCTGCTTATTAAACATTGCGACTCTCTGTGCTTGTTTCATCGCTCGTGCCGCATCACCTCTTAACCTACCCAGGTTGGCACCATCAAGTCGAATCACGCGTAAGTCAGGACGCCCTTTTAAGAGTTGTTTGACCGTTTCGCTTTTGCCAACCCCCGGCGGGCCTTTGAAAATCATTCGGAATTGCTTAAGGGACCGACTAGGTTGATCAATGTAGGCCTTGATTTTCTCTGGAACCCCATACAGTTTTACTTCTTCTCTACTCGCGCTTGCCCTATCTAGCATGTCTTCCTGTTCGTTCTTTTTTTGCATCTCAATTTCCGCAGGGTCAAGCGTAATTGGCTGTCGAAGGGCTTTGGTTTCATCGATCACAGCTTCGACTTGAGACTCGATTTTTTGAAGATCATCTGGTACAAATACTTGATTAAGCTTTACTACCTCGTCTCGTACAATTTTCTCCATTTCCTGTATAAGGTTGGGATCATTCGTTTTGTCGGCGGCGGCTTTTTCAAGTAAAAGCCGCTTGATCCGTCTACCCTCGTACAGCACCTTTGCTTTTTGGAGCACTTTATCATCTAAGCTCAAGTCATTTTTCCATTTATCGTTCAATTTTGAAGGAAAATCACCATTCCTTTTTTCCATCTTCTCCAATTCTGGTTTTGTACCACTTGTCCATTGCAGCAACTTCTTGTAAACTTCATTTTTTTCTTCCGGTGTTAAATCGGAATCTTTCACGGCGCTTACGAGATCACGGACAAATTCGTAGGGTACTGCATCCGCTTCCGATGTTTTCGCAGCAGCGAGGGAGATAATTGAGTCAAGCGTCTCGTCCAACCGATCGTTTTCGTTGTCATCCTTTCCGCCTGAGAATCTCTGTACGAGATACCTGGCGCCAAAAAACAGCAATCCGATGACCGCCGCGGCACCCACGGAGATCCCAAATATTTGCAAATCGGTGGGCGTCCATGGCTTGGTTTGATCAGGAGAAGGAGGAGGAGCCTGGTTGGAAATCCGTTTGGGCGGCGGTGTGGTGACGCCGGGTTTTCCATTCAGGTACTTGAGGATTTGGATCGTGACAACGGTTGCGAGCGCCACGAAACCTAGGAGCAGCACGATGTTGCGAACGCGAGGCGAAAAAAAGCGGGGCGACACCACGGAAGGTGACACCACGGAAGGTGACACCACGAGGGGTGACACCACGGAAGGAGTAGCCGCTGTGCGAGCACGGAACTTGCGCGACGATTTGCGCGACGATTTGCGCGACGGTTTGCGCGACGGTTTGCGCGACGATTTGCGCGACGATTTGCGCGACGGTTTGCGCGACGGTTTGCGCGAGCGAGTGAATGCCGCGCGAAGCGTGCGACGTTTGCCGCCAGGGGACGCGAACGACTTGCGCGACGGTTTGCGCGACGGTTTGCGCGAGCGCGTGGAGACCACGCGAAGTGTGCGACCTTTGCCGGCGGAGGGCGCGGTGCTCTTCTGCGTGGCGGCAAAACGCCCGTTTACTCGACTGCGTTTGATCGCGTTCGCGATGCGCAGTATGGAGTGCTCGCCGCTGGCCGTTCTAATTTTGTGTGTATTTTTTGGCAAGGCAGCAAAACGCCCGTTTTTTCGCTTGCGCTTGATTGCGTTGGCTATGCGCAGTACAGAGTGTTCGCCACTGGCTGTTTTCACTTTCAGACTTTTCATGTGGCCGTTGTCTTTTACACAGATTTTTTTTCTTTCTTTTGTTTCCTAAGTGAATAAAAAAGGACATGAATTCTTTTTTGCGTGCGGTTTTGATTTTCGTGTTTTTTGTTGTGGTAAACTACGCCATTCTTAAATCCGCGCCGTCCTTGACAACAATTGCCCTGCTTTTGGGGGTAGGGGTCGTCTTGGCGCTCGCGCTAGGAATCTTCACGGGACGCATCGCGGTTTCAGCACGTGAGCGGCAGTTCAGGCCATCCGCTGGAGCGTTCGCTGGGGCACCCGCTCGAGCACCCGCACCCGCTCGAGCCGCGCAACAGCCCAGAGCGGGGCCGGTGCCTCGTTCACAGCCGCAACCATCTGAGACGCGTCAGCCCCAGGCGCGTCAGTCCGAGGCGCGTCAGTCCCAGACGCTTGAGTCCCAGACGCGTCAGTCCACGCGTCAGTCCACGCGTCAGTCCACGCGTCAGTCCGTGAAAAATGACGGGAAAATATTAAATAAAAAGGAAATAGAAGAAGCCGAGAAAAATAACGAAGCAAGAAGAGAGGCAATAGAGCAGAACGATCTAAGAGATGAAATCATAAAGGCTAATGCTAAAAGTCAAAAGAACTATGAACTTGAGGAAAAAGAAAACCGGAAAAAATATGATCAGACAGAGGAACGAAAGAAAAAGGAGCACGAAATAAAGGTAAAAGAGTTTAATGAAGCAAAGAAACGTGAAGAAGGTTATAAGACGGAATTAAAGAACTTTACGACAGAGAAAGCTGCTTACGATGAATTGGTAAAAACCTTTAAAAAGGACAAAGAAGAGGCAGAAAAGATTAGCGATGAAAATAGGACAAAAATGAAAAACTTTGTAAAACAGTACAATTTGAAATTGCTCGCGCAAAAAGCAAATCAAATTCCCCTTGATCCAATACCTCCTACTGTAGAAAACGAATACAAACAAGATTTACAAGACATATACGATAAAGTCAATAAGATTGATCAAAGCGAAGCTCTTACTGAATTTAACAAATTTGATTCAAAAATAAAGAAGGACCTTGAAGTACAAACGGAGAATAAAATTAAATCTGAGCGTACTGAAAGGTTAAAAAAGAAACTCCAAGAACGTGAAATAACTCAACAAGAGTTTGATACGCAACTTCTCGGAAACGTAACATCTTTACAAAATAAAGTACTTCTAAGCACGGCAAAGATCGAAGTGCCGACCTTAACGCCACTTATAGTATTAAAGGAACCCGGTCCCTTTACTAAAACACCACCTGAAAGACCAAAATTAGAAAACTTAGAGGACCCAGGACAGTACAGGCCTTCGTCGTACAAGGCGATTGCTGCACCAGTACTACAGAAAGTACCGGTGGAAGTGCCGGTACCAGTGCTAGCTAAAGTACCGGCACCAGTGTTAGCTCAAGTGCAAGTTAAAGCTCAAGTGCCAGCTCAAGTTGAAGTGCAAGCTCAAGCTAAAGTGCCAGCTCAAGCTGAAGTGTCTGCCTAGTTATAATATCAATTTTTTTTCTTCTTCTTTCTTCCTAGGTGTAAAACAAAAATGAATGCGGCGACAGATTACCAATTTGCGCGCGTTTTTTTCGCCTTAGTTATCGCAGCGGTGTGCATCACGGCAATTGTGCGGTACTCGAATCCGCCGCCGCGACCCGACCTGGCGCTGGGTTCCGCGGTGGTGGAGAAAATGAAGGAGACCGAGCGGTGTATCAGTCAGGTCGAGAGTTTTCGCCACGACCCGACGACGACGCCGCTGCGCCCGGGCACGATTTTCGTGTCGATCGCTTCGTACCGCGACGACGAGTGCAAGGACACGGTGTTCGAGTTGTTCGAGAAGGCCCGGGTGGCTTCGCGGGTGTTCGTGGGCGTGGTGCAGCAGAACAAGACCGGCGAGGAGGACTGTTTCGACCGGTGCGAGGTGTGCAGGGCGCGAAAGCAGAGCGGGCAGATCAGACAGATTGATTTCGACTTTACACAGGCGCGCGGTCCCTGTTTTGCGAGGTTTTACGCGAGCAAGTTGTGGCGCGGGGAGGAGATGTTTTTCATGATTGATTCGCACACGAGGTTCGAGGAGGGCTGGGACGAGCGCTTGTTTGAGGAGTTCTCTAACACTGGCGACCCGGACGCGGTGCTGGGCGCCTACCCGCCCACGGAGTCGCAGATGGAGGAGTTCAAGCAGAACGACTTCCGGCAGACGATCATGATGTGCACGGGAAAATGGGACGACCAGGACGGGCTACCGAACTTTTTGGCTGCGATTGTGGACGCGCCGGAGGACAAGAAAACGCCGATTCCGCACCCGCTGGTCCCGGGCGGTTCGCTGATCATGCCGGGCAGGGCGTTGTTTTCGGTGCCGTTCGATCCGTACCTGAACTTTTTGTTCTTCGGGGAGGAGCTGCTGCTTTCGGCGCGTCTGTACACGAGCGGTTTTAATTTGTACGCGATCCGCAGGCCTTTTGTGGTGCACAATTACGGGAGGGGGGACAAGCCCAAGTTCTGGAACGACCTGAGCAACTTCGAGGCTTGTCGAAAGAAGGCGGTGACGCGCGCGAGGTACATCCTGGGGCTGGACCGGCGCTTGGAGAGCGTGGACCCGGAGTACCGCGTGGACATCGATGAGTACGGCATGGGCAGCAAGCGCACGATCGCGGAGTACTTTGAGTTCGCCAAGGTGGTGCTCGAGAAGAAGGAGGTGCGAAGCGCGTGTTCGGCGGACGGTTATCGATGAGCGCGACAAGAAAATCAGTTTTTTTTAGTGTGATGCGAAGGAGAGGCCGAGGTGCAGGACATCGACCCATCGGTCGTAGAGGATCTTTTTGGCCTCGGGAAGCAGCGTACGGGGCAGTGGGAACACGCGCCCCTGTGTTTTAAGTCCGTCAACAGACGCGGTAAAACGCCCGCTGACTGGCTGCTCGTGGTCCAAGAAGGCGTCCGCGAGAATCCTGGCTTTCAGCTCGTTCGGCACCCTCTTGCCGCTGTCCGTTTTGAACACGCGCGGCGCGATGTCGTGGATCAGGAAGGCGAGGCTCTCCACGGAGGTGAGTTTTTCGAGGTAAAAGTTTGTGCGTGCGACGTGCTCGCACAATTGCTCGAGGCGGAAGTCTCGCAACCCTGGCATGTCGCGCAAGAAAAGCGTGTGCAGACTGATGTTGCCGCCGCTGCTGAAAAGCTCGTAAATCTCTTGTACGACGTCCCTGGACAGGTCCGATGCTTTTAGATCGAGTGTCGTAAGCGTCTTGTTTTCGCGCAGCAGCTCAATGCAGGCCCTGCCGCCCGCGTCGCCGAAGCTGTTGTACTGCAGGTCGAGGCTCTGCAGCACCTGGTCTGAGGCCAGTGCTTTAGTCAGCAGTTTTATGTGGTAGTCCGTAAGCGAGTTGCCGCTGAGGTCCAGGGCCAGTAGCCTGTGGTTGTGTTGCAGGGCCAGGGAGAAGGACTCGAAACAGTAGTCGCGGAAGCACATGTTGCGAATGGACAGGTGTCGCAGGAAGCCGCGTTTCTGTTGGAGCAGGTCGCTGAATATCTTGAGTGTCCTGCAGCCGTCGAAGAAGCGCGAGTCGAGCAGGTCGGTCTCGTCCTCGTTCCAGTCGCCGATTGCGAGGAAGCTAGTGACCTGTGGCCGTTTGCAGAGCACGCGAAAGACGAGCTCGTCGACCGAGCGCCAAGTGAGCCCGAAGCGGTCCTGCAGCCACTCCCAGTCGTGGCGCACATTGATCGTGTTGTTCGTGGCCTTCAGGTACGCGAAAACCAGGTCCTCGTAGCCAACGATGTCCTGGACGCTTGATTCGAAAGCGATCCGGTGTTCGCTGTCGTCGTCGCTGCTGCTGCTGCTGCTGCTGATGATGCTGCTGATGCTGCTGCTGATGCTGCTGACGTCGTCGTCAATCGTCATGTAGTCCGCGTCGCTCATTTTTTTTCGCCTCTGTCTGCGGACCAGGCTGCGCTTTTTTTCGTGTTCTCCTTTTTTAAATTTTTTTCCCTTTTTTCCTCTTTTTTTCCATTTTTTCCATTTTTTTCAAATTTTGAAAAAAAAGTCACGACAGGGCGGAAAGGGCATTTCTTGCGGATATTTAACCCTGGGCAGAAAAATTTTTCTTGTGCTGGAGTGGTGTGCGACACGCGAAAAAAATGGTGGACGACGCCTGGTACGTGCTCGAGTCGCAGGACGAGGAGCCTGAGACGCATGAGCGCGACGAGAGCGTTTTGGCTGGCCTGCTGCGCGCGATGGCGCGCTTTATTTTCGTGTTGCCCGTTACCAGGCTCTTTTCCCTTGTAAATAAATAAAAGCTCAATCGTAAGCGATGTCGTTCACGATTTCCAGGTGCTGAACGGACGCGTTTGTAAAGGACGGTCCGCCATCATATGGCAGCGTCGAGCCGCACAGAGTGCACAGATCGAACACGAGAATCTGGTCGTAAAATTCATCCGGCAGACTCGTGGTCGTGGTCTTTCCGTTAACCTGCAGTTTCATGCCCGCAACGGTGATCGTCGCAAAGGTGCTCATATGGGCCGAGGACTCTATGCCGCCGTGGCCCCAGTCTCTCCTGTTTTGATCAAAAGACTTGACGTTCGGAAAATCCGAGATCCGCGCAAAATACGTTCCCTTTGGAGTGGAAATCTCGAACTCCAGGGTGTTTGCTGAGTTTTGATACTGGCCCAAAGACAGCAGAAGACTCTGATCGCGCGTGCTGCGCATCTCTAGGATTCTCTGGTACCAGCCATTTACTTGGTGGATACAGAACGCTGCGCTGATGATGAGCGGCTTCTGCAGGTCAACAATTACGGGGTGCAGGCCGGCGTAGTTGCAGGTCGTGTTGTAGCCATTTTTGTCGTTAATGTTGCCGTTGTTGCCGCTCGCGAAACAGTGAAACCAAGTTTCATAAGCAGGGAATTTGGGGTTGTCCCATGGAATCCTCTGCAGGGTTTCTGATGCCCTCTTGAAGTATCTATATAGCGGTTTTGGCTCGCTGTAAACTTCGCCGTCCTGGACGTACAAGGTAAGGCGCTGAGGACTGGGCGATCCAGGAAGGATCGGCAGCCGCAGCAGGCCCAGCTTCATGTTCGTGGCAGAGTACACGGCGTCGTTGATCTGGCTGTGACCGACGTGGTTTTCGCTGAGCAGCTTCTCTGTGACGAACAAGTTTTTTGTTTGCGAGACGGCGAAATAGGATTTCTCGTACGGGTAGAAATCGTAAATTATTTCTCTACCGTAAGTGTTCTCGGCCTGCAGACAGGTCCCGTATAAGATGGCGCGACCGGACTGCGGGTCGTAGCAGCCCCAGACGGAGAAGGCCGCCCCGACTAAATTTTCCGGTACGCGCTCGCCGTAAGGAAATTTTGGTCCCAATAGTTCGGGGGTGACGAGGTCTACTTTGCCGTTGTCGGGGGTGATCACGGAGAAAGCAATTGTCTTCTTCTCGCTGTGTTCGCCCAGGGTGAAGACGACCCCCGAAGGCGTTTGAAATTCAAACACCCGTTGAAGGTTGGAAGTTTGCGTAAAGGTAAATTCCGCGTGAAACGAGAATGTCTTGTTGAACTCAAAGGGTTTCAGTGTAAGGTAATTTTTTTCCTCTAGTTCCAGGGAATGGTCCCATGGGGTACCGGAAAAGACTATTTTGCCGTCAGAAAGTTGCGGTCCGCCCGCCTCATTGGGCGCAACATTTTTCACGAGTTGGTTCTTGAGCTTGTACCACTTGCGCGCGACGGAGCTGAAGTCTTCGGCCGACAGATTTATCGAGGAAGTGAGCGTTGCGGACCTGGGCAGCGGCGCGACTTTTGTCTGATTTTCATTGTATGGTGACGTCTCGCGCAGTATGATTATAACGGTTACTATGATCAGGGTCGACACAAGTACACCAGCAAAAATTTTCTTCTCGCTTGAGAACATGGCAGGATAAAGTAGGTAACAGAGAAAAATTTTTTTTTCTGTTTTATTGGGTGGCGCTTTGCGATGGTTGTGCATACGTACGCCAATGGATTGACGATCGATTCGACCAGGAGGTACTATCTTCGTTTACCGGATGTTCCACGAGAGAGGTTCATGCCGACCCTTCTGTGTCACAAGAGAGGTGTTCCGAGTCGAAACGAGACTTATTTCGGCAGCGATTCTTATGCTGTAAGTAGAAATCCGGGCGAGGAAGATTTTATTTACGACAAAATGAACCGGTACATTGAGAGCTCGGCGGCTGTGTATTTTGAATTTGCGAACGACCTGGGGGAGTTCTATCTGCGCCATAACAATGGTTCTTATTTGTCGGTCACGCCTGAGAGCGGAAAGGCTTTTTTTGACCAGGACAACAATTTTGACAAGTCGTTGCTGCGCATAGCCGTGCTGGACACAAAGCCGCTCACGGTGCTGATCAAGCTGGCGGACGGCACAAACCGGTTTTTGACGCACGAGAGATCTACGATGGACAAAGAGCAAAAATTCTGGAACTTCAGTGCCGTCTTTCGGTACCCGCAAATTGTTACCGAAGGGGGTGATTACGCAGACGGGCGGAACATGGATACACAATTTGCCATTCGACTCTACACTGTATTTATGGGGCCTTAGTTTTTCGCAGCGCGAAGAAGATTAGCGCGATGCCGATTACGACAATGGCGACGACGACAACGATCGGAACCCACGCTTGGCTGGTGGCGTCCGTGTTCCCCCCCGAGCCTCCGGCGCCCCCGCCGGCGCCCCCGCCGGCGCCCCCGCCGGTCACCCTGTCCCATTCCTCTCGGGAGCAGTTGATGGCCTGTTGCAGGTCGCTGAGCGAGTTGGACGAGGATTCGACGATGGTGAGGATGTTCTGACACACGGTCGTTTTGCACTCTCCTCGTTGCTTGATTTCCAATGGCGTCATTTGCCTGTCATAGCCTTCTCGTTTGCAGGGTAAATACCAGCAGATGTCGGATACGTTGGTAAATTGGGTTTTGAGGCTGTTGTAGAGCGGGCGCGATGCGCGAGCGATGCAGTCACACTCGGGTAAATCGGGGTAATTTTGACAGATGAGTCTGGCTTGGTCCGTTTTGTTCACAAAGGAGAGCTCGTAGCCTTGTTCGTCCGGGAGTTCCCTGTACCATGTGAAGCAGGGGTTGCCGGTGGTGTCGGCCGCGGTCCATGTGCATATTGGCGACCTAATGCCCGAGACCTGAGAAGTTATGCAGTCGGCGCGTTTGAATGGGATCGTGCACGGGGAAAGCATGGCCGTCTGCATCTGAAAGCCGCCCTTGACGGTCAAAACCCGGTCGTTGTTATCGACCGCCGCGCAGGGCCCGAACTCGATGTGGCAGTTTTCGCCGAAGGGGGCCTCGGCGCGGTTGGTGTAGAAGCTTGCGGAGTAGCCTTGTATTTTGATGGTCCCCAGTTTCGCGTCGCGTTTATATACGTCGATCATGGCATAGTCGGTCTTCTGTTGCGGCGTCGGGTCCATGATATCGAGCCAGCTGTTGTACAATTCAATAAACTCCGCGGCTTTGAGGTAGCATTCGTAGGGTGTGGTGGTATTTATGCTGTACGACGGAACCCTGCCTTGCCCTGTGACGCCGAGGGGCCGCGTGTTGCCGTAGACGAGTTCATTTCCTAGGGGGCACGCGCCATTGGTGGCTTTGACGTAGCGCGGGTCGGTATACAACTCGATTGCTGACATTTCTTTTTTTTTTCCTGTCCAGAGAAAAAAAATTGTTCTTTTCACTTCTTTGTTTTTTTACTACCTCATTTGTTTTTTTTACTTGATACTTGATTGTGGTTGTTGTGGTCACAAGCGCAGGAAATAGTTGGCCGCGATCATCGCTTCCATGGTCGACAGCTTCATCACGTTCGTCGTGTAGAGGAGGAAGGCGCCTAGTTCGTTCTTACAGTATTCGTGCAGGGTCTCTTGTGTTTCAATGGGCAGGGCTCTAAGCAAATCGTGAAGGACGACCGTGGTGGCGAGCAGCTCGATTTTATGGTAGTCGTCTTCTTCCTGGTCTTCTTCTTCTTGGTCTTCTTCTTCTTTTTCCTCTTCTTCTTCCTCTTCTTCCCACTCGTTTTCGCAAATGAGGAACGGCACGGGTCGTTGGCACATGTTGTCGCTTTTTTGTCCGGCATCGATAATAAATTCGCGCTTTTTCTTTTCATTCTTTTTAGCGTTTTTTGAAGCCCAATTCGTGGAGGACGTCGTTGAGTGCGGTAAACATGGTTTGGAGCATGCTTCTCGTGTAAATGCGACTGTTTTCCGCGTTCGGCACGGGCAGCCCGTATTTACGGATGTGCACCCTGCCGCATTCCTTGGAGATTTCCTGGATGAAGTCGCCGGAGTTGTTGCCGCTCCTGTTGCGCATAAATTGTTCGCCGGTGTCGGTGAAGGCCAGGTTCTCGACCCCGGCCGCGCGGCAGACGTCCCTCCAGTACACGCGCTTGTCTTCGGGCTCGTGTAGCGCGAGATCTTCGTCCGTCGGCGTGTAGTAGTTGTATTTGCGGCCCTGGTGCGGCTGCTGCGGCGGCTGGTGC
>JACCDP010924116.1_pt1 | contig 12597 bp, 15 predicted proteins | sample 7445841 | NCBI WGS metagenome assembly JACCDP01 (sample SAMN15323441, study PRJNA562643) | freshwater metagenome | isolation source: river surface water | place: USA:Blue River Watershed | collected 2017-08-17
GAAAATTGTAAAAGTTAGATATGCGGATACTCATCACAGGGTCAAATGGTTTGCTCGGGCAGAAATTAGTCGAGAGGTGTAAAAAACATCAGATCGAATTTTTGGCAACTTCGAAAGGACAAAATCGAAATCCAGCATGTGATCAACAAAATTACCTTGAAATGGATATTGTTTCGGCTGGGGCTATTGAAAAAGTCTTTCATGCCTTTAACCCAACACATGTCATTCATACTGCGGCAATAACCAATGTTGATTATTGTGAATTGCATCCAGAAGAATGTAAATTGGTCAATACCCATGCTGTGCAGTTACTTTATTCCGCAACTAAAAAATTCAATGCTCATTTCCAGCTCCTATCAACTGACTTTGTTTTTGATGGTGAAAAAGGAAATTACAACGAGAATGATGAGGTTAATCCATTGAGTTGCTATGCTCAAAGTAAGGTTGATGCAGAGAATTTGCTGATAAAAAGCGATAAATATGCCAATTGGTCAATTGTAAGAACCATAATTGTTTATGGTACTGGCAATAATCTTTCACGGTCGAATATTGTTTTGTGGGCAAAAGAATCCCTTCTCAAAGGTGAAACGCTGCGTATCGTCGATGATCAATTCCGTGCACCAACCTTTGCCGAAGATTTGGCGTGGGCCTGTGTAGAATTGTGCGCCAAAAATAAAAATGGAATCTTTCATGTGTGTGGACCAGAAACCATGTCCATTTACGAATTGGTTTGTCGAGTTGCGAATTATTATAGATTACCAAATGAGCACATTCATCCGGTTAAAAGCGCTGATTTAAAGCAGCCTGCACAAAGACCTCCCATTACCGGATTTGATATTTCCAAGGTGAAAAAGCAAATCGGTTATGCTCCGAAAACATTGGAAGAAACACTTGCTAAACTGTAACTCAAGTTTGCGGAAAAATAGTATATTCGTCATTCTAAATCAAAAATTATGTCTAAAAGTGTATGGCGTAAAAAGCCGATCAGTGCTTTCGAAGCAGATATGAAAAAAAATGAACTCAAGCGAGTTCTAGGTAAATGGAGTTTAACAGCTATTGGAGTAGGTGCAATCATCGGAGGAGGGATTTTTGTGTTAACAGGAACTGGTGCCTATTATCATGCAGGTCCAGCATTAGCTTTATCCTTTGTTGTCGCTGGAATTGCCTGTATTTTTGCTGCATTGTGTTATTCTGAATTCGCCTCAGTTTTACCCGTTGAAGGATCTGCTTATGCCTATGCTTATGGAACAATTGGAGAAATTTTAGCTTGGATTATTGGTTGGGGCCTCGTGTTAGAGTATGCAATGGGTTCGATGACAGTTGCTGTATCTTGGTCTGGATATTTTAATAAACTACTCAAAATGTTTCATATTTCTCTTCCTGAATGGCTCACTAGTGATCCTGCCAGCTATACTGGAACGGGATTCTCTATGAATTTACCGGCATTTCTTATCGTCCTGCTTGTAATCGGAATACTTGTAAGAGGTACAAAAGGTGCTGCCAAAGCAAATAATTTCATTGTTGTTTTAAAAGTCGCTGCGGTGCTTTTCGTTATTATAGCAGGTTTATTTTTCGTTAATATGGCCAACTGGTCTCCTTTTATTCCTGAAGTAAAGAAAATTGTTAGTGAAAATGGCGTTGCAAATGCTTATGGAATTTCAGGGGTAATTTCCGGTGCAGCGGCTATATTCTTTGCATATGTTGGTTTCGACGCAGTATCTACACAAGCAGGAGAAGCAATTAATCCCAAAAAAGATGTACCATTTGCGATCGTTGCTTCCTTATTGATTTGTACAGTGTTGTATATTCTCGTTTCTCTTGTTTTGACGGGAATGATGAATTACCAAGATTTCAATCCGAAAGGTGCATATCCCGATGCAATTAAAGCTCCAGTTGCATACGCATTTGATATTGCTGGACAAAAATGGGCAAGTTACATTATTACCATTGCTGCAACGGTTGGATTAATTTCTGTTTTAATGGTGATGATTATGGGGCAATCACGTATATTCCTTGGAATGTCAAAAGATGGTTTACTTCCAAAAGTTTTTTCCCGTATAAACCCAATAACGGGGACTCCTCAGCGCAATTTGTATATTCTTGGAGTCGTAATTGCTACAGTAGCAGCGTTTACTCCGATTAACAAACTTGCAGACATGACAAGCTTCGGAACGTTATTCGCTTTCTTGATGGTATGTATCGCTGTATGGGTGTTACGGGTTAAACAACCTGATTTGCCAAGATCATTTAAAGTTCCTGCATTACCTGTTATTGCAGTATCTGGCATTTTGATAAATATTTACTTAATGTGGAATCTCAGCTTGGACGCTCAGTTGCTTTCATTAAGCTGGCTGGCAATTGGAATTGTTATTTATTTCCTTTATAGTCGAAGAAAAAGTAATTTAAATCACTTCAATTTAGATGCGGCGATTACTCATCACGATGAAGATTCTGCTGAATAAAACCGTAGGTTTTATTTGCCTGATGGGGCCCTTTATTTTATGGAAGAAAAACTGAAAAAATCGCTCGGCTTGTTCGATGCTACAAGTATTGTAGCAGGTTCCATGATTGGTTCCGGAATTTTCATTGTGACTTCACAAATGGCTCGAGATGTAGGTTCTGCTGGCTGGCTAATTGTTTTGTGGGTGATCACAGGACTTATTACAGTTATGGCAGCATTGAGCTATGGTGAATTGGCTGGGATGATGCCGGGTGCAGGCGGACAATACGTATACATTCAACGAGCCTATGGAAGAATGATCTCCTTTCTTTATGGGTGGACCGTCTTTACAGTAATTCAAACGGGTGTTATTGCCGCCGTAGCTGTGGCTTTTTCAAAATATACGGCTTTCTTTTTTCCTCAATTGCAAGAAGTGGCGCTATCCCTCAAATTTGACATACAAATTACGTATGCTCAGTTGATTGCTATTGTCAGCCTTGTTTTTCTTACGTATATCAATTCAAGAGGAATCCAAAATGGAAAGGTTATTCAATTGCTGTTTACCTCTGCAAAGTTGTTCGCACTCTTCGCGTTGATTGTGCTTGGATTAGCCATTGGACTGAAATCGCATACCTTGTCAAACAATTTTGAAAACATGTGGTCTGCCTACAAAACAACTGTTGACAACGGAAAAATTTCTATTGTGCCATTGACCGGTTTTGCCTTGATGGGCGCAATGGGGGCAACTATTATTAATTCTTTGTTTTCTTCTGATGCTTGGAACAATGTCACCTTCATTGCAGGAGAAATTAAAGATCCCAAAAAGAACATCCCTAGAAGTTTATTCATGGGTACTTTGATCGTTACAATCATCTATATCTTGGCAAACCTCGCTTATTTGGCTCTTTTACCTTTAGGTGGAGACCCACTAGCAAAGACAAACGAAGGATTGGGGATCATGTTCGCAGACAACGACCGCGTTGGAGCTGCTGCTGCTTCAGTCATTTTTGGCGAAATAGGGGCAGGAATGATGGCCTTGCTAATCATGGTGTCAACTTTTGGCTGCAACAACGGGCTCATTTTGGCGGGATCACGCCTTTTTTACGCGATGTCGAAAGATGGTTTGTTTTTTAAACAAGCAAAAGAATTAAATCAATTCAATGTACCGGGCAAAGCATTGTGGATTCAATGTATATGGGCTTGTGCTCTTTGTTTGTCAGGTAAGTACGGTGAATTACTAGTGTATTCTACTTTTGCATCACTGCTGTTTTATGTGCTAACAATTGCGGGAATATTTATTCTCAGAAAAAAAGATCCTTCTGCTGAACGACCATACAAGGCATTTGGATATCCAGTTGTACCAGCTTTGTACATATTGGTAACGACATTTATTTGTCTTGACCTTCTTTGGTATGATACCAAAAGTGCAGGTCTTGGACTCCTGATTGTGTTTTTGGGTATTCCCGTCTATTTCTTATTTAATAAAAATGAATAAGCAAGGTTTTTACATCTCTCAACGAAATAAAAGAGGTGTATTGATCATTCTTGCAATCGCCCTGTGCATCGTATTTACCCCTCGCATACTCGTTTATTTTCAAAAAAAAGAAACGTACACCATTTCCTCCGAATCAGTCGATTCCTTGCAACAACAGATTCGCAAGAAAAAAGCGAAATCATTTGATAAAACATCTCGATTCCATAAAAGAAAGCAATACACACGCCCAGCAAGCAAATTTGACCCAAATTCATATTCATTGGATGATTGGATGAAGATTGGTCTTACTGAAAAACAAGCGAACGTAGTGCTCAAATTTGCTGCTTATGGTTTACGTTCCAACGAGGATTTGAGAAAAATAGTTGTCATTTCAAACGAGTTGTACGATCTGATCAAAGATTCAACTTTTTATCCAGTGATTGAAAAGGATAACTTAAGAAAAAAGGACTCCTACACTGCAAATAAGATTAAAATAGTTGAACTGAATAACGCCACATTGGAGGATTTAGATCAAATTCCAGGGATAGGATCTTTTTATGCGAAGAATATTTTGAATTACAGGGAGAAACTAGGTGGCTACTATAAATCGGAACAATTGCTTGAAGTTTGGAAAATGACGGATGAGGTTTATAAAAAGGCAGTACCTTATGTGAAGGTGGAACCCAGCGCAATAAAAAAGATAAACCTCAATAAAACAAATGTTTCAGAGCTGAAAAACCACCCTTATTTCACATGGAATATTGCCAACTCGTTGATCAAATTGCGCGACAAAAAAGGGGGCTTTCAACGATTAGATGAAATCAAAGAATCTGTATTAATTAATGATGAAATCTTTGAGAAAATAAAACCATACGTATCTTTGTGACATGGAACTTTCAGATAGATTAAAGCAGGTTATCAGAGATGTGCCTGATTTTCCCCACAAGGGAATTATGTTCAAAGATATTTCTACCATAATGCTTGATGCAAAGCTGTCAGGTCAAGTGGTCGATCATTTGCATGATTTATACGAGGATCAGAAAATTGATGCAGTTGCAGGTATCGAAAGTCGTGGGTTTCTATTCGGCTTTCCTTTGGCAATGCGTCTAGGTGTACCTTTTATTTTAATTCGTAAAGAAGGTAAATTGCCCTATAAAAAGATCAGTCATGCCTATGAATTGGAGTACGGTCGCGCAACGATTGAAATGCATACAGATGCCATTAATCCGGGTCAGCGCGTACTCATCCACGATGACCTATTGGCGACCGGCGGATCTGCTTGTGCAGCAGCCGAATTAATTAAAAAATGCGGAGGAGAGATTGCAGGATTTAGCTTTTTGGTAGCGCTTGATTTTCTTGGAGGAGAGAAAAAGTTAGAACCAATTTCAGACAATATTGTTAATTTAGCGCGCTTTTAAAATAACCATTACAAGGAATAATATGAATTTTATAAAAGGGGATAACGAGCAAATGATCACTCAAATGGTGAGAGATTTTGCAGAGAAGGAGATCAAACCAAACATGAAAAAATGGGATGATGAGGAGATTTTTCCAGTTGAGACCATGAAAAAAATGGGTGAACTTGGCTTACTAGGGATTTTCATTCCGGAAGAATATGGAGGCTCAGGCTTTGGTTATTTTGAATATGCAACAGCTCTAATGGAGCTTGGGAAAGTTTGTGGTGGTATAGGCTTGAGTGTAGCTGCGCATAACTCACTTTGTACAGGTCACATATACTATCATGGTACGGAGGAACAAAAAAAGAAATATTTACCGAAATTGGCATCTGGTGAATGGATAGGAGCGTGGGGATTAACAGAACCAAATACAGGCTCTGATGCGATGCGAATGAAGACAGTTGCTCAAAAAGATGGTGATTATTGGGTCATCAACGGAGCCAAAAACTGGATTACTCATGGTCTTTCAGGGGATGTAGCTGTTGTATTGGTTCGCACTGGTGAATTGTTAGACAGCAATGGCATTACCGCTTTTATCGTTGAAAAAGGAACTCCAGGATTTTCAGCCGTGAAAATCAAAGATAAGTTTGGTGTACGTGCAAGTGAGACGGCTGAACTGATTTTTGACAATGTGCGTTTGCATGAAAGTCAAGTGATCGGTCAAGTTGGTCAAGGATTCAAGCAGGCGATGCAAATATTAGATGGAGGTCGCATATCAATTGCCGCTTTGAGTTGTGGGGTAGCTCGAGGTGCATATGAATCTGCTGTGAAATATGCCAAAGAGAGAGAACAATTTGGTCAACCAATAGCTAATTTTCAGGCAATAGCTTTCAAACTTGCTGATATGGCAACTCAAATTGAAGCCGCTGAGATGTTGACATTCCAAGCTGCAGATCTTAAGAATAGAAAACAGCCTCTTACGAAGCAAGGTGCATTTGCGAAATATTTTTCTAGTGAAGTATCCGTAAAATGTGGAAATGAGGCCATGCAAATCATGGGAGGATATGGTTATACGAAAGAGTACCCAGCTGAAAAATTCTTGAGAGATGCTCGATTGATGACAGTAGGAGAAGGTACATCTGAAATACAGAAGTTGGTTATTTCAAGAGAAATTTTAAAGTAACTATTGTGAATAAATAAATTTCATTATATATTTGCACCCCATTAAAAATAAAAAAAGAACAATGCTAATAATTCCGGTTAAAGAAGGAGAGAACATCGAAAGAGCTCTGAAGAAGTACAAGAAGAAGTACGACAAGACGAATGTTATGAAAGAATTGCGTCGAAGAAAAGAATTCGTAAAGCCTTCTGTAATCCTTAGACAAGGAAATATTAAAGCGGCTTACGCTCAGAAAATGCGTTCTACAGAGTTGTAGTAACTAAATTTTAAAATATACGTTAAGGAGCCTATGGCTCCTTTTTTTGTACTTGATGATTTTGTCCGTTATCTTCAGATCGAGAAGAGATTTTCGCCGCATACAGTTCTAGCCTATCAAAAAGACATCGAACAGTTTTGTTCGTTTGCAGAGTTAGCCAATAGCAATGAATTAAAAGAAATCAATGCTGGATTCATACGCTCATGGGTAGTTCATCTCATTGAATCTTCATTGACCAATCGAAGTGTCAACCGAAAAATATCTTCGCTCAGGGCATTTTTTCGCTGGATGAAAAAAGAAGGTAAAATCGTTGAAAATCCAATAAAAAAGTTAACAGCGCCCAAGATCCATAAAAGGCTTCCCTCATTTGCCAAAGAAGCTGATCTCGACAATGTGCATTTGGATCTTTATTTTTCGAATGATTTTGAAGGATGTCGGGATCGATTAATGGTTGAGTTCTTTTATCAAACTGGAATGCGACTAAGTGAATTGGTGAATTTAAAAAATGATGATGTGCGTGACGATCATTTGAAGGTGCTGGGTAAGCGAAACAAAGAAAGGATTATACCTGTCTCCTCAGAATTATCAAAACTCATTAATGATTACAAAAAAATAAAATCCAAAACGATAGGAAGCAGTATGCATTTTTTTGTTAGATCAAATGGAAATCAACTGTATCCAAAACTTGTATATCGAAGAATAAATGATTATCTTAGTAATGTTACCAATTTGGATAAATGCAGTCCACATGTTCTAAGGCATACATTTGCAACACACATGTTGAACAACGGAGCCGGATTGGAAACATTGAAAGATTTATTGGGCCACGCTAACTTGTCTGCGACACAGATTTACACGCACAATTCTTTCGCGAAATTGACAAATATATATTCACACGCCCATCCAAGGGGGCACAAAAACAAATAGTCATGGATACAAGAGTTCATTCAATTCACTTTTCGGCAGATCAAAAGTTGATAAATTTTATCAATGAAAAAGTGGATAAACTAGAATTATTTTTTGATCATATAACAGCTTGTGAGGTCTATTTACGTCTGGATAAAAACCATGAAGGTGAAAATAAAATTGCTGAATTGAAATTGCTGATACCGGGAAAAACACTTATAGCTAAAAAACAATGTAAAACATTTGAAGAAGCAATTGATCTCTCTGTTGATGCTCTCCGCAAGCAAGTGTCAAAACATAAAGAAAAAATTGGATAATTGTCAGATGAAATTTTATAGGCCGCAGTAGTCGGCCTTTTTTTTCGAAAAAAAAATCAAAAGTATTGCAAAATCAGAATTCTTTCTTAAATTTGCAATCCCAAATTGGGGAAACAACGTTGAATTAGTTCTTTCTATTATTGAAAACCAACACATTTTGCCGATGTAGCTCAGCTGGCTAGAGCAGCTGATTTGTAATCAGCAGGTCGGGGGTTCGAGTCCCTCCATCGGCTCAAAAAAAAATGTTGGGGATGTCGCATAGTGGCTATTGCAGCAGACTGTAAATCTGTCACCTCACGGTATCGTTGGTTCGAGTCCATCCATCCCCACTTATATTTTTTAAAATGATAAGCGGGAGTAGCTCAGTTGGTAGAGCGTCAGCCTTCCAAGCTGAGGGTCGCGAGTTCGAATCTCGTCTCCCGCTCAATAAAAGAAAGAAGCCGGTGTAGCTCAGGGGTAGAGCGCTTCCTTGGTAAGGAAGAGGTCACGAGTTCAAATCTCGTCATTGGCTCTAAGAAGATTTTGTTTCACTCATTTTGTGGGTGAAATTTTGTATTTAAGAATTTGTTTTTTTATTAACTCGTAACAAAGTAGAACAATGGCTAAGGAAAATTTTGATCGTTCCAAACCACACGTGAATATCGGGACTATTGGTCACGTAGATCACGGTAAAACAACCCTGACAGCAGCAATTTCTAGCGTATTGGCTAGTAAAGGTCTTGCACAGGTTCGCGACTTCTCTTCAATTGATAATGCTCCTGAAGAAAAAGAGCGAGGAATTACTATTAACACTTCACACATCGAGTATGAGACGGCTAACCGTCACTACGCACACGTTGACTGTCCAGGTCACGCTGACTATGTAAAGAACATGGTTACCGGAGCTGCTCAAATGGACGGAGCAATTTTGGTGGTTGCTGCAACTGATGGACCAATGCCTCAAACACGTGAGCACATTCTTCTTGGTCGTCAGGTAGGTGTTCCACGTTTGGTAGTCTTCATGAACAAAGTTGACATGGTGGATGATCCGGAATTACTTGAGTTGGTTGAAATGGAAGTACGTGAATTGCTTTCGTTCTATCAGTACGATGGTGACAACGCGCCAGTTATTCAAGGTTCTGCACTTGGTGCATTGAACGGAGAAGCGAAGTGGGTTGAAACTGTAGAAGCATTGATGGAAGCAGTTGACACTTATATCGAATTGCCTCCGCGTGATGTTGATAAAGCTTTCTTGATGCCGGTTGAGGACGTGTTTACAATTACTGGTCGTGGTACTGTTGCTACTGGTCGTATTGAAACAGGTGTAATCAACTCTGGAGATCCAGTTGAAATTCTTGGAATGGGAGATGTTAAGTTGACTTCTACAGTTACTGGTGTTGAGATGTTCCGTAAAATCCTTGACAGAGGTGAAGCAGGTGACAACGTAGGATTGTTGTTACGTGGTATTGAAAAATCTCAAATTAAAAGAGGTATGGTTATCTGTAAACCAGGTTCAACTACACCTCACGTAGAATTCAAAGCTGAAATCTATGTATTGAAGAAAGAAGAAGGTGGTCGTCACACGCCATTCCACAACAAATACCGTCCTCAGTTTTACTTCCGTACAACTGACGTTACAGGTGAAATCTTCTTGACTGACGGACGTGAGATGGTAATGCCAGGTGATAACGTTTCTATTACTGTTAAATTGATCGTTCCTGTTGCAATGGACAAAGGACTTCGCTTCGCAATCCGTGAAGGAGGTAGAACCGTTGGTGCGGGACAGGTAACTGAAATCGTTTCCTAAGGAATAATAACATAAGTATATTAAGGGGAGTTCGCTCCCCTTTTTATACGGGCGTAGCTCAGTTGGTAGAGTAGTGGTCTCCAAAACCATTGGTCGTGGGTTCGAATCCTACCGCCCGTGCTTAAAATAATAGAAGGTGTCGAAGATTAGAAATTATTTCATAGAAACAGTGAACGAAATGGTTCACCATGTTTCGTGGCCAACTTGGAAAGAATTACAAAGTAATACCATCATTGTGGTGGTGGCCTCTGTGATCATTGCCCTTATTATATTTGTAATGGATTTCGGTTTCGGAATCACAGGTGATCCAAAATCATTTTGGAAGGGTGCAATGGGCTTTATATATGGCTTGTTTTAATGGATAGGACATGAGCGAAATTAAAAAACGTTGGTATGTAGTTCGTGCTGTGAGTGGCAAAGAGAAAAAGGTGAAAGAATACCTCGATCTTGAAATCGCTCGTCTGAAACTGAATGATTATATTGACCAGGTATTAATCCCGACTGAGAAGGTGTTTCAAATTAGAAACGGTAAGAAAGTAAGTAAGGAAAAAGCTTATTTACCAGGATACGTTTTGATTGAAGCTGCTTTGGTGGGAGAGGTTCCGCACGTTATTAAAAGTATTCCTAACGTTATTGGCTTTTTGGGCACCGAAAAAGGTGGTGAACCGGTTCCAATGCGACTTTCAGAAGTAAATCGTATTTTAGGTAAAGTTGACGAGCTTTCTGAAAATGAAGAAGAAATGAAAATTCCTTTCGTTATAGGGGAATCCGTAAAGGTTATCGATGGTCCATTCAATAACTTCAGTGGCGTAATTGATGAAATCAATGAGGACAAGAAGAAGTTAAAGGTAATGGTGAAAATATTCGGTAGAAAAAACCTGTTGGAATTATCCTACATGCAAGTCGAAAAGGAAATTTAGAAAAAGTATATTAACCGTAGGAGTGAGGAAAACGATTAAAGCTTCCCGTAATTACTCATGTTTGACTACATAATTTGAATACAAATGGCTAAAGAAGTAGCAGCGTTGATCAAGTTACAGATCAAAGGTGGTGCAGCCAATCCATCTCCTCCAGTAGGACCAGCACTTGGTGCTAAAGGGGTGAACATCATGGAGTTTTGCAAGCAGTTTAATGCGCGAACTCAAGATCGTCCTGGAAAGGTAACACCTGTCGTAATTACAGTTTACGGCGATAAATCTTTTGATTTTGTACTAAAAACTCCACCGGCAGCTGTTCAAATTGTTGAACACACCAAAATCAAGAAAGGATCTTCAGAACCGAACAAATCTAAGGTAGGGAACATTTCATGGGACCAAATTAGAACGATCGCAGAAGACAAATTGCCTGATTTAAATTGCTTTACTGTTGATGCAGCAATGTCTATGATTGCTGGTACGGCGAGAAGCATGGGAGTTACAGTTAAAGGTGGTGAAGCACCGAAAACCAAATAATCGAATGTTTTATGAAAAGAGTATCTAAAAAAAGAAAAGAGGTGCTAGCTAAATTTGATTTGGCTAAACCTTACTCCTTGACAGAAGCATGTGATTTGGTGAAAGGTATTTCTACCACTAAATTTGATGCCTCTGTTGATATCAGTGTGCGTCTCGGGGTTGATCCCCGAAAAGCAAATCAAATGGTTCGAGGAACTGTTGCATTGCCACACGGAACTGGTAAGGATGTTCGTGTCCTTGTTTTGTGTACCCCTGACAAAGAGGCAGAAGCAAAAGCAGCAGGTGCTGACCATGTTGGTTTGGACGACTATATTGATAAAATCAAAGGTGGTTGGACCGATATCGATGTAATTATTACAATGCCTTCTGTCATGGGTAAAGTGGGAGCCTTGGGTCGTATTCTAGGACCTAGAGGTTTGATGCCTAACCCGAAGACAGGAACGGTGACGATGGAAGTCGGAAAAGCAGTTGAAGAAGTAAAAGCTGGTAAAATTGATTTTAAAGTAGATAAGTATGGTATTGTTCACTCTGCCGTTGGTAAAGTGAGCTTCGACGGAGTTAAAATTCGTGAAAATGCAAACGAACTTATCCAACAATTAATCAAATTAAAGCCTTCCGCTGCAAAAGGAACATACATCAAGAGTATTTACCTTAGTTCTACAATGAGTCCTGGTATCCAAGTGGATACGAAGTCTGTTGTTGCTTAAAACTTACAATTATGACAAGAGAAGAAAAAGCAAAGTACATAGATGACCTTACCCAGGAATTATCCGAAGCAGGGATCTTCTATTTAGCAGATACAGCTGACTTAACAGTTGAAGTAGTAAATACACTTCGCAGAAGATGCTTCCAATCGAACATCCGCATGCGCGTGGTTAAAAACACCTTGCTTGAGAAAGCAATGGACCGCGTTGAAGGGAGAGATTTTGGAGGACTTAGAGGTACGCTCTCAGGGGCAACTTCAATTCTTTTTAGCGAAGTGGGTAATGCTCCGGCAAAATTGATCCAAGAGTTCCGTAAAAAGAACCCAAAACCAATTCTCAAAGGCGCTTACATTGATGAAGCGGTATTCGTTGGTGATAACCAATTAGATACCTTAGTAGCACTGAAGTGCAGAGAAGAATTGATTGGTGATATTATCGGAATACTTCAAACTCCTGCGAAGAACGTTGTTTCTGGACTTGCAGGTGCTGGATCAAAAATAGCTGGTATCCTGAAAACGCTCGAATCACGAGCATAATTAAATTTTTGTTGAACCTTTTTTTAAATAAATAAAAATGGCTGATTTAAAACAAATGGCGGAAAGCCTAGTAAACCTAACGGTTAAAGAAGTAAATGAACTTGCTGCTATCCTTAAGGATGAGTATGGTATCGAACCTGCTGCTGCTGC
>JACCDP010793681.1_pt1 | contig 12596 bp, 13 predicted proteins | sample 7445841 | NCBI WGS metagenome assembly JACCDP01 (sample SAMN15323441, study PRJNA562643) | freshwater metagenome | isolation source: river surface water | place: USA:Blue River Watershed | collected 2017-08-17
ATTGAAGAACCTGCTACTTCTGAAGAAGCTGAGTTAGAAGACATGAACCTTGAGCCTATTTCTAGGGAAATTAACGAGGGGGCTGGTACAGGTCTACAGAGCCGAAATGCGATAAAACAGGCTAGAAAAGCAAGTAGAGCGGCAAATCAAGAGGCTAGACGTCAAAGTAGAGCAGCAAACCGAGAGACCAGACGTCAAACTAGAAATGCTAGAAGACAAGCAAAACAACAAGCTAAAACAAGACGTCGCGCAAACCGCCGTTAAATACATTAACTACATTCTTTATAGTATTGTAAGTATAGAATACTATAAACTAAACTATGAACCTCTCTTAACGACCCATTCTGGAAGCCGCACGGCAACCCATATCCATTAAGAAAATAACACCAATTCCAGTTAAAATAAAGAGAAGAACTTCTGTCTGTGCATTCTCAGACTTGGCAGCCTCCATATCATCCAATCGAGCGAAAATGCGGTCTAGCTTGGTCAAGACCTCTTTGCGATTGGGAAGCATCTCTGGGCCATCTGCCTCCACAATAGACCCAGCAGGTTGCCCTCCAGGGCTTTTTAGTCTGGAAAAGAAAGCACTTTGACCTCCAGCCAGTCCATTTTCCTTCCAAAAGACATCGACATTCGGCACAGGCAGAATACTGTTCGGCATCATTTCAGCAGGGGTCAGTGTAGCGGGCTGACTTACAGGGCTTACACCAGCATGTACAGCGGTGGCAGAAGCATCTTGGGCTCCTCGGGAACCAAAGGCAGTTCCAAAATCAGGAAGAAGTTTATAAGCCTCTTCACTTCCAATCACATTTACAAACGGGGCAACTTCACTCTGAAACCCCTCCGTCAGTCCACGTCTAGATACTCCAGAGATGGAAGGACCGTCATTGGGATCGGCTCCGAAGAAACTCGGGACATTCTTCCCCTTTTGAAGTGCTGTTTGCCCGGCTGTATCAGCACGAATAGCGGGTAAATCATCCATACCACCAACAAATGTCTCGTAATTATACTGCTGGGTTACAGGCATGTGCTGGGTCATACCGGTCGCCGTATTTAATGCTGGAACCGGGTCAAGGGGTTTAAGAGCGGGTCTGTCGGGATCCGTATCAACAGCGCCTACCATATTCCACCCCTTGTCTAAATACTCAGCCTGGGGCCCCCGACATCTACGCGCCTTTTTCTTTTCCTGACGACGAGAAATCTCGGCAGCCCCACGTCCCATACATCCAGGTGACCCCACAGGTCCCGTTGGAAATGCTTCATTATAATCACAACCGTCCATCTTGGTGGACCTCCTATTGCTTAATTTCAAATAAATCCCTCTCAACTTAACTGCTCCCCGCAGGTAGGACATGCGCTTTTGGAAAGCGATTCTCGCAGGCCTGGTATTTCTTGCAATACTCCTGTATCAAATGACCCATATTGAAGGGTTCCAAGACCAACCACAAATACAAGATATTGTAAAACTTATTAATCAAATTCAATCTGCTTCGGGAGAACTTGGTCCCAAACGATCCTATGAAGACTGGGTTGGCTGGCTCTATACTCACCCTGAAACCTCCGCCGCCCCACTCAATGACTTCAAATCAAGAGTGTTTAATCCCAAGTGTAAATTTAGAATAGATTGGTCTGAAAATCTCCCTAATAACCTTAAGAGGCCCATGTCTCCTGACAAGGCCGACTTGGCAAATACAGCCTATCGAGCGTTTTTACAAAATCTTGTAAAAGGAGATTCCATAAGCTTTGATATGCTAGAAGATGCCCGTACGCGATTCATGGAACCTGGATGCTCCTTTAAACGTCAACCTTCCGTTACTGCCTATACAACTAATATTCCACAATCCCTATTCAAATAACATCATAGGATAGATAGAGGTTCTAGATGTCTGCACCCCACCCACCTGGACTTCCACAAATGGGTGGAATGAGGCATACTGTTCTTGAGGAAGTTCAAGTAATGACCGGTCATTTCATACTTCTCGGTCTAGTTCTCTTAAGCGTATATGTTTCCCGAATTCCCACTACGACCCTCGCCTATTTTCGTAAACCCCTCTACCAATTTCTAGGACTGGTTCTAATCTTAGCACTTACAACCCAATACGGCTGGATCCACGGTATACTCGCAGCACTTGCGTATGCGCTTCTTGTAAGTCGTGCGCTTCGCACCAATGGGACACAAGAGGGTCTTGTAGACTATATACCCTTTTCCGCAAATACCCTTGTAATTGAAGACCCTGATACAACCTATGTCCCTGAAAATCACAGATGGTTTATTGAGCGTGTGATGGGTGAAACCCCCTTCTTAATTCGTGAGAAGGAAGTTCGAACGAGCGCCGTACAGGATTTGAGTGAGCGCTCAATGGGCTCTTCTACAGTAACACGCTGAGGCAGTCAATCGATTTTAGAATACGCGATTAGGAATGACACCCACAAGGGTTTGGGACCAGTTGGGAACTCTGTTTGAAGAAAATTCACCATTCGAGCAAATGCTCCGAGTTCTTGTTGTAGTCGGTGTACTCAGTTATGTGCTCTTTTTTGGAAGTGTGTTTGAAGCGCACTATCCCACACGACTTGTAGAACTCTACGCCTATCCCTGGTGGCGCCTGTTGGTTGTTCTTCTGGTTGCCCTTGGAGCCTGGTGGTGTCCCCGCGTCGGTCTTGCCCTTGCCGCCGCCGCCTTTTTTTACTTGAATGATATGTCTATTCTAACGAGCCCATTTCTTACATCACAGACAAAATAGAGTAGGAGTATGAGTCTCCCGACCGTGGCAGCAGGTGCGCCACTTGCATCGATAGGTCCTATAGTCCTTGGTCCTCTTGATGCCGCAATTATGGCCTTAAACAGTAACCCCTATTTTATTGGGTCTATGATGCTCTTATTAAATTTGGGTGGTCGCTTTATTTCTATGGAAGTAACCAAAAATCAAGAACAGTTCTTTCAAAATCCTTGGGTGCGCCGCATGTTAATTTTTACCGTGTTATTTGTGGGTACACGCAATGTAATGGTCGCCTTTTGGATGACCCTGCTTATCATTTTACTCCTTGGATACCTCTTTAATGAAAACAGTAGTCTCTGTCTGTTTCATATGGGAACGCCTGGAAGCAGTTGTAGTGAAGGTCCAACACCGTCTCAAATGCAAGCTCAAATGACCCCTGCAACACCCTTTACACCTGAAGAGGCAGAAATCTATCGCCGTCTTAATGAAAAACAATTGAAATTTGCTGCCTCTCAGCGTCAAGAAACAACACGAACTCCTGCGTCCTTTCCAAAGAGTTTGAGTGATGTCTATACTCAAAATATGATGATGGTTCGCGGAGAAGAAGGATTTCGCAATCCCCGTTTCTAAAGAGGGCAACTAGAGTATTCTAAAAAATCTATAATGTATGTACTTTACTTTATAGATTTTATATCTTTTTTATTATTGTTTTATTACTAGTTTGAGTACTAGTATGTACTAGTCATTGGTTACACATTCAAACTCACAACATTTCCAGTGGGCGCCTGACGACGGCGACGACGGCCTCCATTGGTACGCTCGGTGGCAATACTTCCCATATCGCCAGAGGCTAGACTTTCAAGCTCTACGGCCGCAGCCATCGCGGGGTTCTGGTTCATCATAGGAGGATTGGACGGGAAATTCGGCATCTGCTGTTCTTCAGCCATACGAACCTCCTCGAACGTCTTTAGAATATCATCTACGCCACTGGGTCCACTCATCTCACGACGAGCCGTCTGCGTAGGACGAGGAGCTGCGGCAACATGCTGAGGAACCTGGGGAGAATTAAAGAAGGCTCCAGGACCAGAAGCCATACTTACAGGAACTCCCATAGGCTGCTGGGGCTGCTGCTGAGCGGCGGCAGGAGGGACACCCATCGCCATGCCCATGAAATTACCAAATCCAGGAGCAGCCTGCTGAGCAGCGGCAGCGGCAAACTGCTTCGCCAGGTCAGGGTTCTTCTTAAAGATATCGTCGGCACTGGGCATCTTGCTGCGGAAGAAACTGTTCGTCACGTGGCACATGAACCCAGAACCCGCTAGCTGGAAGAGCAGCCGTGCCTCAGGAGGCATCTTGCCCTTCTCCTTGTACTTGTCGTACAGCTCCTCGAAAATCTCGTCATAATCTTCTACATTTTCGTGAACACCCTCAGACCAACCGTCCAGCTTGAGGTCAAACGGGTCAAACTTGTTATTCATAAATTCAAGACCAGACACCACGCTAATCAGCATATTGCGCTGGAAGCGAATACTGGTCTCAAGCTGCCTAGCATCCACTAGACGGGTGTACTCCTGCTTGATTTCCTCAAGGCTGTTGTCCATCGTAAAGCGCTTGGCTACAGGAAATCCCTTTGCCTCCAGACGCTGGAGTTTGTTAATCAGCTCAGACTTCTCGGCAGCCTCTTTGACAGGGTCACGAACCTGGGAGGGCGTCAGAGAAATGGCGGGTCCAGAACTGGACTGGGTATTCGCATAGGAGTTCTCATTTCCAAAGGAATTCGCGGGCTGATAGGCGCTCTCGCGCTGAATGCTAATAGACGGTGCGGGTGTAGAAGAACTAAAATCCAAATTAATAGGTTGAATATTGTCCATACGGTTTACATCAATTTCCTCGACTGCAAAGGAGGAGCTCGGCGCACTGGTCAAATTTATTTGAGGCTGACTGGATGATGAGGACGAATTATACTTTTGGTTCACAAGCAGGTTCATACCCATATCATCCGCCAGATCGGACACTTCAATTGTGTTTCCAAAGTCATTTCCTCCTTGACTAAACGATACTTCGGGAAGTGAAGTTGCAAAATCCTCCATCGCTTGAATTGTTACAGACATGACGCCCCTCTTTCTCTTTCGCTGAAAGGGTAGTTTAGGCTCTTTCTTTACGCACTTGTTGCCGCGTCCAGACACATGCACAGAGCATCTGCCAAATCAGACTTCTTTGCTGCGGTTGACCATACCTGTCGCCAGCGTGGTTTGTCTTCAATTTCTACATCGTCCAGAAATTTAGTAACCCGCGCCTCAGATCCTGCCTTACGATCCTTATATCCCGCATCTCCCGTGGCAGCACCCTTGACCTTTTTCCCAGCATGCACGAGTTTGAGAGACGGAGGGGGCTGATTTAATAGATCCCGCAGGGTCGCAAACAGAAGAATTTGAACAGACTTCATCGTCGGATTTTTAAAGGCTGGCTGATTTTCCAGTAAGATGAGCGAGCAACTGCTCCAAAGTTCCTTGTGTCGAACAACAAGCCGTTTAATACTGTCATGAATTTCTGTCAATCCCACGTCCGGTGCCTTGCTTACCTTCTTTGTTACAATAGGCATGCTATAGTATTTGGCGAGTTCATCCTCCAGTTGCTGTTTTTTGGTGGGAGGGGTTTTGATTCCACGAGCAACTAGAAGGGTACTCATATCCGCTACGGTTGGTACCTTTTTCAGTAACGTGCCAGAAACATCTCGCAGTGCTGGAAAGGATGCTGTACAGTGTCTTGCGCAAGAGGGTGTGTTTGTTGCCACGATTGTATAGGCTGCTTTTGCTTTACAGTACGTACACTTTCCAGAGGTTGATTTGGAGCCTACATTACTTTCATCCGAAAGTAAATTATAATTATCCCATCCAAGAAGGGTTTGTTTTTCCCCGCTTTTTTCAAAACAACACCATGCCAAGTTTTTAATTCCAATATCAAAGGCGAGAACTCTCATCTAGCGTGTAATTAAATTTATGTTTAGATGGTAGAATGAGTGGTTCAGGCCAAGAAACGCCAAAAGATGATGGGCAATCTGTTACAGGTGCCCCGCCAGCGAAAAAGAAATTCTTAAATGGGTGGACCCGTGAATTGGAAGAACTCATGGCCGACTGGGCTGACAAGGCCGCATGTTATCGTTGGATGCACGAAAAAACAAGCATTAATTTTCAGGGACGCGACCGTGCTTTTAATATTCCGGTGATTATCCTATCGGCGCTCACCGCAGGAGCGAATTTTGCGTTGAATAGCGTGGTCGGCGATGACAAGGAAATGCAAAAGTATGCCCAGCTTGGCTTAGGAGGTGCCTCCCTTTTAACTGGAATTATGCAAACATTTATGAATTTTTACAATTATGCCAAGGGTGGGGAAGCACACCGTGTCTCTGGAATTAGTTGGGGCAAGTTCAATCGTCTCCTGTGTATTGAAATGAACCTCCATCCAGATGAACGTATGGATGCTCTCAATTTCTTAAAGATGTTCCGTGTAGAACTTGACCGTCTGATTGAACAAAGCCCTCCCATTCCTCAAAAAATTATAGATGAATTTAATACCTTATTCAAAAGCAATACGGACGTTGTCAAGCCTGAAATTACAGGTATTCTCTTACATACAAAGGTCTATAAAGACCAGGGTGCTCGTTTACAGCGCCTGGCCGCAGAGGCAACCGTTGCCCTCCATTATAAGAAGGGTGTGATTAAACAGTTGGTCGCAGATGACTTGGAAGTCAAAACCCGCCGTGTAGCGGTAGAGGCTGCCCGCGAGGTGGCAACTCAAATGATTGACCAACAAAAGGCGATTGTTGCCGCCGCGGCTGCTGCGGCTCGACCTCAACCAAAGGTCACCATGACCCTTTCTGAAAAAGTAAAAGAAGAGCGTGGAAAAGAAATCGATACAATCCTAAAAACAAAGGCGGCAGCAGTATCCGAACTTCGTTCTAAATTTGCATCTACCCGTAAACCTTCTACGGCATCTGTAACGGTTCCTATTCCCACAGTAACTAGTTTTCCCACAAGTGACGCGAAACCGTCTACCATCACTGGTGAGCCGAAACCTCCCACTCAACAAGTAACAACATCCGATGAACTTTCTACTCCATCGGATACAGTTATACGAATTACTATTTAACAATAGTTTTTATTGATACAGGTGCTGCCAACGACCAGGTGTATTACGACCATATTCTACAGTGCGATTTAACGCAGTATAGGATTTATCATTTGCCAGGGTGGTCGCGCTAGGAGGAAAGGTAAAGGTTCCAAAGAGGGCCGGTGCCTTGTCTGTACGCTCAATGCCAACCCCATTCTGATACGAGGACCGTCCTATTTCACAGCGTTCAACTGTACACTGTTGAAGCATTGCGGGAGGAAGTTCCGTCGCAGCAGTTCCGAGTGCCTGGCCAGTATTCTGGACTTGTCTATCACGGCTGATACGGATAATCTCATCTGTGTTTTTAACAGTCCAACTTTTTACTGAAAATTGTGTGCCAGGGGGCGCGCGCGTCACACACTTATCACGATAATCTGTTACTAGACGTCCATCCGATAAAGGCGCCGCATAGGCACGAAACCTCGAATCAGGTGCTGGAACTGTCTTTGTAGCATCGATTTCACGCATTGTCTCTTGATTTACAACACGGCGAGAAGGCTGTGTTACTAAATCAGGCTCACCGCGTATGCGAAATCCTTTACTGTCCATTATAACTCCTACAAGAGTATTCTAGATTTTGACTGTAGTCTAATCAGAACCCACAAGGGAACTCTCGGGTACATCGTCCAGGGTTGCCAGAAGGCCATCATTCATATCACCCATGGAGCCAATTCCACCGTCGCTATCATTGATTGTCCAGGAAGACAGAGGGGCGGGGGTAGAATTTGACGTAGAAGGGGCACCTCCAGACTCAACGCCGCGAAGGGCGTCAATGACCTGAGCCTTGCTCATAGTACGAGTGCCAGAAATACCCTTCTGTCTGGCTAGTTGAACAAGCTCCTTGTAGGTCATAGACTCATAATTTACACTGACGCTCGTAACAGATGCGGAACTCTTTGTCACTTCCGTATGGTCACGCTCCACATGGACGGGGGTCTGAGGAGGCGTGCGAGTTCGGGGAGCCTCCACCGTAATGTCGCGTGCGTCCGCTACAGCATCATGCTTATCCTCGGGCAGCTCACTGTAGGGTGTCATATCAGGGATAGACTCAGAGGCGACGGGTGCATTAGAGGATAGGTCGGGTGTATCCTCTGTTGCGGATAATAGGGTCTGCTCCGTTGTAACCTTGAGGTCGAGTAGAATGTTTTCCATCATACCCACCTTGCGCTCCAGCTGACCCATACGACTATAGAGGTAATAACTCACAGCGGCAAATACAAGTCCTAGAACAATTCCTATCACAACGCCATCGCTAACTGCCATCATATTCTGCTGCTGGTCTACCATGTTTTTTATAGGCTGTTTAAGCGCGCGTAAAAAACCCTGCTTCTGTTAATACTTCATGAACGCTACTCATAGTACATATACCACCTTCTGTAAGAGAATAGGAGTACTTGAGTTTTCCATCTCCAAACATTGTCGCATAACAACAGAACTTCTGGATAGGAACTTTCTGAGGTTCTTCGCAAAGACTGAAAATATGAGTACTGATCATACTTTTTGCGAGGGGATGGTTCCAAAGTTGCTGTAAAAAGAGCTTGGCACTGGTTTCTGCGTCAGGGGGATTTGTGCTATGGAACAGTTCGTCAATAAGCACCAGCGTATGCTTTGAGGATGTGCGAAGTGATTTGAGGATTGTACTCGCGAACCGGACTTCCATTTCAAAGAGGCTTTCTTTTCCAGCGGTATCTCGGCTTTTGAGGCGTGTAAAAATTTGCTTGAACGGTTTCCAAGCGGATCTTGTCTTATATGTAAATCCAGTAACTTGACCAAGCAAGACCTGCTGTAAAATGCCACGAAGATTACTGGATTTTCCTCCACGGTTAGGGCCAGTTAGTAGACTATGGCCTTTCAGGGTTACACTGGACCAAACTGGTTTTTTGATTGCTAGATCATAAAAATCACAAATTTCCATGGTAGTGCTAGACCAAGATACTGGTCTCCATCGATCTTCAATGGCCAACTGAGTATAGACTGCCATTTTTCCAACTGTTTTCCAGAGTTGCTGAATTCCTAACGGTTCGGTGTTCATCCAAGCGGCAGCTTCGTGCGGTTCGTTCGGAATTTCTGGAACTATGAAATTCTGAAATGTTGGAATTGACTGTTTTAGTTGAAGAACAACCGTATAAATATCTATGAGTGCTTGCCCTCGTTTAACAATTTCAGCATCTAATTTACTTGTATGATACGATGTCATAAAGGGCGTAATCATACTTTGTCCAAGACTTGCCAAGGTCCAAACAGCCTGCCCGTAGTGTTTTAATTTCCAAGGTTCGCCAGACTGAACTCCAAGAACCATTTGTTTCATTAAGGTTGTATACATATCCCATGTTATATGCATATCCATCACAGAGGTCATAATTACATACGGCATGATTGCCAAAATCAGAGGGGATAAGAGTGCAAGAATGGGCGCAACCCACACTTTTAAAAAGACACAAAGTACCAGAAAATAGGGGATAAAATTCAGCGATTTTGTATGCTCTCCTTGAAAAAAGATTTGTCCTTCTGCTACATTTGCTGTATCGGATGGTTTATGCTCCAGAAGTATTTTTTCGGAGGGATACAGTGCTCGCAACTGGGCATCAATTGTAGAAAGATCTGGATTCTTTCTCAGTTCAAGGATTTTATCCTGTCGTTCTTTAAGAACTCCAATCGATGAACAAAAATCTTGTTCCAACATTCGCTTAAATTCTTTATCTCCAGCTGCCAAGCTAAAATGGAATAACTCTATATGATTTTCCAACTCACTTTCTTTAATTAAATGCGCAATATCCATATGTATCTATGCGTCAACAAGAACAAAATGAAGGGCTAAAAGCCGCAACACACTTACGTTTAGATACGGGGATGAATTATCTCAGTGCCAGTATGGCCTCCTCCCCAACTGCTTCCACAGAAACAGCTGTCTTAGACTTACTAGGACTACGAGAGCACTGCACACAATCGCTTTCAGAAGATATTGTGCGCCGTATTCATGCTATTCGTGCTCTCTGTAAGGCTGCGGAAGCAAGTGAAGGAAATGGAACCATTTCCTGGAGACGTGGTGGCGGGGGGGGTGGCCATTCATCCAGCAATAGTTCCAATACTCGTTCCTCCGCACTTCCCAATCGCTGGAGAGGACAACAAACAAGTACGCATCGTGGGGCACCAGCTCCTGGTGATAAACCATCTGGCCGGTATGTAAGTAAATATACAAATTCCGACACCCCTGTTGAAGATAAAATTCTAAATCAGGTAATCCTTAATAAGCTCAATAAATTCAGTGCTGCCAACTATAACGAAATTCGAGATTTTCTAGAACAAATTCTTGACAGTGATGAAAAAGAGTTCTTACGAGACTTTATGCTTCTTGTGTTTAAAAAGGCGTCTACGGAGCCTACGTTTTGTTCCCTCTATGCCCGTATGATTAGTGAACTAAGTATGAAATATACAAGCCTGAAAACCGAACTCGATGAACTGTATACACGATATTTAACCATTTTTGAAGAAGTTTCTGAAGAACAGACCAAAAGTTATGAAGAGTTTGTTCAGAGAAACCGTGAAAAGTTACAGAGGCTGGGATATAGTCAGTTTCTAGGAGAACTCACTAGTTATGGCATTCTGGAACTGACACAACTTCAGGAACTGTATACAAAGATTTTGAAGGAAATTTCTCATCATGCCAGTCAAGGTGAGACAAAACAAATGCTTGTGGAGGAGTATATTGATTGTCTGGTACGAATGACGAAAGCATTTCAGAAAGGAAATCGTCCTGAACTTGTGACAATCCGAAAGAGCCTGGGACAGGGATGTGAACCCCTTATGGAAGAACTTTTATCCAATCGTTCTACCAAATACCCCGGTCTATCCAAAAAGGGATCCTTTTCCATTATGGATTGTCTGGATATTTTCAGGTCTTCCGGTTCCTCCTAAAGGGGAAAACTTTCTATGCGCGTTTATTAGAAAGGAAATGGCAAAGTCTCGTCGTGCCAATCGTCGCGCCAACCGCAAGAGCCGTCGTGCTGAACGCAAGAGCCGCAAGAACCGTCGTACCCGTCGTGGTGGTGGTCTCTTCGGCAAGATCTATAGCCCGGTGAGCCACCTCCTGATGGCCACTGAAAATGCCGTGGGTACCGTCACCGGCACCGTGAACACTGTCGCCAAGTCTGGTCTGCGCGGTGTGAACCGTATTGGCAAGTCCGTTACTGGCCACGCCAATGCCGCCGTGCGCAACCTGGTGAGCCGCAAGCGCAAGAATCGTCGCGCCGGTCGTCGTTAAATCTAAGGAACTATAACTAAAAATAAGAACATATACTTTTAAGAATAGTTTTTCCTAAAAGTATAAAATTGATCGACCGCAACCCCTTTAGATCCAAGCACAAATACCACTTAAGATGACATCACAGGAGACTAATAAGAACCGAGACGACATGGCAAAGAAGGATAAGAAACAGGGGTTTCTTCCTCAGAAACGCAAGGGTGGTGGTGGAGGCAAAGATGACCGTGATGATGTTGATAGTAAAGGAAATATTAAAGGCCTAATTGATTATGATTATGATTCCGAAGATGATGATTATATTACGGAGACGAGTGAAGAATTGTCTGGTTCCAGCCATGGCAAGTCCCCTATTGCCCATCGAACTCGGAATGCCAGTAAAAATAAACTTGTGAAAAAGCCCTCTAAAAAATCTAAATATAGCGATACGAGTTCTGAAGAGGAGGAGGAAGACGAGCGTGAAAGTAAACTTGTACGGAAACTACGGGATGAAAAGCGTCGTCTTCAGAAGAAACTAAAACAAAAAGAGGAAGAGGATGAAGAAGAGCGGTATGCGAAAAAGAGGCATCTGAGGCGAAAGGTCGTCGAGACTGAAGAAGAGGACGAGGAGGATGAAGAAGAGGAGGATGATGACTACGAGGAAGAGGACGAGGAAGAGGAGGGTTCTGTTGAGGAGGAGGACGAAGAGGAGGAAGAAGAGGAAGAGATGGGTCGTACAGGAGGAATTACGCTCAGTTTTGGAATTGATGAAGCCTCTGATCGTCTCATTCCCAAGCGTCACAATATGAAAAAGGAGAGCGAAGAAGTAAAGAAGTTTGTGAAGCTTATTACAACTCCTACCGAAGAAGATACAATTGACGGGCAGATTGACCAGTTCAAAGCACTTACAAACGATCAGCGTTCTAAACTTCTCAATGTTCTAGAGACGCGTCATAAACAGCCAGAGGCGCAGCAAAGTCTTATGTTTAAACTTCTAACCATGAACCTTCCCGCAGAGGTTCAGTCTCTTGTGCTCAATAAATACAATGCGCTTCAAAATCTAGATCCTGGCACTAGTGAGTACTTCAAGAACCGCAACTGGCTTGAGAAACTTACGAGCCTCCCTCTAGGAATTTATAAGGATCTTCCTGTAAAGATTGTAGATGGGTCTGAAACATGCGGAGCCTTTATGGAAAAAGCACGCCGTTGCCTAGATGATGCGATTTACGGTCAAAGCGAAGCAAAGCTACAAATTCTACAATTTATTGGGACAAAGATTGCAAATCCAGATGGTCGTGGTCTAAGTCTGCTTCTAGCTGGCCCTCCTGGTATTGGTAAAACCAGTCTTATCAAAAATGGTGTAGCAAAGGCTATTCAATGGCCCTTCCAGTTTATTAGTCTTGGAGGCGATAGTGATGCGAGTACCTATACGGGTCACCAGCTTGTCTATGAGAGTAGCCACTGGGGTAAGA
>JACCDP010773012.1_pt1 | contig 12595 bp, 11 predicted proteins | sample 7445841 | NCBI WGS metagenome assembly JACCDP01 (sample SAMN15323441, study PRJNA562643) | freshwater metagenome | isolation source: river surface water | place: USA:Blue River Watershed | collected 2017-08-17
CCGAAGATGATATAGAGTCCCCAGCAGGCTCCTGCTCCGAGCGCTAGGATGATGCCTAGAATGTCGAGCGTGCCGGTACGTTGTCCGAGCGGGAGTATCAGATAGATGCCAAATGCGGCTAGCAGAACCCAGAGCAGATGGATGCGGCGGTGGGAGTGCCAAAGTGCGACACCTAGGGGGCCAGTGAATTCGAGCGCCACCGCTATGCCCAAGGGAATGCGCTCGAGGGAGCAGTAAAACAGCGCGTTCATGATGCCTAAGGCAGCGCCGTAGGGTATCAGACGACTCCAGGCCCTGAGGCTAATGGATGTCCGCCATGGTTTTTGAATAAGCACAAGAACAAGCGCTGCAAGACTCGTGCGGAGCATAGTCGTGGGCAGTGGACCTAGGACCGGGAAAAGTTGTTTGGCGATTGAGGCTCCGAATTGAATGGAGCTCATGGCGACGACCAAAGCCAAGAGGGACAGGAGGTAGGGGTGGTTCACGAGTGCGATACTCCCAAGGAAGAGAACGGGTCATTAGCCGAAGTCCAGCAAGGGGTGAACTACCGTTACCCCGAAAGGGGCAAGGCTTCTGATACTAGCTCGAAGCCTAAGCTTCTCGCTTTCTCTTCTTTTTTTACGCTTCGTTGTCCTTGCCAGCTTCGCGTTGGCTAAGCTGGTCTTATGTGGACTCCACGTCCGATACTCGCCTCACGGCGAGCAACCCCGTTCCAGGGTGAAAGATGATTTGTACGCTAGCAATTGTGTCAGTTTTAATCCGCGTTAGCGGGATGAGTGTAGCCACGCACGAGTACACTCGACACAACACTAAGGTTTTTACCGATGCCATGTTTCGGACATCGAACCCATACCTTACTTATCAAAGAGCAAGGGGATAATATTTCAGGCAATTTCCTAATGCAAGCAGCCTTAGCGGCGGTATTCGTTCACGCGAAACCTTAGCGGCTCGCCTTGACCTCCCCGTGAACGAGGAGGATTGCGACGAGCTTTTGTTCAAGTTCCTAGGATGATGGAACTTCTCAAAAAGCGCTCGCTATAGGAGCCAAAGGCTACCACAGCACTCTGTAAAACTATAGTAAAAACCAGCCCCAACCCCTGGGAAACACTACGAACGCTGTCTATACTTGCCGAAGTAGAACTCATAGAGCTGACAATGTGAGTTCCGTTACAGAAGGACAGGGTTATGCAATCAACACTCGACAATATTATTCCCCCAGAGGCTGAGGCCACGCATAAGTTGGCCGACAAGATAGACTGGCCAGGTTCTATCCCATTCTTCATCGTGCACCTTCTAGCTTTGTGTGCTTTTTTCTTTCCTTTCGATGCAACTATGTTTTGGCTCTGCCTCGGCAGCTATTACCTACGCATGTTCGGAGTGACAGGTGGCTATCATCGCTACTTCTCTCATCGAGCCTACAAGACCTCTCGCGCATTTCAGTTTGTCTTGGCCTTTTTAGCCGAAACCTCTGCTCAAAAAGGAGTCTTGTGGTGGGCGGGTCACCATCGTCATCACCATAAGCACTCGGATACTGAGCATGATCTGCACTCACCGAAGCAACGTGGATTCTGGTGGGCTCAGGTGGGTTGGATTTTGAGCTACGGGACGACCGAAACTCAATATAAGTACATCCAAGACTTTGCGAAGTACCCAGAGCTGCGTTGGCTCAATCGCTTCTTTCTCGTTCCTCCTACTCTCTATGCTGTAGCGATTTGGTTGATCTGGGGATTCCCCGGTCTGTTTTGGGGCTTTTTCTTTTCAACGGTCTTGCTGTTTCATGGCACTTTTTTCATCAACTCGCTGACCCACGTGTTTGGTAAAGTTCGTTATCGTTCAGGGGACGAAAGCAAGAATAGCCTTATTCTTGCCCTGATCACCTGCGGAGAAGGCTGGCACAACAATCACCACTATTACCAAGCGACAGCCAATCAAGGCTGGTTCTGGTGGGAAGTCGATTTCTCCTACTATGTGCTCAAAGTTTTATCATGGTGCGGCCTCGTTTGGGATTTGAGAATGCCGCCTCCGCACATCAAAGCGCGGACTATTGCGGCTGAGGAGCGTGCGAAAGCAGCCTAAATACGAACCCTGTACCTGCGAAAACACCAAGAGCGCTCCATCAGGGCGCTCTTTATTTTTTTGGAGAAGAGAGGTGCTGTGGAGCCATTTTCCAGGGCTTAGCTTCGGCTCCTTTGTTCTGCTCAAGCGATAAAACTCATCTTCTTACGGCACCCTCCGAAAACTCTTTTGGTCGGCAAGTTTCGACCCTTTTCAGGGGAATGCCTTGTTCTGCTACGATAAGAATAGAAGAAAACTTGTGTTTGGTGTGTGTCTGGTCGCAAGCCTGAGCTTTGGACCAGAGTGGGGTGGAGTGCGGCTTTGGTCGACCACCCAGTCGTTAGAACGTTTCGGTACTTTAGAGAAGAAGTCGATAAGTATCGAAAAAACCATGCAGCTCGAGAGCTTGCAAGACGTGGATTTTGTGTGGAACACAGGGTCAGCTGTTCGGCAGTTCGAGTTTGAATGGATTCCAACGTATGACCAGGTGTCTCTGAGCTTCCTGCCACAGAGACAACCTTTGCAGAGGGTAGATGCCTCTCAGGGCGCTTTAGGGGACCAAGGCTTTGAGATTTTCTCCCAGGGCAACAGCATCCGCGCTTTGTTCCAAGGTGCGGAAGAACGATCAGTGCAGGAAGGCTTCAGCTCTCGTGAGAGAGTGGAGTGGCTAGCGATAGACTCTGATCGTTCACATCTAAACCAGGCCTCTCGATCTTTACGATGGAGAAGCGGAGACGCGGATGCTGTTGTCTTCTTTTATCAAGAAAGGCCCTGCACTCTTTCTAACGAGCATACTTTGCTACCTTTGCGCGGGGGGCGCATTGTTCGTTCGAGTCTAGAGGTGTATGAGGGCAAGAGGCTTCTTATACCAGGGGCTGAGTGGCAGCTTTGTAAGCAAGGCTTGGAGTTTCTTCATGCCTTGAGTCTGGACCAGGTGGTCGTTCGTTTTCAAGAGATCCATGATCCCGCTTTGGATTTAGCGCTCGACCTTGGGGAGCCGCCCATAAGTTTAAAGGCGGAGCGTATCGAGGCAGATCAGCGTAAAGTGCCGCTTCACATTGAATGGAAGCGGGGCAAACTAAGCTTGAGCCGTGACGCTTATAGGACCGGAGCTAGGATCAGGGTGACCTATGAAGAGAGTGTCTTGAGCAACCATGAGCTCAGGCTGCCCCATGAGTTTGAAGCAGAATCTTTGGTCATATATCCTGAGGAACCTTGCCATCGCGAGGAATTTCTTCTTGAGCAGCGGTATGTAAGTGCACGCTGCCTAGCTGAGAAGGTGCGCCTGCACTATCAAACTCGTAGGAGTCTTGTGCCGGAATCTCAGCAGATGGTATCAGGGTGGGAACTGCCGCGTGATTTAGCGGGAGAACTTCAGCTCAGGGCGAGACAGCATCATGAACAAGGAGGAGTAAGCTCCTTGAGATTTCGCATAGAGATTTAGCCTCCCAAGCTAAGCGTTTTTTGGAAGGGGTCCTTATCAGTAAGGGCCCCTTCGTTTTTTTAGGAGTTACGCTTAGCTAAGGCCTCAGTGGCCTTATTGAGCTGTGAGGCAGCTTCATGAAACGCATCATTTTTGCGAAGGTTGGTACGCACAGTGAAGTCTCCTCGCTCGAGGGCCTCAAAGTGTCGGGTAAAGGCCACGACGGGGCCTACCAGTTTGTGAGTGTACCAGACAGAAATAGCGATCACGGCAAGTACATAAAGACCGAGGCATAAGTAGACCCAGGTTTGTAGGCTGCTGATCTGCTGCCAGAGTATTGTCTGAACTTCTTCGGGGGCTTCCGTCATCTCAATCACGAGTCTAAAAAATTGGGCGAGGTTTACATAGAGCAGCCCTCCGAGCACGCTGGTGAAGACCAGCGAAAGGAGAATGCAGTATAAGCCGATCTTGGTCTGAAGAAGTGGGCGTAACAAAAAATTGGAAAGTTGGCGTTTGAGGACACGATCCTGGCTAGTGCTCACGTTAGGAACCTTTCCTCTGAAAACTAAAACTCATTTCTCCAATCAGACTCTTTTCTATTGGAAAGTTGAGCTGTTTTATAGTGTCGATCATACAGGTGAGAAAGCGCTGATCGCGCAGTTCAGCCTGTTTGATCTTAAGAGATTTGATGGAATGTTCGCTAGCTGAATAAATAAAAGTAAAAGCCAGCAGACCAGACACCTGAGGGTTGCGAGTTTGGTATTCCTGGAAGCACGCCTGCAGATCCTGAGATCGAGATTGAAGGATCTGAGTCATCAGCGGTTCCTGACTGCTTTGGCGGAAAAGGTCAACTTTTAGGTCTATAGGCCCTTGAGTGGTCAGGGAGGTATCGAGTTTGCCTTGATTTGGTTTGGAACTTACATTCAATACTTCCGCACGCGTTTCGCCATCGATAATACGCCTGAGGTTGGGGGGTAATTTGAGGAGGGGCTGATAGCGGATGGGCTTGATCAAGAGGTTGAGTTTTTTTCCCTTTTTCACCTCAACAAGAAACCAGTTGCCGAGATTCGACAGCGTTTCAGCTTCGATATGAAACACCTGAGGATTTTGCGGTCGCCAGTTCCAGTCACGGCCCTCGCTGTCTATCGTGCGAATTCTTATGAGATCGTAGGTCCCCGCCTTCAAGGGCCATAGGAGCAGCGAATCACGTGGATCACCAGGTAACTCGACCCGGTAGACACTTTGATCAGTTTGAGAAGAGAGCCAAAAGGTGACGGCTGAGTTTCTGGTTTGAGCGGCTAGGTCAATCAGAGTACTCTGAACTACAAAAGCCCCCTCCTGCGGGGCCAAGGGGCCTTCCGTCCAAGAGTTGACTTTCTCTGACTTCAGCTCTGATCCCATAAGGGCTTGAGTACTGAGTGCCAAGACAAAAATAAGACGACAAAGCACGCGTACCCTCCCCCACCAGGCATTACACTATTGTATCAAGAGGCAGGAAGGGACTCAATGCAGATGGCTCTGCTCTGAACTATCGAGCAACGATCGTCTTTAAAATTTTATGCGAGAAAAGGGACCTGTCTGTAAAACTGCCGTTCCGTTGCGAGATGTTGGACGGGAAGATCGTGCGCATCGCGGGGGAGCTTATCTATAAGAAACTGTTCTAAACAGATGCCGACTCGAACCCCAGGAGCGTCTTTGAGAAAACGATCGTAATATCCAGCTCCATAGCCCAGTCGATAGCCCTGACGATCGAAGGCCAAGGCTGGAATAAGAATGAGTGTACTGGGGTTGGGACTCATCTTGTTTTCATGAGTAATAGAGGGCTCTTTGATGCCATATCGATTTATCTGCGAGCTTTGCTTGTGGTCGAAGCGATAAAAGTCCATATGACCACGGCTTGCTTGGACGACAGGAAAGTAAAGTTGCTCTGGCGAGAAATGAGATAGGAAGGAGTCGATCAAAGGTTCTTGGTGAAAGCTTTGAAAAGCCGCTATCTGTTCAAAGTTCTGCGTCTTTGCCCAGTTCAAGAGGTGCTGGGATAGGGCTTCACTTTGCACCTTGAGATCGTCAGTCGGAAGTTGATCGCGCATTTGCAAAAACTGTTTGCGTAAGTCTTGTTTAGATGCCATGCCATCCCCAAATAAAAAACGCTTTCCTTGGGAAAGCGTTTTACCTTAACTTTTATAAAGTGACGAGCGAGACCTTAGTACGCTCTCACTGCACGTTTACCTTTTCGATGGTCTGCCACTCCCAGCGTCCAGCGACTTCACTGAAAGCCCCTACCCGTACATCGTAAACCCCTGCTGAGACACCTTGCAAGGATACGCTGGTTCCTGAAGTGCCAAAGCGATAGGCCGGATTGGCGAACGAAGTTCCTGAAGGCGAAAGCTCTACAGAGTAACGAGCGATCTTCTCTCCTGCTTGCCAGCTTACGACACCACCTGTTCCAGCAAGACTTCCGCCAGGAGTTGGCGCTGTTACAGGGAATGAACGACGGGGAGGAGCGGAGATCTTAAATGAGCGAACTTCGCTGGTGCCTGAGGCATTCTTCACCTGCCAGTACCAGGTTCCCGGATATGGGTTTTCAAGGCTATAGCTGCTAGCGCCGTTGAGCGTGCCTATGAGAACGACAGGCTCCATGGTTGAGCTGCGAGAAAAAATGATCTGATCGGCGGCACCTTCCCACTGAAATTCGGCGGGGCCTGAAGTTTCATCGTAAGGCTGCGAAGCTCCGTTGGCTGGCGAAAGCAAGGCAATTGTTCCGGCTGCCATGGCAGGCGCTGCCGCAGTCGCTGGAGCTGCTTCTGCAGCTGGTTTTGCAGCTTCGCCAGCAGGCTTAGCGGCATCTGCAGCCATCTCTTCTGCTGGCTTAGCTTCATCGGTAGCTTCACCTGCTTCTTCGCCCTCTTCTCCTGCCTCTTCGGCAATTTCGCCCGCGCCTGTTTCATCGACGGGCTCGTTGAAGTACCAGAAAGCAAAGACGAGAACAACGACTGCTACGACTCCGATAAGGATGAGGCGAGACTTGTTTTGAGTTCCAAAGCCACCCCCCTTGAAAATTTGCGAAACTGCATTTGTACTCGTGCCAAAGTCACTCGAAAACTCCCCTTTCAATTCGCCAGTGAAGGGGTTCGACTGCGCACTTGTGTTGCTAAAGGCCGCATTCGATGAAGGGTCGAGGTTATTTTCGTTCATACTGGTCTCCCTAGAGTCAGGGCGGATGCCCTAGCAAAAGTTTCCGACTGACTTGCGCGGCGAACTATAGACTTATTGTAAAGCCTTGTGAGTCGGGAGACAAGATGCCGCTAGAACAGGATTTGGCGCCATTTTTTTGACGAAACCGAGCGGGGCCTAAGTCGTTTCGATGAGATTGGCTGTCAGAAAGCTTTGAACACGCTCGCTCTGGGTCCACTCTTCCCCTTGGTAAGCAGTCAAAAGTCCGGATTCGCAGAACCAAACTTCGTCGAACAAGTGGATGTGCTTGAGGCGATGGGTCACAAAGAGAAGGGCTAGCGCTTGCGTGCGAACACGTCCGAGAAGACGTTCGATAAAAATTTCTTCAGCCAAGGGATCTATGGCCGCCGTCACCTCGTCGAGTAGGAGGAGGGATTGAGGACGGAGCAGGGCACGAGCGATGGTGAGTCGCTGGAGCTGTCCTCCAGAAAGAGGGCTCATGATGAAATCTAAAGGGCTGTCGAGCGACATGCCCTTGTCTTGCAATTCGCGTTTGATATCGACAAAATCGAGGGCTTCTTCCATGTCCCTATCGCTAGGGGCCGTCTCCAAACCGTAGCAAAGATTGTCGCGCAGTGTTCCTGAAAAAAGAAAGGGATGCTGGCTTACCAAATTTCCAGCGAGCACCGTCGAGGCCCAGGAAGGTTCTCCCTGCCACGTGCGCGGCTGATAAAGTCCGGCGAGAGCCTTCAGAAGAGTAGACTTCCCAGCTCCGCTCGGTCCAATCAAGCAGACTGAGCGACCTGGGGAAATTTTTAAGTGTTCTGCTACAAGGCGGAAGCCATCTCCATATTGAAGTTCGATAGCCTTCAAGGCAAAGCTAGGCTTCGGTGGTACAGGCAAAGCGGGGGCTACTTCTCCATGTTCGTTTTGGCGAGCAACCTTGTCGAATGTTTCGAGACTTGAGCGCAGGATACCCATAGTTTCGTGGTATCGGGAAAGTTGTTCGCCGATACTCTTCAGGGGGCGCAAAAGGATACCGAGGGCAGCAAAAAATTGGAGGAGCTCCCCAGCACCAAAGTCCTGTCCCAAAAATCCTTGCGATATGCAGTAGATCACTAGTGCAAAGAAAACAAATCCAGCAAACTCAAGGCCAGGTGCAAACGCCGAGCGGAGAAAGATGGATTTTTTAACCATCTGATAATAGTTGTTGTTAAGCTTTTGGAAGTTTTTGAACTCAAACTCTTCGCCTACTTGGGCTCTGATGAATTCAAAGCGTCGCCTAAAATCAAGGACAGCGGCAGCGAGACGAGCTAGCTCAGCCTGCCAGCGCTCGGCATAGCCAGCTATCTTACGCCCGGTGCGCCCTGCACTCAAAGTCAAGGGGACAGCAAGCATGGTGACAACGACTCCCGTTTGCCAATGGATCACATAGAGAGCCACGAGTGAGGAGACAACGACGCTGCCATCGCGAATAAAACCGCCGAAGAGATCGGACAGGCGAGCCTGTAAAAATTGAACGTCGTGCATGACGAGCGACATCCAAGCTGCTGGAGATTTGGCTGCGAGGGTATCGAAATTCTGTCGGATGATGGCAGCAAAAACTTTTTCTCGATAGCGCATGCCAAGATGAAGAGACAGGTAGCTCTGCTTATACTGAAAGAAGTAAGTAGCCAGAGACTTGCTCAAGGCGACTAAGACAAGGCTCAGAGGTAGATATTCAGAGAGCATAGTTCGCGACACTTCATAATTCGCCAGCCGCGGAAAATACATGGCCATCTGTTTTGGAAAGAGGTTTCCGAGTGCGATAGAAGCCGAAGGACCCAAATCATCGAATGCAGCCTTGAAAAGGGGCCCGATGAGAATCAAAAAGAGGCTTTGGGTCAAGGCGAGCAACGCAAGAGCTGCGAAGAGCTGAGCAAGTTCTACTTTCTTTTCTTGGATAGCAGGCCTGAGGAGGCTCAGAAGTTGGGCGAGCTCCCTTTGTTTAGCCATGTGCGGAGAGTTCATGCAGTCTTAGGTCCCTTAGCCTTTTTGCTCGCCGGCTGTTTCCAGAGGGCGACTTCGCGGCCAATGTACTCGACGGCATTTTCTGCGGCATAGCCCTGCAAATCTCTGGCTACTGCCTGAAGATCAGCTAGCATTTTTTCGCGTTGAACACCAGGTCGAATCAGGGAAAGGGCAGAGTCTAAAAGCGAGTCTAAAGGGAGACTCGTGCTGAATTCTTCAACGAGCGCGCGTCCTAGGACCTGGTTGAGCATGGCCTGAGGACCTGACGCCGATGCAGCGGCAGTGAGAGGCAAGAAAGGAAGCCCCATGAGCCCACATTCGATCGTAATCGCACCTATGCCTGTGATTGCAAAAGTGGACACGGAAAGAAGTTCCAGATTCATTCCAGACATAATCTGAATATTATGACGCTCAGGCGCTGCTTCGGGAAGTGAAAGCACAGCAGTGCCATCCACCAAAAGCTCATGCTCACGCCCTGCGAGGTCTGCCAGAGAAAGGACTACCTGAAGGGAAGCGTCTTGGGCTAAGCGCTGTGCGAGACGCCAGAATAAGGGAAACAGCTTAGGCAAGTCTTCTCGTCGCCCTCCCGGAAATAGGCTCACTATCTTACGCTTGGAGTCCAGACCCAAAGACTCCGCAGAGACGGCCACCCGGCTTACGCGATCTTTGTGGGGACTACCGATGAAAAAGTAGGGAACCTTAGCCTCTCGGACGAGTTCACTCCCATCGACGCTAATCCCAATCGCAAGGTTTACGACTTCCCCAAGTTCACTCGGAGGGATTCCCTTGCTTGCCGCTTGAGGAGTGACTTCATACAACACCACAGGCATTTCGAGACTTTTGAAGTATTTGGCCAGCTGATGATGAAGATGAGAGTACCCGACTAAAATAGCAATCTGAGGCGTGGCCTCAGCAATCTGTCGTTTCAATTCTTCGAAGTAAGCCTCAGCCTCAGGGCTCCAACTCGCTTGGTCATGGAGTCCCAAATTCTGACACATCGGGAGGTCACCCAGTTTCATAGCGCGGCTACGACCTGTAGATTCCCCGAGGATGCCGAGACCCTCAACTTTGGGAAACTGGTCGTTCATGGCTAACACAAGGTCAGCAGCAAGCACATCAGCTGAAGCTGATCGAGCCGAGATGAAATAGCTGGGTCTTTTCAACGGCAGATTCCCCTTTCGCTCGCCTTGATAAAGTCGACAAACGACGCTCGTTCGGGAGAGTCGCTGATCTCAGCAAGGATGCGGTTAATGGCATCTTCGACTGTGAGGTTTTCGTTAAAAAGGAAACGGAACATATTTTTTATATCAGAGATCCGTTCTTTTGGTAAGTCTGAACGACGAAGTCCCACGACATTGAGGCCTGAAATACGAGCTCTGTCGCCTTGGACCATGCAGAAGGGGGGCACGTCCTGAACTACGATGGCACCCGCTGCGATCATCGCCCTGTCTCCGAAGCGGCAGAACTGGTGTCCTCCCGACATTCCGCCAAAAACAACGCGATCACCGACGACCACGTGTCCTGCTAGGTGAACTCCGTTAGCAAAGATACAGTGGTTGCCGACCACGCAGTCGTGAGCGATGTGAGAGTAGACCATGATCAGATTGTTATCTCCGACCACAGTTTTGCCGGAACCGCTGACGGTACCCGTCGAGATGTTTACATACTCGCGGATGCTGTTATGAGAACCGATGTGGAGTTCTGTCGGTTCACCCTTGTACTTGAGATCCTGAGGGTCGGAGCCGAGAGTTGCATAGGAAGAAATTTTAGTTTGACTGCCGATCGTGGTGTGCCCTTCGATAACGGCTCCAGCCCCTACAACAACACCATCCCCTAAGCGTACGTGAGGTCCTACGATGGCCCGTGGACCTATCATCACGCCAACGCCGAGCTCAGCTCCTTTGTAGACGATAGCTTGGGGATGTATCCTCACGTCTTTGGAGGAGGGGCTGATTTCCTCTAGGGAATAATCCAACATGACCTATACCTTTATGTCAATCGAGCTGTAAAACTTGCGGACGCTGCTAACTCGCCATCGACCTTGGCTGTGCCGTGGAACCAGAAGAAGTCTTTCCTCTGCTTCTCGAAGGTGATGTGCATCTCAAGATTGTCTCCCGGGACAACTTGCCGGCGAAAACGTGTTTCGCCAAGTTCGGTGAGGAGACAGGAATTGCTTCTCTCTGGGAAGCTGAGACGACCCAAAATACCGGAAGCTTGCGCCATCGCCTCGACGATGAGCACGCCAGGCATCACAGGGTAATCAGGAAAATGCCCTTGAAGGTAGGGATCTAAACTTGAAACAAGCTTAACTGCCCGAATATATTCGTGGGGTCTGTAGTCTAGGACTTTGTCTACAAGGAGAAAAGGATAACGATGCGGGAGCATGCTTCTCACCGAGGTGATAGGCGGAAATTCCTGATCGATAGCTGACATCCGAACGACCTCCGTCTCTAAGCTCATGCGCTCGTCCTTACTTCTTAGCTGAAGTTTTGGCCTTTTTTGCTTGTTCTTCATAAGCTGTAATAGCTTCTTTGGTAAGATCCTGCGGATCTTTGAGATAGACAAGACCTGCACTGTTCATCTCAAAAACCATATCAAGCCCCTTGCTTTTGCCTAGGTCATTGACGATTTTTGAAACTGTAGCAGCGATCTTCTGGGTTGCTTGAGCTTCTTTGCCTTTGATCTCGCCTTGGAACTTCATCTCTTCGTTCCGCAAAGCCATAAATTTTTCTTGGAATTCTTTTTGCTTGTTGGCTTTAGCCTGCTCGCTGAGCAGATCTTTTTGCTTCTGCCATTCCTCGTTCATCTTATCGAGCTCTTCCTTCTTCTTGACGAGATCTTTCTCTTTTTCTTTGATCTCTTTTTCGAGGTTGGCTCTCGCCTGCTTGCCTTCTTCTACGTTGAGAATGATAGCTTGCATATCGACGATACCGTACTTGGCCTCTGCCTTAGCAAGCATAGGACTGAAACCCCAAGCGGAGAGGCTGGCAAGGATCAAAGTTCTGGAGATAACTGCTTTCATTGGATAGTCCTTTGTTAAGAGTGAAAAGGCCTTCATCGTTAGTATCCTAGGTAAAAGATGAATTTGAGATCACCAACTTTGCCATCTTCGTAAGGATAAGCCCACTCGAAGCGGAAGGGCGCCACAGGCGTGATCCAGCGGAAACCAAAGCCAAAGTCACGCTGATATTGACTGAACTCAAAAACTTCGGATTCATCGAAGACTCGGCCTTGGTCGTAAAAGAGCAAGCCCTTGATGTTTGCTTCTTTGATGACGGGCATAAAGTACTCAATTTGGAAGAGGTTTTTCCTAACTCCGCCCCAGTTGATTTCCTTGGGCTCACCCCCTGGTGTCTGGCGAATGTTACGCTTAGGACCGAGAGATCTCGTATCAAAACCACGCATGTCCTCTGCACCACCCAGACGATAGCGAGTCAGGATGGGGATGGGCTTATCGCCGTTTTGCCAAAGCAGACCAAAGTCACCGTAAAAGCGGAAATAGGTTCGATATGTATCAGAGAAATCAATTGGGAAATAATAAGCGGCAGAAAAGGTGGTTTCGAGGTACTGACGTGTTCCACCTAAGAGCGGTCCACCTGTGAATTCCTGCGTCAGGCGCAGATCGGAACCTTCGCTAGGATCGATGTAGTTATTTGTTCCATTCCGCGACAGACCAAGAATAATGCTGCTGTCCTGACCATCTTCTACAAAATTTCCAACGAGAAGAGTCTTAGACTGTACGGAAATCTCCGATCGGCGATAGGAAATCGAAGCTCGCACGAGCTCAAAAAGTCTCCGACCAACAGTGATGCTACCGCCGCGACGAGCTTCTTGGACATCGACGCCTTCGGTTACGAGACGTACTTCGTTACGGAAGAACGCAGTAAATCCGAGCGACCAGTCTGAATCGTCGACGCGTGGGTCTGTCAATCC
>JACCDP010865768.1_pt1 | contig 12594 bp, 9 predicted proteins | sample 7445841 | NCBI WGS metagenome assembly JACCDP01 (sample SAMN15323441, study PRJNA562643) | freshwater metagenome | isolation source: river surface water | place: USA:Blue River Watershed | collected 2017-08-17
TAAATTTTCTACATATGTTTTTACTTTACCAAAGAATTCAAGCTCTTGATATTTTGGTAAAATTCCTCCATATAGCTGTTGTAAAGTTAAGATTTTCGCATCTTTTCGATCCAACTTATAAACGTCTGCAAAGTGACTATAAATGTCCTCATTACCAAAATCGTAACCAACCAACTTAGCCAACAAAGTAGGATGGTAAGCGCTAATGTCGAACTCAACAAGCGAAGAATTACGCGCGATAAAAGCTTTTCTACACCCATTCTCTTTATTAAGTGCGGCATAATTTATTCCGTTAAAATTGTTTGATGGGCGTGAAGTGAGCGTTTTAAAATTATATTGAGTGTAAACTACACCCTCCGTGTCTTGCTCAAAATATTGCTCATACAACGGTATATCAACGGTAAGCCCCGCCTGTTCAATACCGTAGAACATCCAACTTGCTTTGTGGTTATAAAATTCATTAACTGGTTGGTCTATCAAGTGCTCTAATTCCTCAAATAGCGACTCGCAATATTCATAGTGCTTAACAATAGGAACAAGTATGTTCACATCCGGTCTACTTGAGTAGTTCTTGTATATAAACTCATGTGCTTGGGTAGGTTGTATATACGTAGGGGAGGTTAGGGTGATGTCAACAAGCTGCTTAAAAGGAAAATAATGTAAAAATTCCTTTTTGTCTCGACAGTAAATTTTATTTAATCCCTTAAGTAAGCGGTAAACTTGATCTTCAAATAGATTTTCTTGTACCTCGGTATGAAAAATAGGAAGCATATATCCTTTTACATCTCGTACAGGACGAACGTAAATAGCACAAATCGAGTTTTGAGAGGGATGTACAAATGGAGAGTATGGAATTATCTCCACAAACGCTTCTTTAAAACCCTTGTAGCAAAACTCGTCTAATTGACTCTTATTTTCTATTAACCAAAACACTTAAGTACATTTTTATCTGTAGTACTTAAGATAATTATTGTTTAGGTAATCTCAAAATTTAGGTAATTGAAGTCTTACAGAGGTTAACTCTACTATATTTTTATTAGTACGAGCTACTTGTTCTTGAGTTCCTGTTAATTGCCAGGGTAAATTAAATGGAAGATATAATTGCCATAAGATATCTGGAGATTTTGTAAGAAGCAAATCGTATGATGCTTTGCTTATTTCTATATAGGAAATTTCATTGGTGGTTCTTTTACAGAAATATCTTCTAAATTCTCCGTTTTGATAATCTTGTTCAGTAGGTTGGGTAGCAAAATAAGGAGGAATAATACCTAAAGTATCACTAGATGTACTCTTTATACTATCGTATTCTGTACTAAATAATTGGCTAGGTAAAGTAGAAGTATCAGTTGGAGATTCAATAAATACATCTTCTTTAGGAGAATCTAAATTTTCAGATAAATTAATAGCTCTAATTAATTCTACATTAGGTACGTCTTGTGGAGTTTTTCCTGTAAAGAATTTACCAGTTGATACTTCAAAATAGTATCCTAAATATGGTTCTAACGTACTAGCCACTACAAATTCACCAGGATTTGCATATAAATTAGTTTTTACTTGAGATTTAGGGTAGTACATATTATCCGATTAAGTCTTGAATCCATTTAGTATTTAAAACTGCATTTAAAGCTCGAGTATAAACTGCTAAAGGGGCTGAAGATGGGACACTTTTACCACCATCTTGAGTAGCTATAATAGCTGCAGGATTTTCACTATAATTTATTCCTGTTCTTAGTTTGTTACCAAATTGACCTTCTAACTTACCTATTACTAATAATGCAACATCTGCATCTTCATTAGTTTTAAGTATTTCAGGATTAGTGATTAAATTATAGGGTAGATTGTATTTAGCAAAGTTTTTAGTAGCTTTTTCATAATTACCTTTAAAGGTAATTTGAGTCATACCTCTACCAGAATATTTGTACCCTTCATCAGGACCATTACCATATAAATTTGAGTAAAGGATATTACCTAAAGTTTTTTCTGATCCTTTACCTCCTTTACTTGCAGGTATATAATTAAGAAGTTGAGCATCACTATATTTTCTAAGTTTTGAAGGAAAAACTGTTCTTGCTCTATCTAAACTATAAAGGAAACTTTCTTGTCTTCCTGGGGTAATACCTGATTCAGCTTGAGCTATTGTAATTAGTGCAATTAATCTATCTCTATCAGTGATTCCTTGCTGGCGAGCAAAATTGATAATCTTTTCTACTATTCTTCGTTTAGATTCAGGTATTTGACCTTCTACTCCTCTAGAAGCTGCTCTTGGATTTGATGACGTTGGAGCAGTAGAATTAGTAGAACTAGACTTACCTTGATAAGAATTACTAATACCTTGGCTTGGATCTTTAGGGACCATATTAGTGTTTATATCAGTAGTCCATACATTATTCTGAATGGTGTGGCTTAACCCCGTAATAATAAAATCCATTGTGTTTGGATAATTTGAAGGGAGATAAGATGTATCTACTCTTAGAGCATTATAGATTTTTAAACCCGAAATGCCATCTAGGGTCATATTTAAATTTACAGGAATGAATCCTGTGGATGAAGAAGTTTTAGAATTTTTAATAGCTTGTTTGGCATTAATATAAGCTAAGAAATCTGATTGGAGTTGAGAATAAGAATTTATATTTTCTTCATTCCATGTTGGAGTAGAACCATTAACAGATCCTAATTGAAAAGCGGCCTCAGCAAAATTTCTGTTGGCATTTGGAAAACGTTCATTTAATTCTTCTTCTTTACTTTTCGTAGGTTCTGTGGTTTTAACTATAGCATCTACTACATCATTTTTTACTCTGTCTATTAATCCTTCATTTAACTTAGATAAAGCGGTAGCATCTTCACCTACTACAGCACCCGCTGCTTGGGCTCCAATAGAAAGCATAGTAGCTAAATTAGGAGTAATTTCAGTTTTAATGCCAAAATTTCTTACAAAACCTGCTGTTGTTCCTCCGTTTTCTCTATTATAGTACCCATATAAATCTAGAATAGCAGTATCATCCGGTTTCGTTTTTCCTAAAGTCGCTAATATATTATACTTGCCTGGGAGAGTGGCTTGGTCAGTAATTTTTACAGTATTAGTAATTTCATCTATAAAGGGTTCTAAAGTATTTATAGAACCTAAAGCATTACTTATACCCTGAAGGAGGGAATTAAGGAAACTTGTTAAAGTTACTTTATTATTCTCATCTAAATTAGCATCCATTGTAGTAATGATATACATAAAGTTTACATATATATTCATTACTTGTCCTACTTTATATTCAGCTATATCTTTTACATAAGGTTCTCCTTGAGAAGCATATAAATATTGATTACCACCCCCAGATGTTAACGATGTGTTAATTAAACATACTCGAGGATCCATACTAATTTGATTAATTACTGTGTAAATGTAATTGTCATCTCCATAATCAAAATTAAGGATAGGTTCTCCTTTATTAGTTCCTTTTTGATATTTAGGAACTACAGAATTTTCTATAAAAGCTAATAATGAACCTAATCTAATATAATATTGAGATTCCCCACCTGTATAATCTTGTTGTAAAAAATGTTTTTTACCTTTGATAGCAGGAACATCTTTAAACAAATTAGAATAAATAGCTCGACACCCCCCTACAACATTAGATGAAGCTGCTAATGCAGTTTTAGCATTAAATAATAGTCTACCTATCTGGTGTTTATCAGCATATGATTCTATAGTAGGTGTTTCTTGAGTTTCTTCTGCTGTAGTTTCTTCTGTTTCTTCTTCTCCTGCTTTAGGTTTTTTATTAGCATCACTAACTAGTACGTTAGTTTTTAAAGATTCTATAACATCACCTATACTTCTAATAATTACAGTAATATCATATGAACCATCTTCTACAAACGACCAAGAAAAGTTTACTACTTTACCAAAAACTGCATCATAGTTACCATTTGATTCTAAACGAAGTTCTTGGATTCGATTTAAAAGAGTTGAGACTGTATATTTACCTGCTAAAAAAGTATCTTCTAATGATATAGGCTTTTGTTTAATAAACCTATTACTATTTTCAAAATATATAGTATTACCAAATTCAAATAAAACACTATACCCTAGACGTAAGTAAAGTAAATCAATTATTTCAAACTGGACACGGTTCCATGCTTTGATATTAACAGTAGTAGTTCTTAAAGAACCACGGTTTTCGGTTTTTGTAGTAGCTGAGGTTATACCTGGCATAGGGCGAATACCAAATTCTAAGCCTCCTAAACCATAAGCATTACTATTAATTATGGAACCGTTTCGAGCGATTCCTGCTCGACCCGCAGTAGTATCAGCATCTTGGGTACCATTAAATAAAACAAAATCTTTAGCTAAATTATTTCCTTTAATGCGCCCTAGTATAGCTTTTAATTCAGCACTAGTAGGATTAAATTGGTCTGTTATATTTACAGAAGAAATAAGTTTAGCAAAAGCCGTACGAGAGTTAAGATATTCTAATTGTTCTATGCTTCTATTTATAGAACCATAAATTCTTTGTCTTACTCTAATTTGTTCTGATATAATTGGATCAATGCCTTCACCTACTATATTCATAATCTTAATTGGTTAATAAGGTTGAATTCACTAACAACTTGAGAAAAATTGCCTGGGATTCTAATTTGGACACCTTCTGGGATAACTAAAGTCATTAAATCAACATTAGGGTTTCCAGCTGCTATAACCCACCATAATGAAGAATCTCCATAATAATTTAATGCTAATAAGTCATATCTATCACCTTGACTAGTATAAACATAAATGTCATTTTCAGATAAAGGAATCTCAGGATAACGAGATGTAGCATAAATCTGTTTTCCAGTAGCTGATTTTATAACAGGTATGTCTTGATATCTATTCATTAATCATCATAATTATTAGTAACTGCTTCTAAAGCAATATAACGTTCAGGACCATATTGAGTTACAAATCCACCTGCTTTTTCTTGATTTAGATTAGCTAGTTGACTTGCAAATCCAAGTCCTTGTTTACCTGGTCTAAAGTCGTGAATTGGAGTAAACTGGAAGCTGCTAACGGTAATTCTATGAGGTAGTTCTTTTACTGAAGAATCTGAAAGGCGTTGTAAATTTTCTAAACCAGTAGTAACATTAGATGAGGGTTCTCCTGCGGTATCATTTATGCCGATTTCCCAAGTTGTATCTTGAGGAATATCATAAGTTAAAGATGATATAAATCCTACTTGCTCATAAAGATAACCACCCATAGTTAGTTGAACTAAAGGACCTCTCATATAACCATAAGGGCTATAATCTGGGGTTAGATTTGAAGCTAAGTAGTTTAACTTTTTATACATTGGAATAAGTTCCTGTTTTGATTGAGCAGCAACTGTGAAAGATAATGAAATTGTTCTATCAAATCCATTGTAATTATAAAAGTTTTCACCCCTACCTAAATATTTTACACTACCCCAACTAGCATTGTATGAATCACTAAAACTATCAATGAATGCTCTAAAGTGCATAAACGTTTTAAATTCAGGATTGTTATTATCAATCGCTGCAATTCTAAACTTAACTAAATCATTTACTGGAAGAGTAGTGTCTACTGCTTGGCTTCTATAAATTGGTAGAGCATTTATTTTATCTAAAGGACCTACTGGTTGGTTAGTTGCTGTATCTATAACACCTGAAGAATATGAAGCGTATGATTTGTTGGCTCGTTGACCCGGGTCACCAATATTAACCCTAACTGCCATGTTTTTAGTTTCATAATTAGGAGAAATTGGTGTAGCACCTAAAGCTGTAGCTTGGATAGCTTGGGGTGTATTTACTCCTAAACTATCTCTTAATACTTTTCTAAAATCTTGAATTTTAGGAGATAGATGATTACCCGCAGGAAGATTAACTTCAGACTGGATTATATCTTCTTGAGTATATGTAAAAGTATTATTAGCGTATATTAAAGGAGTATTTTTAGGCCAAGTATTACCTTCAACTGCGGGTTCATATACATTATGGAAATAATTACCTACAGGTTTACCTTCTTCGTTAAAAGCATTAATTAAACGAGTATTTGTTAATCTAACATATTTGCCCGATACTCCTTTATCTTCTACAGCTCCTCCTATAAGTTTTAAATAATTTCCGGGGGCAAAAGATTTAGTATTTCTTCCGTAAAAATAATCAGGGTTTGATGTTGCCAAAGCATTATTTACACCTGTTCTTTGGTCTGCAAATCTAATATCTGTAGTACCTATGCCTAATGGGGCACCTGGTCCTCCTCTATACGTTAAAATGTTACTAGGTAGATCTGAGATGTTATTACGTGAACGAGCAAATCCTCCAATTCTATTATTTAAAATTTTGCTTTCAGTTAAAGCATATAAACGGTTACGTAAAATACCGTCAGGAGAATTAAGAGCAGCCTGATTATCAGCTTTAATAATGTTTGAATATAAAGCGTTATCTAAACGAGCTAAAGCGCTAATTGAAATACCATTACCATAAGCACCTGTAGGGGCAAATGGGTTTATTCCTTGTTTATTTACATGACCCCCAAAAGCAACGAGACCGGCTTGAACTAAAGTAGATATAGGTGTATAAATACCATCATTCAAAATACCACTACCTTGAGTACGAACCGCAGAATTAGATAAAATATTTTGTTTAGCTACAAAAAATAACCCGTTAGGTGATTTTAAATCACCAAACATTTTACCCAATCTTTTAACATCCGTTAAAGAATCACCTACAGTTAAGTAACCCCCTCTTAAAATAAAGTCAGGAGATTTGGGTTCTAAATCATCTGGAATCTTAGCCTGGATATAGGGTTGTCCACTATATCCGCCTCCAGGGGTATCCTTACCGTACCTGAGGCTTTTAAGGTCGGTCTTTAAATCAATTAAAGGCATTTATATTATCCTGGAGGATTATCTAAATACTTAGGTGGGGTTTTACCATCTAAATCCAATTGTGACTGAAGTAAAGTTTCAGGATTTAGGGGTACTGTAGCGCTAGATTTAGCTGGGGTTTTACCATCATTGTCTGATAGTAAAGAGCCTTGATTTAAAAGTTTGTCTAATAGTCCCATAGTTTTTTATTTATAAATATTAGAAATTATTGAGTCTTATAAGTACTCATAGCCATAGCAGTACCTACTTTGGTACCATCCAGATAAACTGCGCCTTCTTTATTAGCGATTTGTGTTAATATAGCTCTCATTTCTTTAAATTCGGCCATAAGTTTATCTAAGGGAATGATAGCTTCAGGACCAGCTTCACCTACTAAACCTTTTACAGGCTTAGTTACAATACCACCTTCGGCAAATGCCATTGCCCCCTCACCAGCTATAGCATTAGTCAAATTAGGAGTTGACATTTCACCTATATCAACTCCTGGGATTTTATTAGCAATTGCTATAAATTCATTTATAAGTTTTACAGCTCCACTAGTTATAGCTTGGAAGGGGGTTAAGAAAATGCTAAGTAAAGAAGTACCAATTTGTTTAAAACCTTCTAAAACATCACCATTTAATATAGTCATTATACCTTTAAATGTTCCTTTAAGACCTTCTAAAGGTTGAGCTATACTTACCCTAACTACTTCAGCTATTGATTTAAAAAGGCTTAATGTAGGTTGCAATACAACATTAATTAAAGGAAGTATAGTTTGAGCTAATTGCATAAACGGATCTAATATAGCTAAAACTGGTTCTGCTAATCCTACAAATATTTCTTGCAATTTAACAATAGACTGGTTAAATCTTTCTTGAAGAGATTGTTGTTCAAATTGAGTAGCTAATTGTTCATTACCTAAACGTTTTTTAGCTTCTTCTAATCCTACTTCTTTAACTAAATTATCAAATCTTTCTTTAGCGTTTTTACCTTCAACCCCTGATAAAGCTGTTAATGCTTCTCTTTCAATTAATGATTGGGCTAATTCATCTCGGGTTAAACCAGCAGCTTTAGCTATTGCTTCTTGCTGGATAACGTTCATTCTACTAAAATCTGCGGATGTGCCTACTTGTTTAGCAATTTCTGCGGCTGCAGCAGCTGTGTCACCATTTAAAGCTAATAAACGTGCTTGTTCTAAATTAAGATCTTTACCAGTTAGTAGTTCAGCTTCTAATTCTGAAGATATAGATTGTTCAAAGTCTAATAGACTACCAGCTATTTTTTCAGTTTGTTCTAAGGATAAACCAAATTGTCGAGCTTGGGCCGCCGAACGAGCTAAAGCATCCGCGCTACCCCCTAATGAAAGTTTAAGAGAAGCAGATGCTTTACTTACATCTCTTAAAATAGTTTTTTCATTAAGTAACAATTTATTTTGAGAAGCATAAGCTTCAGCCCCTCCTAAAATAGCTTCAGTATTATCTTCTAAAGATTTACCTTGAGCTAATGAAAGTTGTTGTATACCTATTAATTCATCATTGGTAAAACCTGCTTGTTCTCTTAACTTAGTAAAAGTAACTAAATCTTGTTCATTTAATTTAGCATTAGATCCTAAAGAATTACCTACTGCTATTAAACTTTCATTTAATCCTTTTACATTAACCGCGATATCTCCTGATAAATTAGCAGTTCTATTCAATTCACCGTTTAAAGCAACAGCTTCAGAATAGGACATATTAAAGCTTTTTGCGGTATCACCTGACATACTGTCAAGTTTCATAGCAGCTTCTACTAGTTGTTGTAAAGCTAATGTTAAAGGATCTACAGCTTTAACTGAGGAAAGTAAATTAGTTCCAAGTTGTTTAGCAAAATAACCAGCTTGTTTAATAGATAATACAGGGCTTCCTTGTCGCTTGCCCATAACATTAGCAAATCTATTAGTGTTAGCTATAGCTCCATCTATATCTAGTATACTACTTAAATTGCCGGATTTATCAAAAGTGTTTAATACACCACTTAAACCTTTACCTAATTTACCTACTATTCCTAAATTTGCTTCTTGAGCTTTATTTTGAGCTTCTAAATCATTTAGAATTTTGTTTTGAATAGCTAATTGAGTATCTAGTTCTTTAACTAGTTTTTCTTGTAAATCAACATCATTTTGAGCTAAAATTAAGATTCTTTGACGAATAGTACTTTCTAAAGTAGCTGCTCGTTGTCTTTCTTTAGCTAATTCTTTAGATATATTTTGCCCTTTATTAAGTTTTTCTTGTAAATTTACTTGAGCATCTAAACTAGTAGTTAATTTTTTTAATCCACTAACTAAATCACTACCAAAAGATTTTTGTACTTTTTTACCAATATCATCTAAACCCTGAGCTGAGTCAATAGCATCTTCTAAGCCTTCTTTAATGGCTTGAGCTATATTGGCAAATGCATCTTGAACTAAAGAAAGATCCTTAGCAAACTCTTTAGTAGTTTTCCTAGCATTATTTAATTCGTCGTTCGGAGATGCCATCTATATATAAGTTATTTATTATAAATATTAGAAGGCATCATTTTTTTGATGCCTTCATATTATAGGTAGCTGGGGTGATTTTTGTTGGAGATTGGGGTTTAGATGTAGCTCCTGCTGATTTCATAGCTTCAATACTTTTTTTCACATTATCATCATTACCTTGATTGTTTATTTTACTATAATAATCTTGGATTTGTTTATGTGTAAATCTACGAAGCCAAATTGGCATGTTGTAAATAGTCTCCCAATCATATCCCCCCTTTCCATAAAATACTATTTCATGGATTTGGGTAAATAAGTTAACTCTTAATTGTGGTGCGCTCTCAGAGGTCAGGCCAAAAAAAGGTAAGCCCAATAGGAATAGCGACCTCCTCACCGCTATCTAAAGTATATCTTAAATCAATATCAGGTTGAACTTGTTTAATATATTCTCTTAAAGCTCTAGAATCTCTAGCTAAAAGATGATTATCAACAAAATTTCTAATAGTTCTTTCTTCTCTATTTCCTTCTACTGAAGTAATAACAAACTTTAAACGAGTTGTAAGTTCTGGGGATTGGTCTTTGTTAATTTTTTTAAGACCTTCTAGTTCTTTTTCTATTTTCTTTTCATCTCCGTGTGATAATAATTTAAAATTAACTTTATTACCTGAATAAGGGAGTGAGTAAGAAAATTCGTTGGTTCCTTTGGTGATTAAAGATTCATCAAATGGTTTATTTTCTAAACTAGCAAGGTCTACGGAATGAGTGGTACCTCCTAATTCAAATGAATAATTACCACCGTATCCTAAAATACGAGCAGCAACAAATAAAGCATTCTTATCACCAATTAATAAATCATCATAATTAAACTTAGTAACTATTAAAGATTGCAATAATTTATCTAAAACAGTACCTTGTTTAATATAGGATTGATTGGTAAGAATATCTTCTTCTTTAGCAGTCATATATTTCATTTCAACTTTTCCTTCTGCTAAAGGGTGTCCTTCAGGATATAGTAAACCTTTTGAAGGTAACTCTACAATTTCTGTAGCTATTTTAAAATCACTCATAAATTTTTATTTAATAAAACTAGTTTGTCTATTATAAATATAATATAAAAAAAGAGCTTGGCAAAGCCAAGCTCAAATTTAAATTTATTTGAATTTCTATTAGAAGTTCAATACACAGTAGTCTGGTTGAACTGTCATTGTGATATTAACAGCAGTACCGTCATCATCCCAGTTGTAGTCACCAAAGTTAACGTCTGTGATTAAAGCACCTTTGATAATCCATTCTGATACGATATCGCCTACAGGTCCTAATACATCAAAAGTTAAATCTTTCTTGTAGAAGTCTGAGTATCCATCTCTACCAGTTACAGATTCGTGGTGTAAACGAACCCATTCCATTACTGCTTGAGCACCTGAAGGAGTGATAGGATCAAATAGTGTAAACTGAATAGTGCCCCAAGTGGTTTTGCCTTTAACGTAACGTTGAACGTTAATATGGTTAAGAGCTACTGATGATTGGGTTAAGTTTACAGCACCTACACCTTTGATTTCGTAAGCAGGAATACCATCGATATACATGATGAATCGGTTGGTCTGCTTTGGTTCAAAAGCTGTAAAAAATATTTCGTTTGGGTCTAATACTGCCATTTTGCTATATTATTTATTTTATTATAAATATTACTAATTACAACTCTTATGCTGGGAAAGTAGCTCCAGTTGGTAAGATGTTGAAGTCTAGGTAAATGAATTCAGCAGTCTTAGTTGGTTGTAGATAGATTTGACCAATCATTTGGTTTCTATCAATTACGTCTGGAGTGTTATTGGAATCATCCATAATTACTCTGAACGCGTATAAACCTTGACGTTGTTGAACTGATTCTAGGTATGGGTTAACTTGGCTTAAGAATTGGTTTCTTGTAGCGATTGTGTTTTGTTCAAACACTAAGTTATTAGCTACTTGGGAGATGTAAGACTTAAGGGAGATTAACAATCTTCTAACATTTACACGATCAAGTGCAGATGATTTTTTCTGTAATGTTTTCTGACCATATACTACAACTCCAGTACCTGGGAATGTTGCAATTGGGTTTACATTACCTGTGTAAAGATCGTTACGATTGGTTTGTGAAAGCTTTCTTTCTGCTCTTACTACGGTGTCTAAACCACCTCTATTAATACCTGCCGGAGCGAACCAAGGCTCACTTACACTGTCAGTAAACGCATATACTGCCGGAATCATAGTAGAAGCTGGCACCCATACCAATTGACCAGTACCTGGATCAATAGTTTGTAACCAAGGCCAGTAAGCAGCTGCATATGAACTATTTACAGCTGAAGCATCTGTGATTACTTGAGAAATTGCAGAAGCATAAGGACTAGGATCAACTACAGCAAGTGCATCACCTCTAGATTGAACTGCATTTACTAAAGTAGTTACTTGAGATGTATTATCTTGTAATGTTAAACCAGGAACTGAGATTACATTAAATCTATAGTCATCTTGGTTAGCCATTAACGAGATCATATTATCATAATCAGAAGCATCGATACCCTGGATATTAGTAGTGCCTGCTGATTGAGAATAATATAAAGCACCTGCTCCATAGAATAAATCACCTAAGGCTCCTGCGAATGCACCACTAGCTGCTGCTGGAATGTAAGGTTGGAAAGCAGCTTTAGCTGTACCATTGTTATCAAAGAAGTATGGGGTAGGATTAACTACTGAAGATACGTAAACATATCTTGAGTTGTTTGGATAATTACCTATAGTTTCTATGAAATTTTCAGTTGAATTATAAGTTTGGTAACTATCACCTATTACTTTAGCAATAAAGTTATCTTGAGTTGGGTCTAATGATAAACCAGCCCATGTTTCAAGAACAATTGGTTCAGTAGTTGTATCATTACCTTGTCTAATTAATAAGCTAAACTGACCTGAACCTGTATCTACGTTAGTAATTTGCCATCTTACGTTATCAGCTGAACCGCTTGCTAAGGTACCATTAGTACCTAATGAACCTGAGTTGTTCATTATAACACCTTCAGAGAAAGTTTTTAATACAAAAGAAGCTGAGGTATTAATAGCTGCTATAGAGGCAGAAGCTGGGGCCCATGATCCTGAAGCTACTCTAGCTACTAAAAGGGTTTCACCACCTTGTTGGAAATAGTTGTAAGCAGCAATTGAAGTAAAATAGCTGTATTCTTGACCACCACTTAGGAAAGTGCTACCAAA
>JACCDP011175042.1_pt1 | contig 12594 bp, 12 predicted proteins | sample 7445841 | NCBI WGS metagenome assembly JACCDP01 (sample SAMN15323441, study PRJNA562643) | freshwater metagenome | isolation source: river surface water | place: USA:Blue River Watershed | collected 2017-08-17
ATATAACGAGCCCCTGAAGCAATCCTTCGGGGGCTCGTTTTTTTATACGAAGTGGTAGAATTGTTAATTTATGACAACCTGTAGATCGCCTTTGATTTTTGATCGTACAACCAGATTCTTTGAATTTATATCCCACCCAACGATATCCAAAGAAGTTAATAATCCCTTCAGTTGGACTCCGTAATCCATTTTCTGATTTAACGATTCGTTGATCGACTTTTTAGTGTCTTGTACAAGCGCGGACATATCAAAATCCATTTGTTCTTCCAATTTCTTGCGTATAGTTTCATCCAGTAACCATTTCGCGGATTTTATCAGTACATTTTTTGTGGCAATATCGTATTCAACATTTTTTAACTTTAAATGTCCTGTTTTGCTGTCAAATTCAGGATTCCCTAACAAGTAAAAAACTCCCTTTTTAGTGCCCGTGAAACCAACTTCTACCCCCAACTTTTCGTTTGCAGGAAATAACTTCATGTAGGTTACACGTATCTTTTCTTTACCCAATGCGAAGGATTCGTTCTGAATAGTGCTAAAAACTTGTTTGGATAGCGAATCATAATTCATGGCAAGGTCTGTGTATACCTCAAATCCATTTCCTTTTTGATAGGAACTTAAATTGGGCAATGCGGTAACAGGTTTGGATTGGCTTTCTGGTGTAATAACGGGCGCGGCCTTCAAACCAATCGAAAAAGTTAATAAGCTGCCATTCATGGCCAATTCACCCAAACTTAATTGCTGGGGTTGAAAACGCAGATACCCAACTTGGTCGATTTTTATGTCTTCCTGCAATGCTTTCCATATAGGTAACACGTAGGGTTTTAAATCCTGTTTAGCAACCTCTTGATCAATCATTTTTGCAAACGAGCCTAATTGTGGCTTCAATTGGTCTAGCAATACATTATTGATGTTGATGTTAGCGAAAGTAATGGCACAAGGATCAATCGTATTTAATTCTAAGAATTTGGAAACGGATTTGATTCGGTAATTGGATAAAATATCAATGTCCGAAGATAACTTTACATTAACTCGACGAAGGGATTCGTTCCATCCGCAAGAAAATGGAATTGGAGGATTAACGCAAGTTTCCATGATGCAAGCAGCGCAATATTCTCCACGAAAACCGTAAGCCATATTCAAATCCAGAAATAATGTCTTTCCTTTCCCCGTTACCTTAAGTGGTTGTCTTTGTACTTTGTAATCATACCTAAGACCGGAACAAGGTTTATCGCTACCCTTAAATTCTTTATCAAATGCATCATCTGCCATTTTTAAAAATGGCTTCATCTCTACTTTAATGGGGATATTGATGGTAGATGTAATGGGAGGCAATGTCTTTTTTTCTATTGTTTGATTTGCCGTAGCAGGTGCGGATGGTTTAATTCCACCACAGGATTGGATAAATAAGGAAACAATCACGCAGAATACCGTGATGTTGATTGTAGAGAATTTCATAACCTTAATGTTGAATTACAATTTTTTGCGAAAATACTCCTTCTCGAGTTTCTATTGTTATTAAATAAATACCTGTAGAATAGCTCTTCGTTACTAAGGTGTGATTTTTTTTGCCTGGTTTTTCGTTGGTAAGCACTCGGCCATTGGCATCGGTTAACGTAATGCGATAAGCGTAAGAATTACTGCTAATATGTATTTGATTGTCCGATGGATTGGGATAAATAATCACCGAAGGATGTTCCAACCTATTTACATGGTTCTTTTCTAAAATGTAAGGCATCCGTAAGGTGTCATTTTCAGGTTTAGCATCCACCGCTTTGATCACGAAGGCCTCAATTAAATAAGCGTCTGGAATTAATGTTTTGAACGATTTAAATGCAACAACTGCTGTATCAGCAGGTGCAATTTCTCCTACAACGTTTGTGTCAGTGAACAGGATGGAATTGTTTGTTAACGATCGGATGCTATACACTAGGGAGGTTGAGGAAGTTGTTGCGTATTTTCCAGCATTCTTTACCACTACATTCGGTTGCCAAGATGTTGTGCTGTCTGGCATATCCGTGGAGCCCGGGTTTACAAAAGAACGAATCTGTAAATCCTTTTTATATACAGCCGAGAAATCACCAATTAAGGTATCGTTAAAGGGATTTTGATCGTCCAAGGAAGAACTGCGTATTTCCATAATGTATATTCCTTGTTTTTCTAGGATGGTATTGGTGGAAAAGGTTAGGGAATCCAAACTAGCACCCAACAGATCCATCGTTTTATATTCGTTAAATAACACTGTTCCCTGATAATAAATTTTGCAATTGAAAACTACATTGGTAATAGCATCTTTTCCTTGGTTTCCAATTTGAACTTTTATTTCTCTCAGCGTATCCCCCACATCGTATATAGAATCACTAGGAGACAACTGATAGCTTATAGGAAGTGCATCTTTTCCGATTGTAGCCGAGAATTCCAAGCGAGCTGTATCGTTTTTGCGGTAATTTTCATCTACCATATTAGAAAACACCACCAATGAATAATTGCCCACTTTTTGAGCTCTGAATAATTTTCCAAAAGCAATAGTATCCGATTTTCCGGTATCAATGCCATGCGATTGGATATCCGTATGAACCTTCTTTCCCAAGTGAAAAATCTCCAAAACCAACGGTCCCGAAGATTTTAAAAAGCCGTTATTTTTTAAAACGATGCTGGGTTTTATGGACTCATAACCAACGGTGTATTCTTTGTTTTGTATAGGATTTTGTATAGAAACAATTTCAACATCGTAGGGGAAACCCACGGTAAACACCCCGGATACACTATCATTGCTTTTAAATTTATCTTGAAAATGGCTAGTGCTTATTGTTATCTTATAAATTCCTTTTCGTTTGGGAGTAAAGGATTTTCCCCAAGGGATCAGCACTCCATCGTATGGCTCCATATCGTAGCGGATAGAGTCTAGGAAAATCAATTTGCTAGAGGGATCATAGATTTTACAGAAAACAGGAATGGAATAGGCTTTTATCGCCCCGTCATTAAAAAAGTAATAACGCGGTGTAATAGGTTTGTTAATGAGATAAAATTGTTGTTTATCGGGAACCACAAGGGAGTCTACGCCAACATCCACCAACTTGAAAACATAAACATTTCGCGTAACAGTATCGTTTTGTTTAAATGCATCTTTGCTATATTCGGTTATAAATGTAACGCGATGCCACCCCGTATCTTGAAATTTATACGTTTTCCAAAACAAAATTTTGGATTGAAATTTAGGTAAAACAATGGATTGCGATTCGTTATAGACCGTTCTTTTGCCTTGAACGATTATACATCGAGCTACAAAGGAAGGTACATTGTCATAACCAATATTACTAATGGTAGCAACCGGCATCAATGTGTCCGTTTTGTATTCATATTGCGCGTTATTCACAGGGTCATAAACCGTGGTGACACCTACATCTTGTTTTACACCTACATAGAATTTTACCAGTTGGGTATCGTTATCCCGAATGCTATCGCGATAATGACTGCAGTAAGCAATCATTCGATGTTCCCCCAAATTTGTGGGTTTAAACTTTTTTGGAAATGTATAGGATCGTTTACCCCCAGAACGCAGTGTATCTCGAATAGATTCGCGGTAAACACGACCGTTAGGTGCAAAAATTTCAACCGTAAAAACAGCGGAATCAGACGGTTTATATACGCCAACATTCCCAAAACTAGCTTTAGGTGCTAAAGTATCTGTCACATATAGATTTAAAGTGTCTTTTGGGAAATCAGCACTAATACAAGCAAAATCATAATCTGCTTGCAATCGGGGTTCAATTAAAAATTTATACGGAGCATCTGGATGAAAATCAACCCAATTTGTATCTCCTAAAGGTGCTGCGTAAAAAAACGAATTGGGCCGAACAGGTTCTTCCATTTGATAGCCAAAAGCAACATTGTTGGTATTTAATTGGCGAACCCCCACATAAAAAGTTCCGTTTACAGTGATAGGCTTTTTAAAGTCCAAAATGTAGTTGCCGGATTTTGAGATGAGAGAATCGCTTTGATACACCAGTTTGCCCGGTAGTCTGCTAGATTTGTTTTGCTCCCAAATACCAATTCTGAATGGAACCCCAGACCCACCGAACACTACCGTTACTTGATTTAAAAACTTACTGCTAGCCGAATAAAATTTCGCTACAAAATCTCCTGTACTTCCATTAAAACCAATTCCACCCGGCGCTGGAGATAATGTAACATCGCGATAGCTGTATACGTTTTGATTACCTACCCGAACAGACCACGCACTGTTGTTGGAGCTGTTGACGTCACGCGATTCCACATAAACGGTATCCTGACCATGTATTTTTGGATTTAAGGAAGGTACCTGAAGGAATTTTTCTTCCCCAATGCCCAGAGATACTCTAAAACTATCCCGTTGCTTATTTTTACCTATCGAATAAGTATATAGCCAATGGTTGGTAAGGGGCAATTTGCCTACATTTTTTATCAATACTTGAACGCTGTCTGGTTTTCCCAGTGGAAGAGGTATTTTCCCCAATGTGTAGGTTTTTATTAGTGCTACATCTTGGTTGAATTTGGGAAAATTGAACACAATGGTTGGATGATAGGAAGTGGAACTGGGCAAACTGTCCAGATTGCTTGCCGAAACCAAATACTTGGTTTGATTGTTCGCATATCCAATCACACTGTTAGGCGTTTCCATGTAAAACGACATAGCCGTTGGTTGCTTTTTCCATTGCTTGTATTCCACGAACAAGGTTAAATTTTCACCAGACAAACTATCGTAGCGATATTTATTTAAAAATCGAATGGGATAGAATTTTTCCATCGTATTGAAAATAGCAGCGGGTTTAACCGAAACTACCCAATTGGCTTGCTTTATCTCGTTGGAAAATGAAATTTTACCACTTCCAAAATCTGTTCGGTTCGTATTGCCCATGTACAATGTCATGGTACAATTCGAATCCGGTAGAGCACCGCCAACACGGAAAATTTCTATGGATGCAATGGTATCGCCGTGGGTTAAATTCGATAGAACTGATTTTGGGAATATGTAAGCAAATTTCGAATACTGTGTATCCCGAGAAGTGGACGCACTAAAGGGACCTGCAATAGTACCCGATAAATATCCATTGCCGATTTTTACATACTGAGAAATCAGCGGATTTACCGTAAATATTATTGCGATTAAAAGTAAACGAATCAGCATTGTATACGAAAATAACGATTAATTCTAGAATAACGCTTTCCTGTTGTTACTTTGCATAGTCGTGAATAGAAATACGTTAATTCAGGAAATCAAAGCAAAATCCTCTTATTTATGTACCGGTTTGGATACCCAAATCGAAAAATTACCAAGTTCTCTATCCAAAGATGGTAAAGGCCTGCTGTCATTTAACAAATCGATCGTAGAAAAAACCATACCTTATTCGGTTGCATACAAGGTTAATACCGCATTTTATGAGCAATACGGCCGAAAAGGCTGGGAGTGGATGGAGGAGACTTTGTCCTATTTGCCTACGAATACGTTAAGAATTGCGGATGCCAAAAGGGGTGATATCGGAAACACAAGTACCATGTATGCAAAAGCGTTTTTTGATGCCATGGATTTTGATGCGATTACGGTAAGTCCATACATGGGGGAAGACAGCATTAGGCCCTTCTTAGAGTTTGAAAATAAATGGGTTATCTGTTTAGCTTTGACTTCCAATGCAGGGCATTCCGATTTTCAATTGACCGAAGAAAACGGCAAGCGATTGTACGAAAAGGTCATTGAAACGGTATGCAAATGGGGTTCAGAAGAGCAACTAATGTTTGTGGTAGGTGCAACCCGAGCTGAAAAAGTGGCGGAGATCCGAAAAATCATCCCGAATCACTTTTTGCTTGTTCCTGGTGTTGGTGCCCAAGGGGGAAGTTTAAAAGATATTTCTTCGGCAGGATTAAACGCCGATGCGGGCTTATTGGTAAATGCGTCGAGAAGCATTTTGTATGCCTCAAATGGCGAAGATTTCGCCGAGGCCGCAGAAAAAGAAGCACAAGCACTGTCCATCGAAATGAAACAGTACTTGCGCTAAATCATAATTATCCTCTTGGCTTAAGAGGTCTGATTTCTACATTAACGTTATGGAAATTATCAGGCGTTTTTAAACACCATAAAATTTGAGCAGCCACATCTTCGGGCATTAGCATATTGTCGTGCGGTGTAATGGCATCGTTGTGCCTGAAAAAATCAGTTTTAACTGATCCAGGATAAATACAAGTAACTTTAATTCCTTTGTCCCGAACTTCTTTGTACAGGGCGTCACTAAATCCGCGGACAGCAAATTTTGTTGCACAATAGCCGGACACTTGTTGATATCCTTCCAATCCGGCAATGGATGCGATGTTGATAATATGTCCAGCACCTTTACTTTTCATTCCGGGTAAAACCATGCGGGTTGCATAAAACAGACCCGTAACGTTGGTGTTGAACATTTCGTGCCATTGCTCCAAGGGTAACTCCTCGCAAACCCCAAAATACCCCAATCCAGCGTTGTTGATTAAAATATCAATGCCACCATGCTTACCTATAATTACGTCCATGGCAGATTGCAGCGACTCGTGATTGCTTACATCTGCGTGTAAACAGGTGAAATTAGGATGCGAAGTACTGCATCCGCTCCGGCAAATACCATATACGATACAATTCTCTTCCAGCAATTGACTTACACATGCCAGACCGATTCCCTTGTTTGCGCCCGTAACAACGGCAACTTTATTGTTTAGTTTCATAGTTAATTTTTGCTAGTAATGCATGCAACGATTTAGAAAGGATTTGGTTTTTTCTATCGCCCAGCCATTCAATTTCAACCGTTGAAATTTGATGGTTAAATAATGCCTGATAATTGGAGTAGGCCTTATCGTAATAAGCAAGCAATAGCTTTATCCACTCTCGGAAGTCGCCATTGTCTAACGCCTGTTGAGCTTGCTTTTCGTTTTGACCGCCTAACCGTTTGGTGAGTTTGGCTGTTTGTTCTTTCAAGGATTCCAACGGCAAGTGCGCGTATTCATGAAACAAACGCTCAACCCGAGTTTCCCAATCCGTGCATACTTCAATTGTTTTAACCGTTTGCATGCTCTTCCACAAAGGTTCTGGTAACAAACATTGACCGATTCTTCGACTTTCATTTTCAACAACGATGGGCTGTTTCTGATCGAATTGATGCAATTGAAAACCAATTAAATTCTCAAAATGTTCCGTAGAAGGTTGCGGCTTTTGTCCAATTCCGCCAAGAACGCTACCCTTGTGGTGAGCGAGACCCTCGAAATCGAGGATTTGAACACCTTCTTTTTCTAATTCGTATAAAATTTGAGTTTTTCCAGAACCTGTAGATCCCGATAATACCAAAAAGTTGTGTTGTTTTTCAAATAATTGCAAGGTCCAATTCCGGTAACTCTTATACCCACCCTCTACAATATGTACGGGTTCACCGGCCCAATGCATGAGTGTTGAAGCTATTTGGCTCCTTAAACCGCCACGCCAGCAATAAAACAACAAAGGTTTCCCCAATGAATTCAAGTCCAATAATTGATCATAAATAATCGCAAACTTGGGCCCAACGAGCGATAACCCTAACCTAACAGCATCGATTCTACCATACTCTTTGTAGCAGGTTCCAACGGCAATGCGGTCTAAATTGCTAAGGATAGGAATATTAATAGCGTTTGGAACATGAGCTTTGGCAAACTCATTTTCACTGCGAACATCTACCCAGGTAAATTGATGGAAGTTAGAGATTGCCGATTCAATTTTCCAAGGTTTAACTCCGTTCATGGAATTAATTTATCACTTCCAAGAGACTACGGTAGGCCAAAACTTGATTACCGAATTTTTCTAGGGTTTTTTGTTGTAATGCAGGAGCAAAGTGAGTACGATAATGTTCGTAGTCTTCCATGCTATTCGCGGTATATTGAATGGCATAATTTACCCCTTGATTGTCGTCTGCCTCGGTTAATAATTTCAGCACTTTACATTCTAAAAAACAACCTGTCTGCATAACCTCGGGGATGTGCTCTTGAAACATCCAATTGAGCCATGTAGGGGCCAACGGTTTATCCATATTGCAGGTAACGTTGTAAACTATCATAATTAAATTGCTGAAATGCGGATGTTGTATCCTTCCATAATCAAATTCGCGAGCAAGGATTTACATGCTTTTTCGGCCATTTCATAGGCAGCTTCTTTTGAGTCTGATTCCAGTTCTAACGTAATAAATTTACCTACCCGAACATTGGTTGCATGTTCGATCCCAATTCTTGGTAATCCACTTTCAACCGCTTTTCCCTGGGGGTCTAATAACCCTTTTAAAGGCAATATTTCAATTTCAGCATGAAATTTCATGCTGCAAACCTACATCAAATTGCCGATAAATTGGATGTAAACGCTACAATTTTGCTTAATTTGCTGTTTGTTATGCGTAAGTATATTTTTTACATAATTATAGTACTTTCTTGTGGATTTGTAGTGAGTTGTTCAAACTCAACCCAAGAAATGGATACATCCAAAAAAGATTCGATGAATTCAACGGATTCCCAAGTAAATGATAAGCAATCTGTGGTAAAAACAGGGGAAGATATAGTTACATCTGTGGATGGACTCATGGTTAGAGAAACCTACAAAGAAGAAAAGCGTATTTTCGGTAAATACATAAACGGTTCAGTGGCAGAAATAAAGGGCATTATTAATAAAATTGTTCCGGATATGATGAGTGAGGTACAACGAAGACAATTAATATTAAGTGGGACATTATTGGTGATTTATCCCAATGAAAATCCAGGTAACAGTAAAACTCGATTGTTTATCGGTATACCCGTAAAAGTAAAAAAACCTGTTCCGGGATATGATTTTTTAGAATTCCCTGCGGGTGATTATTACAAGGCTACCGTTAATGCTGCGCCTGGAGAGTCTACAACCCATTGGACTACATACTTAAATGAGTTGGATAAATTAGGCTTTAAATATACCAAACCCTATTACGAATATTACTCAGATAGCAGAAACGCAGAAATGGCTACCGTCATAGCTCAGACGAGTTTGTTGGTTAAAAAACAATAACGTGCAACCAACAACAGCCATTCCATTGTCGGCCTTTTTAGGGGTAGTGGAAGATACGGTGATTGAGGTATTTGGGGATAGAAAGTTTTGGATAATTGCCGAAACGGCCGATGTTAAAGTTTACCGAGACCGATTGTATGCATTTTTAAATTTAATCGAAAAAGATGGAAATGAGGTAGTGGCCTCCGCAGGTGCGGCAATCTGGCGAACGAACTTTGGAAAAATTGCCCAATTCGAAAAAATTACGGGAGTAAAATTTGAAAATAATTTAAAGTTGGTTATTCAACTTTCCGTTTCTTTTAATCCTAAATACGGATTTAGATTGGTTATTCATGATATAGACACTTCCTACACGGTAGGTCAATTATCCTTGCAACGAGAATTAATTTTAAACACTCTTGTAGAAAAACATCCAACGTACGTTTGGAAATTAGATAACCGATTTGTTTCCGCTAACCAACATATACAACGTAGAATTGTATACAATAAAATTGCGCTGATTGCAGCTCCAGGTAGCGATGGTTATCGAGATTTTGTGCACGAACTTGAAAATAATCCATGGAACATTCAATTTCATGTGACCTTGTTTCCGGTACCAGTTCAAGGTGATCATGCGATGAATGCCATGGTAAATGCCATTCATCAAGCCAATAAATCGTCTAACTTTCATGCTATTGTACTGGTAAGAGGTGGAGGTTCTCAAACCGATTTTTCACCTTACGATTCTCTGGAATTGGCATTGGCCGTTGCAAGTTCTGTGCAACCTATATTCACCGGAATTGGACACGAGCGCAACATTTCCATAGTGGATGAACTTGCATTTGCGCAACTAAAAACGCCTACAAAATGTGCGGCCTACTTGATAGAATTGAACTATGAATGGGTTAATGAATTATTGCATGCTAAAAATAATTTAGTGCAGTTAGCAAGAAAAATGATAACTGAAAAACAGCAACATACCTTAGTAATGCGTTCGCAGTTCATAAAATCTGTCCAGTATTTGCTTGCTTCTCAAAAGCAAAAAGTAATACATCAGAACCAACAAATAGGAATGTTACTACCCATCAATACCGTTTTAAGAGGATATTCGTTATTGCGTAAACAAGGCGTAATTGTAGAATCTATTCATGAATTTTTGGTTGGAGATCCCATTGATATTCAGTTGAAAGATGGACAATTACAAGCCACAATCATTAATAAAAAGTCATCGGAATGAAGAATCTAACATTTGAAGAAGCCCAATCCCGAATCCAAGAGATTTTACAGCAAATAGATACCGGAAAAGTGTCTTTATCGCAGGTAGAGAGTTTATTAAACGAGGCGAAGGAATTGATAGATTATTCGCTTGGTCAAATAACTTCTGTTGAACAAAGTTTAGTACAATGGGAGAACAATGTGCAAGAAGATAATAACCCATGAAATTAAAGACTGGGGATACGGTTTTAATAATTGCTACGGCTAGGTATGTAATTGAAAATGACATCGTTTCGTTTTTAACTTGGGCAAAAGCAAAAGGTTTGAAGGTTGAATTAGCTCCAAATTTGTTCGCCGTGGAAAATCAGTTTGCGGGATCGGATCAACAAAGAGCTCAAGATTTAATTTGGGCACTGTCTCATCCAAAAGCATCAGCAGTTTTTTGTGCTAGAGGAGGCTACGGCACCATTCGCACTATCAGGGAATTGGAGAAAACCATCGAATCATCCGCAGAATGGCATGAATCTTTGGAATATTTGATGACTTCTCAATGGAAGCATAAATTGTTTGTAGGATTCAGCGATGTTACGGTATTGCATTCTTGGTTAAACAGATTTAACTGGGTTTCTGTGCATGGTCCAGTGGTTACTCAATGGTCTTTGGCCGATTTTTCAAAGACATTAAATTCTTTGGAGATAGCCTTGTTCAAAGGATTGGTTGAACTAGATGTCCTAGATTGTTTTATGCTAAATGCTAAACCTTTTTCTGGGAAATTAGTAGGTGGAAATCTTAGTTTGATGTACGCGTTGTTGGCCACACCGTATCAAATAAATACGGTTAATACGGTGCTGATATTGGAAGATTTGGATGAATATTTATACCATTTGGATAGAATGATTCAAACCTTGGACTTTTCTGGTGCGCTATCCAATATTCAGGCATTAATTGTTGGTGGAATGTCTGAAATGAAAGATAATCCTACTTCTTTTGGACATTCGGCGTTTGATATAATTCATCAAGTGGTATCAAAATATTCGATTCCTGTAATTTTTGATGTGCAAATCGGTCATTTATCTACCAACAATTCGGTATTTATGGGTACTTCCATTACTTTTGATGGTAGATACCTCCTTCAAAGTATCAACCCACAGGATAATGCTTAGTGCAAAAACATTTTTGGCCATTTCTAAATTCGCTTTTGTAGGTGGGGTTTCCTTCTTAATCGATTTTACTACGTATTATTTTTTGACGGAATCGGTGGGTATGGATATTAATCTTTCCAAAGCGTTGGCTATGATTTTGGCAACGATTTTTAATTATAAATTGAATAAATCGTGGACATGGCAGAATAAAGAGAAATCCAATTTTTCAGTTTCAGCGATATCATTTTCTAGTGTACGAGTAAAATTTGCACTGTTATACTCGTTGAGCGCATTGATTAATATCGGTGTAAATTATATTGTATTGCAAAAACTACCCGATAATTACTGGAAATTCGTTTCGGTGAAATACTTAGAAAATGGAACTCAAATGATTGATTATGAACTTTTTGCTATTAAAACGGATAAGTTTTTAGCTTTCTTCTGCGCAACTTTGATCGGTATGGTAATCAATTTTATTGGACAAAAGTTGTGGGTTTTCGTAAAATCTGAGGAAGCAGCCTAAAAACCAATCGCGGAAGCGTAACTTTGTAGATTAAGATTAAAAATTATGGCTTGTTCTTCTTGTGGAACTAATGGAGGTGGATGTTCGCCAAAGGGTTGCAAAAGCAACGGTACTTGCGGTACAACGGGTTGCAATGCACTTAACGTATACGACTGGTTTAAAGACATGGAATTACCTTACGGATACCAACGATTTAATATCGTTGAAGTTCGTTTTAAAGGCAGTAGAAAGGAGTTTTTTCGCAATGTCAATGGATTGGATTTGTTTACAGGCGATTACGTTGTAGTGGATAGCAGTGTAGGATACGATATCGGAACAGTTTCAGCTACAGGTGAAATTGTTCGGTTGCAATTAAAAAAATATCGCGTTCGGGAAGATTCGGAAGAAATGAGATCCATTCAACGCGTTGCCACTGAAAAAGACATGGAGAAATACCACGAGTCCAAGTCTAAAGAAAATGCAACACTGGAAAGAGCGAGAACCATAGCGTTTTCTCTGAATCTGCAAATGAAAATCTCCGATATCGAACTGCAAGGAGATGGAAGAAAGGTAATCTTCTTTTATACAGCAGAAAGTCGTGTCGATTTTAGAGAATTAATTCGCAAATATGCCGATGAGTTCAAGGTAAAAATTGAAATGCGGCATATCAGCTATCGCGAAGAAGCTTCACGGCTAGGGGGTACGGG
>JACCDP011317037.1_pt1 | contig 12594 bp, 6 predicted proteins | sample 7445841 | NCBI WGS metagenome assembly JACCDP01 (sample SAMN15323441, study PRJNA562643) | freshwater metagenome | isolation source: river surface water | place: USA:Blue River Watershed | collected 2017-08-17
CATTAAATGAAGCAAAGAATAGTGAGATAGCAAATATCGCTAGTGAAACCAGCGAAACAATAACCCCCACGGTAGTAAACCTAAAGACCGGTAGCACTCCAGGAACACCGTTAGCCAATTGCACATCCGCTGATCTAAAGGCTAGGGCTGTAAAGAGGGCAAGAGCGACAAGTGCAACTAGGAAGACATAGGTGCTTGGTCTAAGGACGCTGTCTGTACCGGCTATTAGCTTCCCTGTCTCGGAATACATAGTCCGCTCAAAGAGCCCAACATAGTTACCAATAACTATGCCAAACCACATAAAACTAAGACCGATAAGAACCAAGGCGGTAGGCCGCTGCAATGTTTTATTCATAAGGTCAGCCTACGCCTAGACTTGCACAGCCCTGAACCATGAAAAGACAGAATTGAAAGAAGTTCATAGAATAAACGCTTTCACCCACATCATCGAATCCAGTGATGGGGAAATTGAATGGATCAATATCCTAGACTCGGATAAACTAGCAACGAGCTGCCTCAAATACTTGAACAATATGGTCCTGCTCACGCCAGTATCTAACGGACCACCTCTAGTACTGAAGAATTCAAAAGAGAGTTGTTCCAGCCAGAAAAATAACTGTAGTTGACACTCTTGGAGCCAGAGAGGCCTTGACTGCTGAGACATTAGCCCAACGAGTTGAGAACAATCACCTTGGCAAATAAGTTTTCAATACCCAGCCAGCCAAGATTTCACCGAATACGCAAAAGTCGCCAATGTGACAGCCAGCTTGGCTTGCAAGAAGGCACGCTCGGAGCCGCCAATCTACAGTCAATTGCAGTAATTGTTTTATTCAAGTAATTTGTAAAACGGTAAACCCATTATCTCAGTTCCTTTGTGACCCAGAGATGAGTAGAAACCCTCGTGGAGTTTGAAATCTGAGATTTTTTTAGCTTGAGAATCAGAGGCATCCGAAATTCCTAATTCGCGCAATTGTTTTGCCGTCACAGATGGCACTTGGTGGATCATCCAGGTCTTTAACGCCTCGGCATAGTCAATGCTGGACGTTTTGAAGTGACTTAGGTATTGAGAAGCCAAAATTATTCCAAACCCATACTCTCTACCTTCTAGCAATAGGTTCTTCAGTATTTGGAATTCATACTGCATGATGTTAGTAGCTTCATCGACGAGCAAAAAAGAATTTAGTTTGCGTATCTGGGGATCTTCTCCCTCAAACGGCCACTTTGTCGAATTCTTCATGTAGTCGTAGTACAGGTCCAGGAATAGCACGACGAGTGTGTTTTTAGAGTCGTTATCAGCACCAAAATCAGATAGCGAGATAACAAGAACTTTGTCATTTATTAAGTCCTCAAAAGGCTTTATTTTGGCAGGGTCCTCGATAAAGGTTTCCCTCCGAACGAATTTGTTGAGTACTGAAATCACAGCGTCCGCGTTTTTCTTGGTTAGCTGTTTGTATTTCTCAAGAACTTTCGATAGAGGTGGGGCGGTGTGACTTGGGGTATCTTCAAAAAGTTGCACAATCGCATCTACAAGCGATGTTTTTTGAACTGGCCCAACGTTTGCGTAGATTTTTGCTATGACGTCACAAAACGCTTCTGCCTTTTTAACGGCTGCTATCTTTGAATATTCGCCACGAATCGATAGCACATTTAGAGGAATGCCAAAATCTGGTCGTAAAACTTCACCATTTACCTCTCTAAGGAATTCGTCTCTCTGATAGTCACTTTTGTAATCGAAAATCAGGAAGCTTAATGGATTCTCTTGAGTTTTTTTTGCTGATTCTCTAAGCTGAGCTATCACAGATAATAAGAATTGAGTTTTACCTGTACCCAAATTTCCTACAACACCAAAGTTCATCTGCGTTAAAGCCGTGTTGCCCGGCCAATAATCGACTACAGAACTACCCATTCCGTCAAGCTTCGAACCCACTTGAACACGAACACCAGAAGACTCTGGCCACGTCATACACTTGTAGGTATTGGATTTGCCTGGTGAATCTAAGGTATTCTCTGGCAATTGAGGTGTTTTAGGTTCCAAGCTTTTCTCCTCAGGATAATCCGCACTTTGACCTGACTCGGAAGTTTCCCCTGCTGTTGTGGGACTTTCCGGTATGCTACCCGTTTGTTCTTCACGGATATGGTGCCCGTCAGGCTCAGCTTGTTGTCCCGATGCCGCTTTCTCAGGAGCAACATTTGTAGCCACTGCCCAATTAACAAGATCACGCCAGGACTGGCGCACGTCATTGCCTTCATCTGGCTTGTGGGACATCTCTAGAGCTGCGCTTGTGTTCATCGCAAAGAGACCCCAATCGAAATCTTTGTCTTCCACAGTCTCTACACAATACGTATTTTCATTCTCTCCATATGCTTTATAACCGTAATACGTTACTAGAGGATTACCGATTCGAAGCTGCAGTTGACCAGAAGCCAGGCTTTGGAGTTTATCGCGAAGAGCAGAAGCGTTTGTGACTGAACCAGAGCTCAACTTTATTGCAGCTTCTACAAGAGCGCTCAAGGCATTGATCCAAATTATGTGTGAAGAATAATTCTCGGCTTGTCTTCGATCACCCTCACGGATTACAGCTTCTAGCAAGCGCATGGTCACTTGTATTTGACTCTTGGCCTTTCCGATCAGAGAATCCGCAGCACCCGGTAATTTTGAATTTGGATTTTCAGATCCCAACCCGAAAGACTTAATTTCAATAGGGGTCAGAATGAGTTCTCTGTCGCTGATTGAAATCAAAAGTAAATCAGCCCGACTGTGGGTTGATGGATTATTCTCAGCGCCTGCTAAAGATCTTAAGAATGAATCACAGGCATCAAGGGGCATGACAAAGTGGTTTGCCTGATCGTCGTTCAGCATGTCCACGAGTGACAGCGTTAGATAAAAACCAAGGGCACCGGCAGCGTGCGTGCCCCCCATAGTGATAAGTGAGGATAATCCAACTCCTCTACTTCCCAGTTGCTTTAGTACTGACTCAACTTCCATATCATTGGCATTAGATCCACTTGCCTTCGTCAACAAGTCTTTAACTTGCTGACGGAAGCTATTCGGGATTCTCGCTATAGAAATGAATGGGCGTTGCTCAAGTTCTGCCTTGCCACCTCGTTCAAAGAACGGTGGACGCCACTCCCATAACATTTTCTGACTATCTCCAGCCTGAAGCAGTGCCGCAATACTACCTGGACTTATCATGGATTCGCCAGAAACGGTCCAGTCTGCGTTCTCGTCAACCAACAACGCTTTAAAAAGCTGAGATTGGATAGAAGGTCTCGAATTAGCATTTTCAACGGTTCTAAGTGCCTGATAGAAGAAACTGGCTTCTTGTGACTGAATCATAGTCGGGAAACTGAAAGACCCATTGGAATCACCGAGCTTGCCAGAGTAGGCCTCGAACCTTCGCAGCGGGATTGGTCCTAATACGCCTAAATTTGCTGAGCCCACTTCTTCATGGCCTTTTGGACGAACTTCAATTCTCAAACCGGAATCTTGAAGAAAACGAATGTTACATTTCTGGGATTTTCCAATCCGATGTTTATAGTGGGACCACACAAGTGGAAAATCCACTACTTTATTAAGTACAGTCTGGATTCGTGGGATGGGGCTCTCCCCGAGCCTATTTAGCGAATCGTAGATGCGAATGCCCCCAGGTATTGATGCACTCTGGTTTTCTCCCCAATCTGTCGCTAATCTAATTAACGCCTCGTCCAGCTCCTGCAGCCTGCTGACTTCGGTCGAAGCGGCCAAATCCACTGTGATTGTAGTAACGTGAGGATTCACTCTTCGGTAGTCTTTGAGGGCCGATGTTACAGATGATTTGTTCATTCCGCCGGCTGCGCTACCTGGGGCAGACAATCCAGCGATTCTGGTTGGTGGTGTCAATGACTCTGCACCATCTATTGATGCAGGCAAAAGATAGGCCCAGCCACTAAAGATTTGCCCATCACCCGTGTCGGAAGGCACGGCAAGAAAAGCTCCTTGCTTAGTGAAGCTCGGCCCTAGAGCAGGAAAATTCCAGCCTTCAATTGTCCCCACCAGATCGCGAGACTTTTCAGAATTCCAGAGAGTTTCTTCTACTGATGCGAGCCATGCGAGTCGAATCGGATGCAATGGGGATATTAATAGGCCTTTACATGCCCCATCTCTTTCAGTATCCCAAATACTCGCTGAGAACGGGTAAGTTGCCCAAAACAGATTTCCTGCGTTACCCGTTGATCTAGCAGCAGCAACCATCGCCTCAAAAGAATAAAGGTATGCCTCCAGCTCATCCTTTTTTGAACTGTAAAGATGCCTCCAAGAGGTTCTGGATGGCCAATCAGCGTTATCTCCGATAAGGTTTCGCTTCCGTAGGTTTCCAATTACATCGAGTTCCAGGAAAGAATTAATGAATGCCTGTGTTTCAGCACCATTCAAAAAATCCGGCTGCAGCGAGAAATCTACCGTGTGCTTCCAGTTTTGCAATTCAGTGTTAGGAACAAGCAATCCCGCCTCAAGAGTGTATTCGCTTGGTTCGAAACTCACATGATTATCGATCGGAAGTGCGTAATGCAGAACGCCTTTTTTATGAACATCAGATTCTAGAGACTTGGCTAACAAATTTTCGAGTTGCCCTCGAATGCTAGACCTGTTGGAGGAAGAGGATGATATGGATGTAAGCTTCTGTCTATCTATTGCAGCAATTAATGGTGATTCAATTTCATTATTTTGCTCCTTGGATCGAAGAACAAAATCGCTTTCTTCCACCCTTAAGTCAATATCCGAATCAATTTTTACCACTTGAGAGTAAAGCAGGGAATATCCTTCTAGGGGCGTTAACTTCTCCTTAAAAATGAAACAGTTAGCACCAGAAACTAGTAGTACATGGTCCCTTGTTCCATCGTCAGAGACATACACATAAGTTTGCGGCTCAGTCTCCGCAGTTTCCGGTCCTCTATAAACAATCTTGGATATTTTTGAATCAGTCTTTTTCTCGCCTATGAGAACCCAGGGGCCATAATCTGGAAAAAGTAAAAGTGAGCAACCAGAAACATGCTGTAACTCAGGAGCTAATGGGTCGTTCTCTGGGTAGTCCAGAAATAACTTGTACTCCTTGCAGAATGACTTCACGGGATTCGGTTCAAGTTTGAGTTTGAATTTACCGCGCAAGACCAATTCTTGCTCGCCTAGTTCTAGGTTGCCTTGCCAAGTTAATCCCTTGAAGGTACTTTTTACTTTTATTTGAGAACCCTTAAGTACCTGTTCGTTCACCGGTCCTGATACTGGAATCCTAAGAACTAAATTCTCGCTATAAATTTCAGTCGAACCCAAAGTGGAACGTTCAGCTGCCTGAATAAAATTGAGCTTAGAACCGCTTCCTGAGTTTGGAAATAACCTTGAGTGCTCCCCAGTCTCGTCGAAAATCCTTATCGGGGACATAGTTATTTTGCTTGTAGGTGGATAGAAGAATTGGTCTTCAGTAAATTCTGCAAATGCTTCTATATTTGCAACCTGAGACTGAACAAGGCTTGAGAAAGCAAGAACTGTACTATCAAGTTTTGCTCGCAATTGATCGTATTCCGACCACTGAAATTCACTTATCGGATGCTTCTTGCCGGTCGCTACAACCTCTGGACGCTCATTAATATGATTTACAGAAGATAGGCAAGTTTGTGAATCGGACCACCAGGTAGTCAGAGCAACATCTATATCTCTGCCAATGCCTCTTATTTTGTTCCTTAATAGATTTCCCGAATTTGGTTGAGGCAATCCAAAACTTGCGTAGGTATATTTATCGAAAAACTCAGAATATGTTAAGCCAGATTTGCCACGACTATCCGCTATCAATAAAAGGTTGTCTATCCCTAGGTTGACGTGCTCCCACCAGTGGGAGTTCCAATCGACGTTAGATTCGTGGGAAGCAGATTTGTGCGCCTCAACAAGAGTTAACAGACAGCATTCAATGATCTTCGAAGCGTGATTGTATTTTGACTCCACCGCTGAGTCATCAACTTTAGATATAACTAGTTTCGCTATGTCTTCAGCGATACCCTGAATTGATATTGGGAGCTTTGCCCCAAGAGGGAAATTGCTATCCAAAACTTTTGTTGTGGAACTATCCATGGAGTGGAGCGCAGTAGCGCCATCTAGATAGATGAAGAGCCTATTTTTCAATCGAAATTGGACTGACTCCTGAATCGTTATGAGCTCTACCCCTGAGTCGGTAATCTTTCGATAGATTAGCTTTTGAATCTCCTCTTGGAACGGATCTTCCTTGTCAGTGCGCTGAGGACTCTGAGGAATCGCCACCAAAATTGCGAAAGGCTGTTCGTCAATCGCCTTGTGACTTACGTTTGCCGCCTGAGCTATCGCAACGGCGTTGTCCACTTTAGCGGGCGAGTCTGGGAGGAGCACAACTCGTAAACCCTCGAGAGCACCGAGTCTGGATCCAATTATGTTCGCTAGATGATTATTCGACATTGGACCTACTTCCAAAGGCTGTCTCAACAATAACCCCTAAATCAGCATCAGCACTTCCACGTGCCAATCCCGCGCTTTCAAGATATTGAAGTAAATCGGTTGGGTGTGGATTTGCGCCAAGTTTGGTCAGTAACTTTGATACGGACCCAAGATCAGTTGGAAAACCAGGGTGGCTAGACGCGACACTTGCCATTACGGCAATCCATTCTGAACCAGGGTCCGCAAATAGATAACGAGGTCCATTGCTCTTAAATAAACCGTAAAAATCACCAGACTCTCTAGGCGACAACGTGTACCTGATGGCTTCCCAAAGATTCGAACCTGGGCCGTTATTTTGGTTTTTGTCCATATTCAGTAATGAAGCTAACTCTGCGCAGAGATTCCCATCCTTTTTCATCTCTCCAATAACCTTGCCTAGTTCTTTTTTTTCTGAACTATTTTCCTGAAGCCATGTGTTTAGGGTTCGTCTAATCTCAACCGACCTATAACACCGCCATTTTAACTTGGACGAAAGATTCCGAATTTCGGCGGAGGATGAGTTCGATCTCCAATTTATCGGTTTCTCTTGTGATGCCAGTATTCTGGAAACAGTCAGGTCTGCGTCCAGTACTTCTGAGTTAAGAATTTCTCTTGCCAGCGCTTCATACCAAGTCGTCTCCCAAAGAAAACCTAAGGCGTAAATGCTGCGCAGGCTTGTAGTAACCCAATCGACCCACACCCGCGCAGGTAATGCTTGAATCCACTCTTCTGACATGAGCTTCGACCAAGTTAGGGCGAACCAAGCAAATGGAGTCTCACTTAGGTAAGGGGCTAGGTTGGCTCCTTTGCGTTCTCGTTGTTTTTTATCCGTTCTAGGTGTTAGAGTTCCCCCCCAAACCACTTGATTCACAGATGAATCGATAGCTTTGAGAAGTGGATCTATGCCGAGTCTTGTCTCATAGGCGGAAGATAACGACAATGAAAGAGAAGGTGTAGCTTGTGATGGAGAACCTAGGTCCAGCATTGTTTCAAGTATTTCAGCCACATCTGGGGGATTCTCCTTTCCTTGGAGGCCGACAGAGTTTTGAAGCATTGCAAGACTAGGGCTTAGGGGGCTTGCGGGAATTTGCGAGCTTTTTGCGGCTTTTACTCCACGAATGCTGGTCAGGATTGCTTCCCCCAGTGAACTAGCTGGATCCAAAGAAATCAACCCATTTTCTTCCAGCGCTTTGTCAAATTCCTTAAGTTTTTCACCGCTTGGCTCAGTCACTCGAATCACAAAATTATTGTTTTGGGTAGATTGCTGTTCTTGATGAAAAACAAGACCTACCTTTTTCCCAGACGAATCTAACGCGATCAGAGAGTTTGAAACTTGATAGGCACTCCAGGCTAGAGAACTTAGAAATCCCTCTGGAATAGAAACATATTCCGGCCTGTTGAGAGGAATGATTAGATCTTCACCCAGCAAAGTCATGATTAATCCTGTCTTACTACACTGAAACTATTCGATCCAGTAACAATCGAGTACTTGATTGTTGAACCCAAAAGCTTTGAGGATAACCTTGAAGACCGAAGTCTCTCTAGTCTTGGAGTGGTGAAATTGGACAAATCTGTAATTCCCAAATAACCGTCTGCTGCTGCTGAGATTTCTCTGATCATAGGAAAGTCCAAGAGAATTCTTGCAACTATTTCTGAGTGCTCCTCAACTATTAAGAACAACTCGTCCCCAATTCTTTCAGTTTTCACTTTCATCGAGTCCAATTCCAGACCCAGTTTTGGTTCAAGAGAGTAGCCAACGATTGGCAAGGTGCGACTGTCAAATAAAGGGATGATGGATGGCGAATTTTGGTCTGCAGGGTTATTTGCGGGTCTAATAACTGTAAGAATTTGTTTTTCTTGAAGAGTTTGCAGCACAGGAACGCTCTTTGCCATATCAATCCAAGTTGAAACTTGACTTCTAAATGCCGGTATTCCGTTAGCGAAACAATATAATCGGGAAAGGTAAGAGGAATACCAGCGTGTAGCTTTTTCGCGAAGATCACTTTGAAGTTCAGTTTTCTCCATAAGAGTTGTAAACAGCTCGTCTACTTTCCTATCAAACGATGTTACACACTCAGTGAAAGCATCGTCGGCGTTCTGTTTGCACAGATCTAATAGAGCTTTCAGCGGGGAGGTACCTGCAATAGCGCCACTGAATGCGTCCATGAGGTAGTCCGCCCAACCACTATTCGGATCTAGGGCGTCATAAACACCAGAAGCCGAATCTTTAATCGGATCGATAAGGCACATTAATGAATCAATTCCATCTCGTCCAATTCCAGAAGCGCCTACTAATTCATCGTTCTGAATATCGAAAACTGCCTGATGCGCTCTCAGCCTAGCCAGATCCTTCAAAGAGAAAAAAGCTTCCGAAGAATCTTTTGGGAGTTTTGACTTACTATCTATGTGAGCCTGCAAATTTGCGCTATCGATAGTTTTAGTTAGATCCCCCAAAACGAGACGGGCTATAATGCCCCAGATTTCCCTATAACTATATCTTTGTCCAGATGCAATTTCAGAAGCCCGAAGGATAGTCCCAACACCTTTCAAATAAGTTTCATTTGAAAGATTCGCTATGTTCGCGAGTATAGGATTAGTCGATTCGATATCTTCAGGTAGCTCATTAGATATTTCGGCAATCACTTGCTTTATAAGTTGGAGGGCTGGGACCTGGTCAGGCTCTAGGCTGGACCGCTTGTGAAACTGTGTGAGACCATAGGGGGCTGCTTTGATGACCGCATCATGATCTGAAGCTTCATAACTAGATTCTGGGAGTTTTTCGAGGAGCGAGCAAACATCAACGTAAACAACTCCAAATTTGACCTTTATGTTTTCTGATGTGTGTAAGTGACCAAATTTAATATACTCGGTAGGTTTTGGATTGCTAAGAGTTGTAATTTCATTTCGCCCGCCAGAAACCCAGTCGATAATAGAGCTTGCGGCTATCTCAGTTCCATCGGCGAAGGCCGATTCTTCAAGCAATATTCCTCTATTTACACAAGCAATAAGTGATTGCCCGTTTTGCAGAGACTGCGCTATCTCTTCTTTTAGGTAGCCCCTCTCGGCCCCTTCACGTTTAATAGTTGCATCGTTTACTAGTAATAATCTCCCGGTTGGTGTCTCATACAGGTAACTCCTGTGCGCCAGTGATTTTGTGGAGGGGTTTATTTCTTCAAAACCCTCTACAAGTTTTGCTGAAACGTGAGACTTTCCACCTCCTGGCCCGCCCACTAAAAAAAGAAAAACCTGTGATCCCTTTTTTCGCTCTTGTTCAAACCACGTGATCACCAGATCTATGCCTGCAGGACTAGGGCCGTCCGGAAAATTGTGCTGCACACCTTCGCCTGGGCTAGCAGCTACTGCACTTCCGCCTGTCGCCATCGCATAGAGTTTCGCTAAAGACTCGTACATGGCTAGGCTCCTATTACCTTAAAAGATTATTCTCGTTTAGTGATTGTAGGTTAGCAACTTAACTATAAGTTCTCCAAGACTTCGTCCAACATACGGTGAGACTGCGTTCCCAACCTGCGAGTACTGTGGCACTTCTGTCCGACGTTTGAGCCCGCCCGTAGTTTCTTTTCCCCTGAATTCGAATGCGTCCGGAAAACCTTGCAATCTCGCCATTTCCCTAACAGTGAGCACTCTTGGAAGTGATGGATGTATGTAATCGTCGGGTGAGGTTACAACGGTCGGACACGGCTTAGATGGATCCAGAACACGTTGACTATGTTTCTTAGTAGCGTGCCCGTCAAGTAATTTCTTAAGTTCTTGGGCAGATTTTGCCAATATTAAGCCATTAGTGTCAAGGATAGGATACACGAGTCTCTTAAGCTTTTTGAGTTCATGGCTCTTTCGAAGATTCGCGGCTTCACTAAGACCGTTCCGCATTAGAAGTGGAGACAAGCCCTGTTTTTTCAGCATTAGGTATATTTCAAACTTAGTCTTGGCTCTCTCGCCGTGGTTTCTTGGTTTGTGATTCTTGAGCTCTCTTGATTGATGAAGTCCCCACATTACGCTACTTTTCATTTCCTTCAAGAAAAGTGAGCTATTTTTGCTAGTTCCTGCGAGGTCAGAAATAGCATCCATGACTGTTCTTGTTGCTTTTGACCTGACAACAGGTACTGGATGAAAGGGCGAATTCTCGGTCAATAAATCTGCAAACTGTGACTCCCAAATTGACGTTGAAGGTTCGAAATCTAGCTCTCTTGAGATATCCAAACGAACCCCCAGCAGGAACAACCTTGGCCTATCTTGAGGAGCTCCAAAGTGTTTTGCGTTTAACAACATTTTTTGTACTTTGTAACCTCCTCCTGTTTTCCCAAGAGCTTTTGCAACTTGACTATAAACAGGCTCATCAGTCTCATCCTGCGTGCCAAACCTGTGATTCATTCCCAAAACATTTTCCATGATGACGAATTTCGGGTTAGAGAGAGCGACTATTTCAAGAAATTTATGCGGTAAAAGATTTCTCTCATCCGATTGATTACGCCTGCCTGCCATACTGAACCCTTGACAAGGAGGACCACCTACAACAAGATCCACCGGCTGAACTCGGATTTTGTCTTTTATGGCGCTCTTGATTGCAGGATTCCCTAGAACTTTGACTAAATCTTGCACTAAGAGTTTTGAATGGAGCTGCTCTAGGCTTGTTTTTTGTAGGTGAGACACCCACTCATCCTCAGAAATTTGTGGGGAAATCAAGTTAGCCATAAATGTTTCTGCCGCCATCGGACTGCGTTCAATAGCGAATAACAATTCTCCACCCTTACTTTCAAGACCGAGTGAAAGACCACCACAACCAGCAAAGAGGTCGATATAAGTAAACCTTGGTGTTTTAGAATTTGGCACGTGTATATCCTCCTTCTATTTGCCATCTTTGTCCAGGTTACTAACAAACTTAGATGGCGGCGCGCAAAACGGCTATACGGAATAGCCGACATGGCACTGCAGGGTTCACTGAACAAGCCCGTCCCACAATAAATCCATCTCGTGAACCTGATCAAGAGCCATCATCGGCCAGGTAATTCTTCTACCGACTAATCCCCGGAACTTGGGATTTGATTCTGGCTCTAGGGTTTTGTGGTTTCTGTGATGGTTGGATTCGATTATCGCTAGGGGATTGCTTGATTTTGAAAGCAGCAGGCCACAGGAAAAGGTATTCTCGGTGATCCGTGAATGAAGGCCTTCTTCCCAGTCCTTCAAGGCAACTCGATAAAGGCTTACCTTTGCCCAGTAGCCGAAAAATACTGGGCTAGAAGTAATCCGACCATACTCTTTGTTTATTGCCTCGATTGTTTGTTTGGGGTTTTCCCACTTGCTCACATGTCTCCAGTCAGGCATCTTTATCCTTTTGCCTCTCTTTCTTTGACCATCTTCATAATTGAAGACATGTCTAGGGGCCTCTGCTCTGTAATGCAGGCTGTTAGCTGGTTTTTTGAAAGGTTGAAAGCTTGGGTAACAACCTTTCCTTTCACAAATAGCCAGGTTCGATCTTTTGTGGCTTCAACCCCTGTCGCTGTAGCCAGCGCTAGCTGCAGTTCTTCTGGGCTGTGGGTAAACCAGATATCTGATTTACCCGCTATCTTTACCTGGAAGGCGCTACCGCCAAGGTGTTCTACAGTTGCAGGAACTCTATGTTTACTTGCCTTATTGACTGCTATGTAGTGCAGGTGATGACCATCTGCGTAGCTGTAGCAACGGTTAGTATTTTTGTTTTCTGTCATTGTTCTTCCTATTTCTTGCATGTTTGGATTGGGTCGATTGAGCAGTTGAATGCATAGCAACCATCACCACACCAGATGAAGATCCATGGTCTTCCTTTTGTTGCCATCACAGCGCCTTCTAAGCAAAGGCTCAGTGCCTGCTTTAGACGCTCTGGTTCGTGGTGATACCAGATCTGCTTTTTGCCGGCAACAAATACTTCAAATGCTTTATCTTCAAGCCAGCTAACCTCAATTGGGATTCTGGGAGAGCTGTGCCTAAAAATCGGGATCCAGTGGAAGTGATGACCTGGCGCGTAAGAACTGCAGCCTGGCTTGATGGGATCTAGCTTGAATCCTTTGACAACACCTTTTTCGGCGTTGGATGCGATTTGTTTGTGCTCACTATTGCTGAATACCTCC
>JACCDP010309316.1_pt1 | contig 12592 bp, 11 predicted proteins | sample 7445841 | NCBI WGS metagenome assembly JACCDP01 (sample SAMN15323441, study PRJNA562643) | freshwater metagenome | isolation source: river surface water | place: USA:Blue River Watershed | collected 2017-08-17
CACCCCGCTTGAAATAAGACAGCCTCGACTCGTCCACAAATCTCCAGGTCGACGCAGAGTCGGGTAGCACGTTGATCACATGATCCGCTTCCGCCAATGCCTGGGGCAATTCGCCATCGCGGATCAAGGTAACGGCGCCGTCGGATTCTTTCTGACGCCGAAGAGCCATCACGCGCATGCCAAACGGGGACAACAAATGAGCCAAACGCCGACCAATGGCACCGTATCCCAAGATGACGACCGTCTGCCCCGTCAGCACAGAGGCGGTGAAACGATCCTCCAGGTAACGCCATTCCCGCAAACCGTCTTGATTGCGTAGTTGGGAAGGCAGCTTCCTCGCCAATGCCAACATGCCAGCCAAGACCTGCTGCGCGCACGGATCGGCGAACACAGATGAGGCATTGGTGACCAGTGTCCCCCGAGAGGCCAAGTTCTGACGAAAATCGTCGCGGTCGTATCGGGTATATCCAGCCGTGGAGAGTGCCACCCAGCGGATCCTCCCATAGGCCATCACATCATTGGGGGCTGGTTGACCATAAGCGATGTCCACCTCCGCGAGGCTGGCATCCGGTTCACCCGCAAGCAGCACCGACCGGGACGAGGATGCGGATTGAACCAGGCGATCCCCGCGGCTTTCCAACTCCGACCGCAAATACTGCTCCGCAGCGGGCTGCAATTCATGGTTCGTCCAAACTGTTCGTTTCACGGGCGGCGATCTCGAACGAGCAGCTCGGAACTCGCAAGCCAAACCCCGACTCCAACCCAAAAGCCTCAAACCGGATCTCGACGTCGGTGCCCGGCAAGAATCCAATCGCCGCATGAGTTCCCCTTCGCTGTCCCGGCGACGTTTTCTGCAGACCACCGCTTGGGCTACCGGATCCACACTGCTCTCCCGTTCCATCGCTGCCGCTCAACCCGGCAACCAGGTCGCCGTAGGCGTGATGGGGCTCCATCGAGGCAAAGCGCATTTGGAAGGTTTTCTCACCGTGCCCGGTTGCGTGATTGGAACCGTCTGCGATGTCGATCGCCGGGCAGCTACCGAAGCCGCGGACTGGGTCGAGAAAAAAACAGGACGTCGCCCCAAGGAAGTGATCGATTTCCGAAGGATGCTCGACGACCGATCGTTGGATGCCATCAGCATCGCCGCTCCCAATCATTGGCATGCACCCGCGACCATCCTCGCCTGCGACGCGGGCAAGCATGTCTATGTTGAAAAACCCGGTAGCCACAACGCGCAGGAAGCCCAGTGGATGGTGGCCGCCGCCCGCAAACACCAGCGACTGGTTCAGATGGGGAACCAACGCCGCAGTTGGACTCTGGTGCGCGACGCAATGGCCGAACTGCATGGCGGTATCATCGGGAAACTCCATGGAGCCCGCTCATGGTACAATGCCGACCGCACCACGATCGGCAACGGCAAGCCAGCGCCAGTGCCGGACTGGCTCGATTACTCGCTCTGGCAAGGGCCCGCACCGGAGCGGCCGTACCGAGACAACGTGGTTCACTACAACTGGCACTGGCGATGGCACTGGGGTGGCGGTGAACTGGCCAACAATGGCCCTCACTTTCTCGACCTGGCGCGCTGGGGACTCGGCGTGGATTGCCCGATAAAGGTCAGTTGCACGGGCGGGCGCTATTATTTCAAGGATGACCAAGAAACCCCGGACACCATCCAAGCCGCCTACGATTTCGGCACGAGCCAAATCACTTGGGAATGCCACAGCTGCAATCCCCGCGGCTACTATGGGGCTGGCGTCGGCGTGGAATTCCTCGGCGAAGGCGGCGCCTTTCTGCTTTTGGACAGCGGCTGGAAACACATCGACGGAAAGGGCAAAACGGTCCGGGAAGGACAAGCACCTCGCCGCGACTCCGACCACTTCCTCAACTTCATCGAAGCCATTCGCGGCAACACCCGGCTGAATTCGGAAATCGAGGAGGGGCAGAAGAGCACCCTGCTCTGCCACTTGGGCAACATTGCATGGCGCACCGGTCACACCCTTCATCTGGATTCCAAGAGTCGCTCCCTCCGCAAGGATCGCGCCGCTTCGGCATTCTGGAGTCGAGAGTACCGGTCCGGCTGGAAGCCCAAGGTCTGACAGACAACCTTTCCGACCCCGGCCACCCAGCGGCGGAACACCAGCACCAGCGCGACAACTCCCACCTCCACACCGGAGCCATGACCATGTTCTTGGAGCAATCTTTCCGGATTGGCTTTGACCCAACGGCTCCGGGTTGGTCTTCTCCGCAGCCATCATGAAACCGAATCGCATTCTTCCCGACCTCCAGTGCTCGCTCCTCTGCGAGGACGTGAAGCAGGAGTCCAACGGCAATTTCATCCTGATCGGCATCATCGGCCTGGTCCGCGTGCCACAGCTCCCGATCACCGCCTTCAAACTGTGCGTGTTCAACCGATGGGTGGCCGGTATCGGTCAATTCACCGAAGTGGTCCGCCTCATCGCCCCGGATGGCAATACGGTGCTGCGTCAGAACTCCGTGAAGTTCCAATTGGCTGATCCCGTGCAGGCCATGACGACGGTGAGCGTGATGGCCAATGTCGAATTCAAGGAGGCCGGTGTGTACACAATCGAAGTTCTTGTGGATGACGTCATGAAGCTCCGCTTCCCCATTCCGGTGGTGCAGGTCCAGCAACCGCCTCAGGGTGCTGCAGCCCAACCGGCGGCCGAAGGCTGATCGTCAGCAGAAACAATTCAGGCCCGGTACGGATCCCCATCCGACCGGGCCTTTTTGCCAGAATCGCGCGCGGTTCAAATTCCGGACGGGTAGGATTTCCAACCGCCTGGATTTCCCCAGAGAACCCAACTGAGTGCGTCTTGGAAAAACGATCAAGCGGGCTCTGACAAGCCGCCAACGTCGCCAGCCGATGGTGCGGTTTCTTCCGGGATCCCTCCGGCAGGCGCGGTGCCGTCAGTTGGAGCTCCCTCGAGAGCCAGTGCCAGAGACTCCGGCGATGCTTCCTCCAATTTCGGAGACTCCGGAGCTGTCGCCAGACCCGGATCCACAGTCAGGAGTGAGTCGGGGCGCTGAACGGGAATCCGCCGCAATTCCGACGCATCCGGCAATCCGTCGAGGCCCGCCAACCCGAAGTACTCCAGAAAGGCATCCGTCGTGCCGTATTGCATCGGACGCCCCACCACCTCGGCCCTCCCCACCTGCTCGATGAGGCCACGCTCGACAAGGCTGGACAGCACGCCATCGACTGCGACACCCCGAATTTGCTCCATCTCCGCCCGGGTGATCGGCTGCCGATAAGCCACGATGGCCAAGGTTTCCAAGGCCGGTTGACTCAGCCGGGAGGGACGATTCTTGACCCCCAAAAAGGCACGCAACCAAGGCCCGTAGTCGGGTTCATTGACGAACTGCCATGCACCGGCAACACACACCAAACGGTAACTGCGACCCGCCGTTCGGTGTTCCTCTTCCAAAGCCTTCAGCGATTCCAGAATACGCTCGATGTCCAACTTCAGAAGCGCACGCACCGGTTCGATGGCGTTCTCCTCCTGCGCGGCACGATTGAGGATATCCCTCAACTCCATGGGAGAGAGAGGTTTCTGGGCCGCGAACAGCAGGGACTCCAGGACAAATTTGAGGTCCATCTTCAAACCTCGGGAATGACGGGAATGGACAGCAAAGACAAGTCCTGAAAATTGCGAACCACCAACTTCCTTCGAATTTTCAATGATTCCCGATTGTCTGAACCCAGCAATTTCCTAAGGTTGCCATCAGTTGACCTATGATTCAGAGATTTTTCAAATTGGGGTTGGCCCTCGGTGTGATCGTCCAAGCCTCCTTCGGGGCAGACACCACCAATGCGCCAACAGCAACCCCTGCACCCGTTGCTCCGCCCAAACCTCCCAGTCCATGGCACACCACCGCATCCCTGAATGCCTCGGTGGCTCGGGGCAACGCTGAAACCCTGCTCATGGGCGCCGCTCTCAATTCGCTGCGCAAATGGGACAAGAATGAAATCGCCCTGGGAGCTGACGCGACCTACGGCAGCAACAGCGACCCCACCACCCGCAAGGAAACCACGACCGCGCAGAACTACGGATTGTACGCCCAATACAACCGCATGATGAGCGAGCGAACCTACCTGGGTCTCCGGTCGGATGGCCGCCAGGATCGCATCGCCTCCATTGACTATCGTGTCACCGTGGCCCCGGCCTTCGGTTATTACGCCATCAAGAACGACCGGTTGAAGTTGAAGGTGGAAAGCGGTCCCGCCTTCATTTTTGAGCGCCTCAAGGGATCAGGAACGGACAACTATCTGACACTGCGTCTGGCCGAAGAGGTTCAATGGAAGATCAATGATCGTGCGTCCATTGTCCAAAGCATGGAATACCTGCCGCAGGTGACCGACTTCGGAAACTTTGTGATGAACTTCAATCTCGGCCTTTCGACCAAGATCACCGAAAAATCCAGCGCGACCATCACTTTCCAGGATTTCTACCGCTCGGTCCCGGCCCCGGGTCGTCGCGAGAACGATTTACGACTGATGGCAGGTCTAGCCTACACCTTCTGAAAATACACCGACGGTTCCGGCAACGGGTTGTTTCACAGGGCCCATTGGACAACAGACGCAACCGGCGCAACAGGCTCAGAATCGAGCAGATCTCGGGATGATCCCTCCAACCGGAACCCAATAACCTCTTCAGGAAATGGAGCACGGAAAACTATCTCGCAGGACCCTTCTCCGCGGAATGGGTGCTGCCATGGCGCTGCCTTGGTTGGAGGCGATGGCTGTCACCCCGCCCCCCTCCCCAACTCAGGCTCTTGCTGGCACCAAACCGCGGCGTTTTGCCTGCCTGTACATGCCCAACGGCACGCGACCTGATCGTTGGACGCCCGAGGGCGAGGGGGCCACTTTCCAGCTGTCACCCATTCTGGCTCCGCTTCAAGCCCATCAGTCCGAACTGCTCGTCCTGACCCAATTGTGGAATGCCGCCACCAATACCGGTGACGGCCATTACGTCAAAACCGGCGGGTTTCTCACCAGCACCACCATCACGCGCACCACCGGTGCCGACCTGTGTTCAGGCAACACTTCGATGGATCAGTGGATGGCCCGGCAAGTTGGCCACCTGACGCCCCTGCCTTCGCTGGAGCTCGGCATCGAACCCATCACCACAGGAGTCGATACCAATGTGGGTTTCACTCGCCTCTACGGATCCCACATCAGTTGGGCAACCCCAACGACTCCGTGCGCCAAAGAAATCAATCCGCGCCGTGCCTTCGACCGACTTTTCCGCACTGCCAGCGGCTTGCCCGCCTCGCGCTTCGGAGACAACTCGAGCGTCTTGGACCTCGTCGCCCATGATGCACAACGGCTGAAAAGACAGTTGGGCAAGGCAGACCAGCAGAAGCTCACGGAATATTTCGAAAGCGTGCGATCAGTCGAGCACCGGATTGAATGGGCCAAACGTCGGGCGATGGGCGAATACCTCGAAGACCCGGCCGCACGGGCCGAGATCCAACGCCTCGGTCAGCGCATCGATGTGTACTCCGATCCGGCTCAAGCAAGCCAACGAGGCATCAACCATACCGAGCACGTCCGCCTGATGCTCGACATCATGGCCCTGGCCTTCTGGACCGACTCCACCCGGGTTAGCACCTTCATGTTCGGCAATGCCGTATCAGGGCGAAACTTCTCCTTCCTGGACGGCGTCAAAGGCGGTCACCACGAATACAGCCATCACGAAAACCGCCCGGAGAAGCTGGCTCCCTACGAACGCATCACCCGGTGGCATGTCGAACAGTATGCGTACTTCTTGGACCGACTGCGTTCCATGAAGGAGGGCACGGGATCGGTGCTCGACCAATCCATGATTTTGTTCGGAGCAGGAATGCGCGATGGGAATTCCCACAATCCGATCAATCTGCCGCTGGTGTTGGCGGGTCGCGGCGGCGGATCCATCAACCCGGGCCGACATCTGGTGTTCGCCAGGAACACGCCCATGGCCAACCTCCACCTGAGTTTGATGCAGCGCATGGGAGTGCGTGCCGACCGTTTTGCTGATAGCACGAATGCCTTGCCAGAACTGGGCAACGCCGAGGCTTGATTGCCCCAGCCTCATTGCTGTGGCACCTCCGATATTGAGCCATTGAACCGCCTTGCCGGTTTTCTCTTCGGGTTGCTCTGAAGCGGTCCAGCGTTCATTTTCTCCCTGCCATGCCAGTCTACCAGTACGAGACCATTCCATCGGTGCCTGACGAAGCCGTGCGGCGCTTCGAGGTGAAGCAATCCATGAACGACAAGCCCCTGTCCCGCGATCCCGAGTCCGGTAAACCGGTTCGGAGGGTCATCTCGGGCGGATTCCTCATGCTCAAGGCGGATGCCGCCTCTGGCTGCGAAAGCGGCGCCTGCGATGTCCCGCCGCCCCAGTCCTGCGGCGGATCCTGCGCCTGCCATCCTTGAACCCTCAGCAACACGAGGCCCCCCTTCGTCTCCATTGTCTCCCAGTCTTTTGTTTTCACCCTTGATGAACCTTCCGTCGTTCTTCCGGCACAGCCCGTATTGGATCGTCCTCGGCCTTTGCTGCCTTTCCCTCCGAGCGCAGGAAAAGCCCGAGAAACTCCCTGTCGCCAAGGCTTCACCTGTGGATCGACTGGCGTGGATCCAGGGTCCCACCAATGTCAGCCTCAAGGGACGGGCCACGTTGCAAATCCCCAAGGACTTCCGTTTCTTGGAGGCCACGGCGGCCAAAGACTTCCTCAAGATGACGGGCAATCGCCCCAGCGGAGATGAAACGGGTCTCCTCATGCACACCCGGGACGAGTGGTGGGTCATCTTGGAATTCGATGACATCGGCTACGTGAAGGACGACGAAAAGGCGGACTTGGACGCCGACAAACTCCTCGAGTCGTACCGGCGCGGCACCGAGTCGATGAACGAAGCGCGACAGGAACGCGGCACACCGCCCATCCGCATCGTGGGCTGGCATGTCGCTCCAAATTTCAATGACGTCACGAAAAACTTGGAATGGAGCGTGGAAGCCGAGAGCGGTGGCGGGAAATTCGTGAACTACAACGTCCGACTCCTGGGTCGCAACGGCGTCACGAAGGTCACCCTGATCGAGGACCGGGCCCAGGTGGATGCCACGCTGCTGCAATTCCGGGAAATCCTGAAGTCCCACAAATACAGCAGCGGCGAATCCTATGCTGAATACCGTCAGGGCGATCGGATCGCCCAATATGGCTTGGGTGCGTTGGTGTTGGGGGGGGCCGCTGCCGCCGCCGCCAAGTTCGGACTGTTTGCACCGCTCATCGTGTTCCTGAAAAAAGGTTGGAAACTCGTTGCGGCGGCCGTGGTGGGAGCGGCCATGTGGATCAAGAATTTGTTCACCGGTGGCAAAAAGCATGAGGGAGGCTGGAGGCGCTCTTGAGCCTCATCGCCTTCCACAAGCCCTACGGAGTACTGTCGCAATTCACTCCGGATGGTTCGCCCAACCGAACGTTGTCGGAATTCGGTTTTCCTCCGCGGGTGTATCCATTGGGCCGATTGGATGCCGACTCGGAGGGGCTCCTGCTGCTGAGCGACGAAGCCGGCCTCAACAGCCGACTGCTGGATCCGGAGGCAGGCCACCAGCGAACATACTGGGTCCAGGTGGAGCGAATCCCCGAGGACCCGGCTCTCCGGGCTTTGGAGACCGGCTTGTTGATCCAAGGGCATCGGACTCGACCGGCCAAGGCTTGGAAACTGGATCCTCAGCCGGAAATGCCTGTGCGAAATCCGCCCATCCGGTATCGCAAATCCGTGCCCGATTGCTGGATCGCCATCGAACTGGTCGAAGGCAAGAACCGTCAAGTCCGACGCATGACGGCCGCGGTGGGGCACCCCACCCTGCGACTGGTTCGGGTGCGCATCGGCACTTTCGAATTGGGTCCACTGCCCGCGGGCCAATGGCGGGAGATCTCCATCGATGAGCGTCGGCAAATCTTCGCTCCCACCGGAGCCATGAACCGCTGAATGTTGGGACGAAGGATAGCCGCAAACTCAACGATGAGCCCGATCCGCTTTATTGACTGATTCCAACAAGCAGAACAGACAAAGTCTCATCTCATGCGCAGCCTTTACCTCGATATCTTCAGCGGAATCAGCGGTGACATGTTCATCGGGGCCATGCTCGATCTGGGCGTCGAGTTTCGGGAACTCGATCGGGAACTCCGCAAACTGGGACTCAACGGCTATCACCTGCATGCGGCGCGAAAGCACAAGTCATCCATTGAAGGTGTGAAGTTCGATGTGCACCTCGAGGGTGAAGACTGCGATCACGGGCATGATCACGGGCATGGGCATGATCACGGGCATGGGCATGATCACGGGCATGGGCATGATCACGGGCATGGGCATGATCACGGGCATGGCGAGGAACGCACCTTCGCCATCATCCGCCAACTCATCGAATTGAGCTCACTGTCCGATTGGGTCAAGGCCAAGTCGATCGCCGTGTTTCACCGCGTGGCCGTGGCCGAAGGCAAGGTGCATGGCCTCCCGCCGGAATCGGTCCATTTTCACGAGGTCGGTGCTGTCGACTCCATTGTCGACATTGTCGGGGCTGCGATCTGTCTGGAACTCCTCGGTAAACCCCAGATCACCAGCGCGCCCGTTGTCGAAGGCACCGGTTTCGTGAATTGTGCACACGGCCGATTTCCCATCCCTACGACAGCAACCCTGGAAATCCTAGGAGCCCGGGGCATCGGCGTGAGCCAATGTGAAGAACCCCATGAGTTGGTCACACCGACAGGGGCTGCTATTTTGGCCGAGTTCGCGGAGTCGTTTGGACCCATGGGGTCCATCAAAGCCCAGCGCATCGGCTACGGACTGGGTACGCGGAACAACAAGACCCGGCCCAATGTCTTGCGGGCCATCCTCAGCGAAACCTCTGAAGTCTCACCGCAGCACGACTGGCTCACCGATCAGGTGGCCGTTCTGGAAACCAATCTTGACGACATTTCCGGAGAAATCCTCGGGCATGTGTTGGAAAAGGCTTTTCGATTGGGAGCGCTCGACGTCTTCCACACTCCGATCCAAATGAAGAAGCAGCGACCCGGCGTGCTCCTGACCGTGCTGTGTGAACCCGAAAACGCCGACCTTTTCACCGAGTTCCTGCTGGCAGAAACCACCGCATTCGGTGTCCGCCGAACGGTTGCGCAGCGACGCAAACTCCAACGGGACCATATCGCGGTGAAGACCCCTTATGGAACGGTGCAGGTCAAGCGTGGCTTGTTGAATGGCAAGGTGGTTCAGGCGTCTCCGGAGTATGAATCTTGCAAGGGAGTCGCAGCCATGGCCGGGGTGCCGGTGAAGGAAGTCTTTGAGGCCGCCCGACGTCTGCTGCCCTAAAATCCAATCTGATTGGACTCCTTCCCGGAAGCCCACGCTCGCTCACAAAATCTGAGTTTGGATTCAGCCTGGCAGCGACACGGGTGAAAAACGCCCTTGCAAATAAGACTCTGAGGCGTAGTCACCGGGGATGCGTGCTTCTTTGATTTTGGCCCTGTTTGCTGTCGCAGCGTCCACGGCTTGGGCTCAGGGAATCCGAGGCGTCACTCGGCGTACACCAACGGTGATACCAGGACAGACTGCATCGCAGTTTTTTGCAGCCGGCGGACTACCGCTCAATCCGGTGAATCCGGCTTTGGCCAATGTTCCGGGTGCCTCCCAAAATGCCGGCGCGGGAAATCGTGGCTTTGCGGCAGCCCCACTGCCGATGGTCCGACCCACCATCGGTGCTTCCTCCGCGTCAATGGCCCATCGGCCCGCATTACCCGTGGCCCAACCGACAGGCTACCCTCCGCAGGCGGCTGCGAACTCGCAGCGGCGCTAAGCCTCCTCCGGTCGCTGTCCGCCCCTCAGTCCACGGTAGCCGCGCAGACCATTTCCAGGACTCGGCGAATCCCGCCGTCACCTCCGTTGCTGGCCTCTTGGAACGGCGTCCCCTGAAGCGGCTTCCAGTCATCCCGATCCGTGCCTCCAACGGGTTGGGGCACACGGGTCAAGGCAGGATCATATTGCCCGTTGTTGCCGCCCATTTTGTAGATCACCAAATCCAGCGACGGAACGATGATGAGGGCGAAACCACCCGCTCCAGATTTCCAAAACGCATCCCTGGGAGCTCCCGCTACATGGCCATCGGCATTGTGCTCGAACATCAGACTGTAAGGACTATGCGGATTGAATCGGGACATCGCACGGCATTGAGCGATGTACGCCGAAGGCACCAACTGTTGGCGACCCCACCGCCCATTGCGCAACAGACAATAGCCGAATCGCAACGCATCGGTCGCAGCGACGGCGATGCTGCCAGCCCCATTGGCATGCGGCAGCGTGATGTTGCCCCGATACAGGCAGTAGTTCCAAGGCCCCCACCCCATCGGCTTGGCCAAGCGTAGATCGATGTAATCCCGCAGATCCAGACCGCTGACCCGACGCAGAACCATGGAGGCGATGTGGGGTTCAGGCGACGAGTAGGAATAGCCACCCCCTGCATTGGTCCACATGGCGCACCGGAGCGATGATCCGTCCAAATCCCGCAAATCCTGCCCCGGCACGGGCTTCAGCGGGAAAGACCGGCCCATGACCACGGCTGTTGGTGCGCCCCCCTCACCGGTATAGCCACCACTCATGCACAGCAGGTGACCCAACGTGATATCCGCACGGCGAGGATCATCCAGCTTTCCATCCGCCGAAAAGGCTTCAGGCAAGAATCGGGGAGTATAAACGAGGGTATCCAGGCCTGCAGGCAACTGGTCGTGAAACTCCTGAAGCAGGATGCCGCAAGCGATGCTGGTGTAAGCCTTGCCGGTGGAGGCCATGTCCGGACGTGCTTCCCGGTTCGCACGACCAGCATATCTCTCAAAGGCCAGCCAACCATGCCGAACCACCAAGAGTCCAGCGTTCTGAGAGCATCTTTGATTGTACTCCCAGGCTTGGTCCAAACGGCGGGTGTTGAGGCCTGCTCGCCGACGGGTCACCGATGGCGCATTGGTCGCCGTGCGCCAACCGCCAACCGCGTCGGGTGACGGGAAATAATCAGCTGAGACCGAGAGGATCGTTGCCAAGAAAAACCACGCCCAAGACCGACCCGAAAAACAGGGACACATCTACTGATGAAGCACCTCAGACCAAGGCGGGTCAATCGTCAGAAACCAACGGATCGCAGCAGCTCCGATCTCACTCCGATAGCGGCAGTCTACCGCCGGCGGGTTCTTGTTGGGAAATGCAGTGGAACGAACCCAAGCCCCAGATCAATTCCGTCGAATCGATGCCGATGACCTTCTTTCCTGGAAACAGCGGACGCAGCACCTCCAGAGCCTTGGCGTCGTTGACATGTCGGTAGGTCGGCACCAGCACACATCGATTGGCGATGTAGAAATTGGCATAACTGGCAGGCAACCGCTGACCGTCATATTCCACCACACCCGGCATGGGCAATGAAACGATACGAAGAGGGGCGCCATCCTGATCCTTCATCGACTGAAGCCGGTGCAAATTCTCCTGAAGGAGAGCGTAATTCGCGTCCGATGGATCGTCCTCCACTACCGTCACCACCGTCGTTGCGTCCGTGAAGCGGGCAATATCATCAATATGGCCATCGGTATCATCGCCCACGATTCCATCACCCAGCCAGAGGATATGGCGGACCCCCAAGTAATCGCGCAACTGCTGCTCGATTTGCTCCCGGTTCAATTTCGGATTCCGATTGGGATTCAAGAGACAGGCCTCGGTGGTCAGCAACGTACCTGCCCCATTCACCTCAATGGATCCCCCCTCCAGAATCATGCCTGGAGAATAGAGTGGAAGCTCCCGCAGAGCGGCCACATGGCGGGGCACCGCATCATCCAGATCGTAAGGCGGGTATTTACCACCCCAAGCATTATAGTCCCAATCCACGATAGCACGTTCACGAACCCCAGCGCGATCCCGCACCAAGAAAATCGGCCCGTGATCCCGGCACCACGGCTCATAAGCTGGAAAATGGTGAAACGACACACGGTCCAGTGGTGTTCCCCTGTCCGAAAGAAGCCCTCGCACCCACGCCTCCTTCTCCGCGTTCCAGACATTGATATGCACCGACTCCACCTGCACCAAAGCCTTGATCAACTCCGCGTACACATCGGGCACAGTCTCATACTTGTCGGGAAAACTGATCCCCTCAGGACGAGGCCAAGTCAGCCAAGTCCCCGAGTGCACTTCCCATTCAGCCGGCATCCGAAAACCCAAACCCGCCGGAGTCAGACCCAAATTCATCCCCCAACTCAACCCCAACCCAACCCCAAAGCCAACACCAAACATGGTGACAGGTTCATTGTTGTTGACTGGGGAGGGCGGTGGGTTAGGGTCGGTACATGCGGAGGGCGCGTATCAAGGAGGCGGGGGGCGTTTACCATTGTGTGTCGCGGACGGTTGGGGGGCAGTTCTTGCTCGATGAGCTGGCCAAGCAACGTCTGGTCGATCTGCTCTTCCCGCTCGCTCAGTTCTGTGGGGTGGAGGTCCTCACCTATTGCATGATGTCCAATCACTTCCACCTACTCGTCCGAATACCCGCTCCTTCCCACATCCTCCCAGACTCCG
>JACCDP011137484.1_pt1 | contig 12591 bp, 26 predicted proteins | sample 7445841 | NCBI WGS metagenome assembly JACCDP01 (sample SAMN15323441, study PRJNA562643) | freshwater metagenome | isolation source: river surface water | place: USA:Blue River Watershed | collected 2017-08-17
GTCTTAGAAACAGCACATGTTAAAGCAATCTACTTGGCCTTACACGCCAGCTATGCTTTAGAAGCATTCCGATTCATGGTATCATTTGCCACAAGTTTGGCTATGGTTGAGAATAAAATCTTTATTGGTAACGGCAACATTATCAGCTTAATCCTACAAGATGAACTACTACATAAAGGTTGGACTGCTTTCTTAATCAATCAAGTTGTAAAAGAAGATCAAAGGTTCGCCAAAGTTGCTGAACAATGTCAGGAAGAAGTTATTCAAATTTACAAAGATGTAATTGCAGAGGAAAAGGGTTGGGCTGACTACTTGTTCATCAAAGGACCTGTTATTGGTCTTAACGCTAATATCTTGAAAGATTTTGTTGATTATACAGCAGCCGTATCATTGAAGGAAATTGGAATCAAGTATTGGAATCCTGCGCCAAAAACAACTCCTATTCCATGGTTCAACAAACACAGTGATACACATAAGAAACAAACAGCACTTCAAGAAAATGAATCAACTAATTATGTTATAGGCGTTATGAGTGACGACCTTGATTATGAAGAATTACCAAATATTTGATAAGAAAGAGAGAAAATGAAAGCAGTAATTTGGAGCAAGTATAACTGTCCATTTTGTGATCAAGCTAAAGCATTATTGACCAAAAAGGGCATTGCATTTGAAGAACGTAAGATTGGTGACGGATATACAAAAGAAGATTTGTTAGAATCAGTACCCACAGCCAGAACTGTACCACAGATATTTTTAGACGATAAATTAATAGGCGGATTTACAGAACTTAGGAAACATTTACAAGGATAATTATGTTAATTGACAAAGGCGTATCAGAAGGTGAAGTAATCACATTTAAACTTACCAGTGGTGAGGAACTGATTGGTAAACTTATCGAAGACGGTGCCGCTTACTATAAAGTACATCGTCCAATGGTAGTAGGTATGGGACCAAATGGCCCAGCACTGATGCCATACTTGTTTACTGTTAACCCAGACAAAGAAGTAAAAATTCTTAAAGGTGTAGTAGCAGTAGCAGAAGCCACAGATAAAGGCTTTGCTGATCAGTTTATACAAGCAACAACAGGAATTAAATTAGCATAATGCCAGCAGTAGCTAGAATTGGTGACAGTATAGCAACCGGACACGGGTGTGACGGATCCACTACTTTGACTGGGCCTTCGGGCAACGTATTTGCTAATAACAAAGGTATAGAACGACAAGGTGACCCCACAGTAGTCCATAGATTAACTGGCAGGGGTTGTTCAGTAACACACTCTGCTGTAATAAATGCAGGGTCGGGCAATGTGTTTGTAAACAATAAAGCAATTGGAAGAATTGGTGATTCAGCAGATGCTGGATCAATTACATCCGGATCTCCAAACGTTTTTGCCAATTAAACTTGACTCCTTAAAAAATAATTGTTATGCTTGAAGCATGAAGAAAAAAATTATTCTGACTGATGCAGACGGCGTATTATTGGATTGGGAATATGCTTTTGATGTTTATTTACAAACTCATGGGTTTAGTAAAGTCGATGGCGGACAGTTCAAATACAATATTGGTAAACGCTACGGTATAGATCCTGAACAAGGTAAAAAATTAATTAAAATTTTTAACGAAAGTGCTGCCATCGGATTCTTACCTCCCCTACGCGATGCTATGTTTTATGTAAAAAGATTACATGAAGAGCATGGCTTTATTTTTCACTGTATTACAAGCCTAAGCAAAGACGAAAATGCACAAGAGCTACGTAAAATGAATTTGCAAAAGCTCTTTGGCAAGACCGCATTTGAAAAATTTATATTTTTAGATACAGGCGCCGACAAAGATCAAGTGCTTAAAAAATACGAAGGCAGTGATCTATGGTGGATTGAAGATAAAATTGTAAATTGCCAAGTGGGTTTGGAATTGGGTTTAAAACCATTACTAATGGAACACGGTCATAATATGGATTATGTAGACCCGAAAATTCCAAGAGTAAAAAATTGGAAAGAAATTTACGAAAGAATTGTAAGTGAATAGTTTTGAAAAAATCTGGGCTAGGGCCACAGGACATTTGATGGGTAGTACTGATGAGGACCGTCCGGATGTTCCAATATTAACTGTAAAAGAAGCGAGAATTGCTTTATTTTTAAAAACATTTTGGGTGATCATTCATGTGGTCACTTGTCTTTTCATTATTGCTAACGTCATAAGACATTGGTAATAACTAATAACATTAAGGAGATATATTATGTCAGCAAACAAATTTCAAGAATTTACCAAAATCGTAGAAGCAATGGAAGGTGACTTCGAAAAGTTCTACGACAAGGAAGTTGGTGCTGCCGGTACTCGTGTACGCAAACACTTACAAGAGTTAGCAAAGCTCTGCAAAGAAGTGCGTAACGATGTAACCGCAGTTAAGAACGCCCGCAAAGAATCTGCCGGAAAATAACGATAAATACTGTATCTTAAAAGGAGCGTTACTATGTTAGATACATTATTTTGGGTAGCAGTTGGTGCATTCGTTGGATGGAATTTCCCACAGCCTTTTTGGGCAAAGATCGTCCAGGAAAAAATTCAATCAATGATAGCCAAGAAATAAGGGTTTGATATGGCATACAGTGATAAGGTAATTGATCATTATGAAAACCCACGCAACGTGGGTAGTTTCGATAAGTCTGACACTAGTGTTGGTACTGGTATGGTCGGTGCACCTGCTTGCGGTGATGTAATGAAACTACAGATAAAGGTGGACGATGATACAGGTATTATTACAGATGCAAAATTTAAAACGTATGGCTGCGGATCGGCTATTGCGAGCTCGAGCCTCGTTACAGAGTGGGTCAAAGGAAAAACTCTCGACGAAGCAAGAACAATCAAAAATAGTCAAATCGCCGAAGAGTTAGCATTACCACCAGTAAAGATACACTGTTCAATTCTCGCCGAAGATGCTATTCGAGCAGCCATAGAAGATTATCGTAAAAAACATGATATCGTTGACACAGTTAGCGGCTGATAAAGTCAAAGAAAATCTAGAACGCAGAGGTAAAGGTTTAGGTTTACGCATAGGAATCAAGACCACAGGATGTAGTGGTCTAACCTATGTTCTAGAGTATGTAGATGTTGCTCCTGTAACTAGAGATCAATTTGTCTATGAGTCCAACGGAGTAAAAGTTTGGATCGATGGACGCAGTATGCCATACGTCAGCGGCTTAACAATGGATTGGCAAAAGAAAGGCCTCAACGAAGGTTTTGAATTTATCAACCCAAACGAACGAGATCGCTGTGGATGCGGAGAAAGTTTTAGAGTATGATAAAATATTGGTCCCGTGAAGATACACAGCACTGGATTAGCCAATTAGAAAATCGTATAGAAGATATAGATTATTATCTCAAACAAACTGTCGAGTGGTGTGAACTACACGGAATTTATGAAGATAAGCGTGTATTTGTCTGCGCTATGATGACAGTGGTTTGGGTTAGTCATATGCGTGACGAACCTATAAGTAGACGTGAAGCGTTTGAGATTTTGGGCATAGATGACTGGCACCTAATTCCAGATGAAGAGTTTGAATTAGGACCCAAATACAAAGATTACGACCTCGAAGATCTGCTATATAGTGTAACAAGATCATTTTGAGGATACTATGCCAGAAGCCAATACAAGTAAACTAGCCTTTGAAATATTGGGCGATGTTCAAAAATTAAATCTCCAAAAAGGAGATACATTAGTAATACACTGTAAAGTCCCAATGAGTCCGGGCGATCGTCAACGTGTAGCCGAAACATTCAAAAAAGTTTTCCCAAATAATGAATGCTTAGTTTTAATGCCCGGAATGAGTTTGGAAGTCGTAAAAACCGAATCCAATTGACAAAAGTCAAAATCTGTCATATAATACACAGTATGACAATGCATTTAGAAGGTCCTTGGCTTACTACTACTGGTAAGAAAAAAGGCAAAAGAAAATTTCGAAACGCTGATGAGGCTCGTAAGGCTCGTGAGCTTGAGGATTCTTGGAAAGATCTCCAAAAAAAGTGGGGTATTGAACAAGAAGATCGAAAGCGTAAACGAGCACTATCGTCTGGCACTTTGCAACCACCAAAAGTGCAACCTTATCGTAGAGAAACACCAAAGATCAACAGTCTACCTTTTACTGCTGGTCCTTGTGTAAAAGCACCAGATAAAGTATATACTGGTACTGCAATAAAAGGTATTGGCACTATGCACAAAAGTAACGCCGTGCCAATTTTTAGTAATGAAGACGCAGTAGAAATTGCCAAAATGCGTCGATAATAGCCCATTTTAGCCTATGTTTAGACAAAATGAACTATATATTATACGTTTCGCAAAGAAACTAAGATAGTTGAACTAAAGTATGTCAAAAGCAGAAACGGTTCCGCGAGTCTTGGCCTATGAGAAACCCGTGAGATTCGGGCGGTCAAGGCTCCAAAGGCACACAAGTTATGAGATTGTGCGTCCAATGGAGACAACTACACGAACCCAGGGTTCTTTCAAGAGCCTCGTGAAGTTTACTCCCTTAATGTAATGTGAATGATTTTTGTTCACACCAAATGAAAGGAGGACTTATGGAAAAGTCAATTAAATTTTTATCCTATTTTGCAGGATTTATCGCTGTGTTCTTTTTGGTACAAACGATTACTGCAACTAAATTCTCTACGTTAAAAGAAAAGAACGGCTACTACAGTCAAGACGTTGTTTCAATTAAGACTAGAGAAAAACAACTAGACTGCCTTGCTATTAATATCTATAGAGAAGCAGGCTATGAACCATTTGAAGGAAAAGTAGCCGTAGCACAGGTAGTAATGAATCGTGTTAAAGCCGGAGAATTTGGAAATGATGTATGCGGAGTTGTTTATCAAAAGAATGTTATTATGGACAAGATTGTGTGCCAATTCTCATGGTACTGCGATAGCACCCATAAAAACAGACCAGTCAATAAAGAAGTTTATAACGAAAGTTATGAAGTGGCAAAGAAAGTTCTTTTAGAAGACTTTAGACTAAGTGTATTAAAGGATGCATTGTATTATCATGCTACCTATGTTAACCCAAGATGGCAATTAGAAAAGATCGGCCAAATTGGTAATCACGTTTTTTACAAACCAAAAGAGAAAGGTAAAAAGTATGCTGGAATTTGATCTTCAAAAAGTTAAAACATTTGTCGGTGAAAAGTTTAGCCATATTTCGGCAGAGACCCTAGGCTGGTTGGCAGTTATTGTTCTACACTCCGCAACTATTCCTAGTCTACTAGCAGTAATGGCAGGACTAACAGATCGTTTACCAGGCGTTGATTTGGTGCTTTTGGTTTGGTCAGGACTTACCTTGCTGTTTGTCAAAGCCGCAGTTCAAAAAGATATACTCAATTTGATTACTATTGGTTTTGGTTTTGTAATACAAGCAGTAATGATGGCGCTGATATTTTTCAAATAAATTTAGCTAACCAAAATCATTGACACCACCTTAGGGTGGTGTTATACTTTGTATTGTCGTAATTCACACACAGAGGTTTTTATGAAATACATTCTAGCAATTTTGATTAGTGTTAGTTTGGTTGGCTGTGGCACTGTAGGCGGTGCAGTTAGTGGTGCCGGTCAAGACTTATCCAAAGCGGGTGAGTGGATTCGTAATCGTTAACAACAGAAAGGCACATATGAAAGGCGTTATTATAGGCTTTGTATTAGGACTAGTAGTTGCTACCGTTGGATTCAGCGGCGTAGCTAAAATTCTAGATCGTGGTATCGAAACTGTTAAAACTCAAAGTCAGGAGTTGGCAAAATGAAAAAACTTATTCTTCTACCAATCATCGCTACACTTGCAGCCTGTAGCTCAATGAAAGAAGTTGAAATCCGTAAAACTGCGGCACAGCCTAACTGGTATGCCGACTGTGAACAGCGTGGCAAGGAAGGCTGGTTCTGGGCACGTGAAGGATTTGTTTATTCCTGTGGTATGGGTGTGAGCGTTCATGCTCAAGCCAGTGAAGCACAGGCTGATGCATTTGCTCTAGATAGTTTTGCTAAACGTATTGGAAGCAAAGTCAATTCTCTTACCAAAGTTGAATTCATTGATGAACGTAAATCGACTCATACTAAGGTAGAAACGTCGACGACAAATACTTTGATTCAGAATCAACTAGAATCTAAAAAGTATCAATACATGTTGAACGGTCAATATCATACGTATGTACGTTTGAAAATGACTGAGGATACTTATAATCGTCTAGCCCAAAGGGCTCAGTAATGAAAGCATTATTCATTATTGCCGCTATAGGTTTAGTGGGCTGTAGTTCTACACCCACTAAAATGGCAAAGCCCTACTGCAACACTAGTCAGGAAATCAAAGTCCGTAACGGACAAAATGTTTCCAGTGAAACTGTGGTCACATGTAACGATGATCCAGTAGCGCAGTTTAATATTAACAAAGTAGGTCTGTCTCAGAAATGTTTTAATGATTCGAGATGGATCCAGTTGCCAAACGGAAAACCAATTTATAATGAATCGTATGCTTGCCAAAAACCTGATGGTAATTGGATTCACATTAAGCCTAATTAATCCAGTTCACTCTCAAAGCTGGGATCGCCCAGTGTATCAAGATGAGCTAGAACCATATTCTACTGGCGCTATTATATACAACGCTTATAGAAGAATTTTTAGTAGCTTGAACAAAGAAGACAGCCAAAAACACAGACAGAGTGTTTACTTCGCTTTGAACAATTTAAATAATGGCGAAGAAATTACTTGGTACAGTGACGACGGTAGAAGATCTGGTTCTGTTGAAGTAGTTCAAACAACCATTAAAAACGGTGATGTTTGTAGAAGAATTTTTAGCACTGTGATGATAAGGTCAGAACAGAGAATATTTGATGAATGGGCATGTTATAAAAATAGTAGTAATAGCTGGAATTTTACCGATAAATAAAAAATGCTTTTTGCGATCTTACTAGCGGCAACCGGACTTACACTATCCGCAGTTGCCATATACTATAGCGTGATTGGACTGACCGCAGTTTTTGCCGCGGCTTTCTGGCCTGTTGTGATTATGGGCACCACACTGGAAGTGGCCAAACTTGTAGCCGCAAGTTGGATAAAGGCCTATTGGGAACGAATCCCGAGAGGAATGAAAATATATATGACCACCGCGGTCATAGTGCTAATGCTCATAACTAGCATGGGCATTTTTGGATTCTTAAGTAAAGCACATTTAGATCAAAATATTGTCAGCGGTGATGTTACTGATAAAGTCGCACTCATCGACGAAAAAATTAAAACACAGAGAGATAACATTACCACTGCTCGTGCGGCTTTACAGCAGATGGATAATCAAGTCAACGAAAGACTAAGTCGTAGCACTGATGACAAGGGTGCTGAACGTGCTGTGCAAATACGTAGACAACAGCAGACAGAACGTGCCAGACTACAAAAAGAAATTTCCGATGCACAAAATACAATAAGCAAATTAAACGAAGAAAGAGCACCCATTGCCAAAGACCTACGTAAAGTTGAAGCAGAAGTAGGTCCGATAAAATATATTGCCAAATTAATTTATGGCGATAACCCTGATGCAAATATTTTAGAAAAAGCAGTAACTTGGGTCATAATGATTATTGTGTTTGTATTTGACCCATTGGCAGTCTTGTTACTGTTAAGTGCTCAAATGACTTGGCAGTGGAGATTAGAAGAAAAAGCACAGCAACCAAAATATGAACCAGATGATGGTCCATTGACTTCGGATCAGATACAACAAATTAATGACTCCACGGAAGAGCCTGTAGAGAAAACACCCTGGCCATTTACTAGTAGCTTGTGGCCATTTCCTGTTTACGTTGGCAAAAAAGAAGGTGAAGAAAGTAATAAACCAGATCCGTGGGTCGCTGATGTTGGTGAGAAACCAACCGAAGAAGAAAAAGCTGAAATTGAAGCTAATTTAGATCCTGATTTTTTAAAAAAAGCTCAGGATAGAGTTCAAGAACGCATTGAAGAAGCCAAACAAGAAGAAGCACCGATGCCTATTGAGCAGTGGAATAAAATGATCGAAGAGGCTGAACGCGAAGCTGAAAAAGAAAAATCTGCTAAACAGCAATGGAAAGAAGATCACCCCGGTGAGACAATAAAGCGTCAGGAAAAACTTAAAGAATTAGGAATAATTGATACACTACCCTGGGACATAGCCAACGAAGCGGCTGACCCAAAGTATAAAATTTTTCCAGAACTAATTTCAGAAAATCAAAAAACTCCAGAACCTGATTTTCCAAAAGAAGAAAGAATTAAACCAGACTTAACAGAAGTTATTGAACCCGAAGGCTCAAAAAAAAAGAATTACATAGTGAAGCAGGAAGAACATCAGATCAAAAAAACGAGATCCTAGAATCTGGCTATATACAAAACGCAGAACAAACAGAATCTAGTATTTGGCAAAGAATCAAAAATAAAGAGGACAAATGAATCTCGGCAAAATTAACATTATCACACCGCCTGATAAATTATTCAATTTAAATCCCAGTTTGCTTTTAATTAGTCCATCAGTTCTTGTAAAACAACAGATGCAAAAATACCTCAGTTGTAGTATCGATGAGGTCAATGTATTTGTATACGACAATACTGAACAGGATTTGGACTGGCTATTAAGTGTACATTATAGAGCAGATGTTACGGTCATAGACATTGATAACTGTGATCCTACAACTAGGTTATTTGTTACCTATATGATAGCGCATCCTGAAACTTACTATATTACAAATGATGCACTAACACCGTATTCTTTGATAAGTAAAAACAGGATTTACGATTTAGATGCAATACCGTTTTTTAATAAAATTGGAGAAGAAGATAACGATGATGACGAAGGTGAACAATGAGTAAAATTTTTGTTAAAGAATATGAAGATATTAATCGAGCTCTTCGACGTTTCAAAAAGAAAGTCGAAGAAAGCGGTTTGCTTGATGATTTAAGAAAAAAAGAATTTTACGAAAAACCAACTACCGAACGTAAACGTAAAAAGTCTGCGGCAGTTAACCGTTATAAGAAAAAACTAGAGAAAGAAAAGTTGCCACCACGCCAATATTGATTGACAAAATGTCAATATTATGTTACAGTATGATGTAAAAAAACTTTGAAAGGCAATAATGGCAAAACATTTAATGGTGGACTTGGAGACACTGGCCACAACTCCAAATGCGGCAATTTTAACAATTGGCGCTGTAACTTTTAATCCCAACGGTTATGAAATATACAATGAATTTTATGCTAGGATTGATACTGAAAGCATAGAAACATTGGACACGTATATCGATGAAGGCACAGTTCGTTGGTGGTCAGATCAAGATAAGGCTGCTCAAGATGAAGCATTCAATCCAGAAGGTAGACAGGATGTTAAAAAAGTCATGGATGACTTTTATAAGTTCTGTATGGGCTCAAGTAAATTCTGGAGTCACGGTGCTGCCTTTGACATAGTGATCTTAGAGCACTACTTTAGAAAACTTAACAAACCATATCCTTGGCAGTTTTGGGAAGTTCGCGATACAAGAACATTATTTGATCTTGGAATGGATCCTGAGATGCCACAAGCATATAAACATCATGCACTTGAAGATGCTAAACGTCAAGCCATGGGTGTTCAAACAATGTTTAAAAAACTAGGAAGGAAATTTGAATGAGAATCGAAGATGAAGTCAAACTTGATTTCAAAGATGTTCTTATTAGACCTAAACGTAGTAACCTAAGCAGCCGTAAAGAAGTAGTTCTAGATCGCACATATGAATTTAAGCACAGCGGTCAAAAATGGACTGGTGTACCCATTATAGCATCTAACATGGACGGTGTCGGTACGTTTGCTATGGCAGATGCTCTACAACATCATCGTATGTTTACTTGCTTAGTAAAGTCTTACAACACTAATGTAAATAATTTCTTAGATTGCCAGCTAAATCTTAATCATTTTGCTGTTAGTACGGGCACTAGCGAAGATGACTTTCAAAGACTTACAGTTGTTTTAACAGGAACAAACGCTCAATTTATCTGTATCGATGTAGCCAATGGTTATAGCGAACACTTTGGAGATTTTGTTGCTAAGGTTAGAAAAGAATTTCCAAAACATACAATTATTGCTGGTAATGTTGTTACCGCAGACATGACACAGGAGTTAATTTTACGTGGCGCAGACATTGTTAAAGTGGGCATTGGCCCTGGTAGCGTTTGTACTACTCGTATCCAAACTGGTGTGGGCTACCCACAGCTTAGTGCTATTATTGAGTGTGCCGATGCCGCTCACGGTCTTGGCGCTCATATTATTGCTGATGGCGGATGTGTTTGCCCTGGCGATGTTGCTAAGGCTTTCGGCGCTGGTGCGGACTTTGTAATGCTAGGTGGTATGCTGGCAGGGCATGACGAAGGTGGCGGCAAAGTCATTGAAGAAATGTATGAAACTGCCAAACTACAATCTGGTACACTAGCAAATGATTTCGAAGTTAAAAAATTTGTAGAATTTTACGGGATGAGTTCGGACACAGCAATGAACAAGCATAGCGGTGGTGTTGCTGAGTATAGGAGTTCAGAAGGGAGAACCGTTCGTGTTCCATTCCGTGGTCCAGTTAAAAACACTGTTTTAGATCTCTTAGGCGGGTTACGCAGTGCATGTACCTATGTAGGTGCTCCTAGCCTCAAGCAATTAAGCAAATGTACAACCTTCATAAGAACCAATAAACAGTTCAATGATGTGTTTGTAAAATAAGTATAAACTCACACACAGACAGAATAGATTTAACTTTTTAGGAGAAACCATGGACTTTTTGTTGAACGTCCTTTTAAAGGACATAAGTTATCTATGGATGATATTCTTCATTATGATCTCAGCCGGACTAGCAAAGGAGTATCAACTCTTCGCCCCGGCTTTTGCCTATGTAAGAAACACATTCCGTAGCAATAAATTCGTCCTAGTTATCCTGAGCGCAGTTGGTGGTATTCTACCAATTGAAGGTCGAGTCACTGTGTCAGCAGGCTTGCTAGACACTATTGCTCCTAAAGACGGACCTGCTCGCGAGAGAATGGGTATTATTGATTATCTAGCCACGCACCACTATTATATGTGGAGCCCACTAGAGAAAACAGTAGTAATTCCCATTGCGGCATTTGGTCTAACTTATGGTGCATGGCTTGGCATGATTGCTCCGTTGCTAATAGCAAGTTTAGTATTCATTGGTTGGTACATTTGGTATCAGACCAAAGAAGAAGATCTTGCTATTGCTCCGGGGAACTTTAAACTAAGTCAGGTAATGCGTAGTAGTTTACCAATGTTTGTGGCCATTGGCGCATACATTTGGTCTAATAACTTTATTGCCTGTTTTGGTTTATTGACGCTGTACTACATCATTATCACACAACAGTGGAACATACAGAAACTTTTAGGGTATGTGAAACTTGAAGTGATACTGACGGTTGCGGCGGTAATCATCTTAGGTAACTACTTCAAATCCGAACAGGCTTATTTCCAAGAAGTCATTAAAGGTATAGGACTAGATCCTGCAACCTTTATTGGTATGTTGGCAATTAGTGCTGTAGGATTTGGAGCCAGCTTCTTAATGGGCAGTAGTAGCAGGTTTATAGCATTGGCTGTGCTAATGGCGCAGTTATTTGGTCCACAATACTTTTTGTGGTTCTTTGCTGTAGATTATGCTGGTTACTTGTTGAGTCCAACGCACAAGTGTGTTATGATTGGTAATCGATATTTTGGTACACCATATCGTACATACTATACAGCGTTGGGAGCATGGGTAGCTATATTGTTCTTAGTAGCAGGGACATTTACGTTTGTGATTTAAAATCACCGTGATCTAATCACGTAGGGGGGACATACACGCCCCCCAATTTTTTAAAGAGGATAAAATGAAAAAACTATTGGCAATTTTTGCCTTATGTTTCTGTGGCACAATTTTAGCAGATGATTTTGAAAAATTTCAAAATAACATAAGATTGCGAACAGGTGATTATGGTTTGGAAATTCGAGAAGAAATAAATTCGAATAAAGATCATTTACAAATGTCTTATTTTGGTATTAAAGATACAGAAATTAGATTAAGATATGTCGATAATATTGGATCGAAAGAATGGAGACCTCAAGTGTCTTATTTTGTGTATCGTGGGGATAATTTCTTTTTTAGACCGCGCTTAGACTATAGACATTTTTTAGGGAACAATTCGGACTACTTTAGTTTTAGAACATCGTTTGGTGGTAGATATAAAATTGATCAACATTATGATGTTTGGGCAGAAGTCAATCCTATTTGGGATTTTGGAATAGACAAAACTTCTGATGCTCAGCTAGATAAAGCACAGTTTAGATTTGGTATAGGATATACTACTATTCGAAAATTAAAAATTGAACCGTTCATTCAATATGAAACGAACGGGCATTTTAATCACACAGAAACTTTTTTAGGCACAACTACGTCTATTAATTTCTAAAAATAGGGCATTTTTGCCCTATTTTCTTGACTTTAAAATTCAGATAATTTAAAATATAAATATATTTGTAGGACGCCGTAAGGGTTCTACAAAGGGGCAGATGCCCAAATACGTTCTTGCTTAATAAAGGAGAAAA
>JACCDP010909245.1_pt1 | contig 12589 bp, 12 predicted proteins | sample 7445841 | NCBI WGS metagenome assembly JACCDP01 (sample SAMN15323441, study PRJNA562643) | freshwater metagenome | isolation source: river surface water | place: USA:Blue River Watershed | collected 2017-08-17
CTGCCCCTCAATCTTCGTCAGGCGCTCGGAGAACGATGCAACCTGCCCGAGCAGCCAAGCCAGTGCAGCTACAACAATGGGGATGATTGCCTTGAGTACGTCAGACCAAGCCATGATCAATCACCTTATCTTACATAAACATCAACAACATTTTCCCCGACGCGGGGGGCGGGAAAATCCAACCGCTGTTATTACCAGCATCTACGCAAGACACAAGGGCATTCCAAGTTGCCCCACCAGTGGCGTTACTATCTTGGATTGATAAAAATTCGGCGTTGACTGTGCCGGAGGCTTTTGACAAAGTAAACTGCGAGCCGGGCGTGTCGCTTCTTATGGTGACAAGGAAACCAGAAGATGCTGATAGCGCGAAATTTGACACGGTTTGTGTTGTGCCAGCGGCAAAAACAAATGTGTAATTTTGGAATGTGTTATTTCTAATATTGTTGAATGTGTTAGAACCATAAATTACAAGTTGTCCCGGCCCACCTTGAAGAATGTCGTAATAAGTTCCACCGCCACCAAAAAATGATTTTGTACCACTACCAGACATTAAGATGGTTGAGGTGCCCGCGTTTAAAGTTAAGTTTGTTCTAGTGGAAAAATCCCAATTTCCAGAAACAGCCCAAGTACTAGACCCCATATTAATGGTACGAGTATTGGAGTTACTTGAATTAACATTTACTGCCGTTACAGTAAAATTTGCGGTGCTAAAAGTCCCTTGAGTAATGGTTAAAACGGACGACGCCCTAGTTACATTTAAGGCATCACCAAGAGTTACTGTAATACCAGAGCCATTAATTGTAAGCGAGCCTAAACTTTTTGCTGCTGTAATTAAAGTGCCCGTTCCATTAATTGTCAGTGCTCCGATATAGTTATATGTCATTAAGTTAACAAGCGTAATACTGCCTGAAACCGTAATGGAAGCATTTCCCGCCAAGGTTCCTGTGAACCCTGTGCAGTTGATTGATTTTGCGCCAGTATTTCCAGTACTTATAGTACAAGTACCTGCGGATGGGAACGTGAAGAAAACGTCATCAGCAGAAGTAGGAACACTCGCCCCTCCCGCGCCTCCTGAAGTTGTTGCCCACTTAGTTCCAGCCGTGCCGTCCCACGCGGCTGTGCCCCCCACCCAATACCTGTCAGCCATGCGTTACTCCTGCGGGGTTTCGACAACAGGATCGACAATAGCCAGCCAATTGGCAAGCCGCTCTTGCTTCATGGCCTCCAACTGCTCATCCGTCAAACCGTGGTCATCAGGCAGGTTCAACGCATCGCAGAACGAGCCAAACCGGGTGTCGAATTTGAAGATGATCTGCACGATTGCTCCTTATGCTTGGGTAGTTACAGCGATCACATCCCAGCGGGTGTTGGTGCTGTTGTAGATGCAGCCAATATAGATCATCTTGCTGGCGGTCGTGGTTGTCGGCAAGGTTGTACCGATTGCGGTGTAAGTGGCATTCCAAGTGATGGCTCGGGCAGTACCATTGTCCAAAATTCGCAGGATCAGCTTGTTGCCGTCCACTGGAGTCCCCGTAGGTGCGGCTACAGTTAGAGCTTGATCTTGCGCGGTCAGATTGTATTGATCGAACGAGGAGATATCAGGCGTCAGCGTAGCAGTTGCAGTAGTAGTTGATGTACGAGGATCAATCCTCTTGTTGGTCAGCGTAGCCGTGCCGTTGATGGTCGTAAAGCCGCCCGTTGCGTTTGCGTTGTTGCCAAGCGCAGTGACAACACCCGTGCCCGTGGTCGTAGAGGTGATGGCCGATCCAGAGCCGCCGCCAAGCAGCAGGGCGCTCAAGGCCAGAGTCCCCGACTGCGTGACCAGACCGCCTGTGGTGTTTACCGCGTTGCCAATTGCTGTAACAACTCCAGCGCCTGTGGTTGTAGAAGTGACAGCAGAGCCTGAACCGCCACCCAAAACAATAGCACTGGAGGCTAAGGTTCCTGATTGAGTGACCAGACCGCCAGAAGTGTTGACGCTGTTGCCAATGGCTGTAACAACTCCGGTGCCCGTGGTGGTCGTTGCGGGCGCAACGCCTGCCCCACCGCCTAGAACAATTGCATTTGCAGCCAATGCTGCCGACGATGCCCAGGTCGTGCCGCTGGAAAAGTAAGGGATGCCACCGCTCGTACCAACCACAGTCAGCGCCGGGGTCGTAGTGGCTGTGGCGACAGAAACTATGCCGCCAGTAAAACTCACCGATGTGACCGTTCCACCCGATCCCGTAGCAGAAATGGTGATTGAGCCGTTGCCGTTTGAAATGGAAACACCAGAGCCTGGGGTCAGGGTGGCTTTCGTCAACCCATTAGTAGAAGTGTTGCCAATCAACAGTTGACCATCTGTGTAAGTTGTCTGCCCCGTACCGCCATTGGCGATAGCAACCGTGCCCGTGACGTTTGAAGCCGTGCCGGTCGTGTTTTGGTTGAGAGTCGGAACGTCCGCAACTTGGATCGCAGACATTGACACGTTTGTGCCGTTTCCGCGCAAGTATTGGCCGGAGGTCACTGCCCCTGCTAAGGCATTGATTGCAGCCTGCTGCGTTGTCTGGCCAGTTCCGCCGTTGGCAATTGGTAAAGTACCAGACACATCCGTTGCAAGATTAATTGAAGTAATATTAGTTGTTACAAAATCACTTCCGTTCCATGCAACCATGTAGGTTTTGCCATTTGGCACGGTAATTCCTGTAGTCGGTCCAACCCCAACAATTTTTACGCCGTATCCGCCTGTTGTTGAATTAATAACAACATATATTTTACTTTGAGCCGGAGCAGTGATTGTTCTTACGGCTGTCCTTGCTCCAGTACACAAAAGAATGGCTTGCCTTGCTTCATTAGCAGCTTCCGTCGTCGTTGTTAGGGTTACATCTGCATCAGAAGAAAGAGTTGTTGTCCCAGCAATGGCTGAATCAAGCAAGGCGGTGATGCTTGTATTAGCCAAAGTCCCCCAGTTTGTAGTGCCGTCTGCGGGAAGTGATAGTCCAAGAAGGGGGGTTGAAGCCATGATTGCTCCTGATTAATTGTTGATATTCTGCCAGTTCGGCCCTTGACTGTCATTTATTTCTGTCCAGCCCGACACCTGTGAGTTTGAGATCAGAACCCAGTTTGAGTTCTGGTCATCATCAATTGGATTCCACAAGTAAGATCCAACGATAACTTCCATAGCCGCAGCCGACTCTAGCAGGGTAACGTTGAATATTACAGTAGAACTTTGAAAATCTACCGCCTGCGTTGTATCAGAAGCCGCTGCATTAAACGTAGAGGCCGCAACCAAGGCGGTGTCTGTTGCCCGAGCAGTTTCGGCATTGAGCGCGGCAAAGATTACAAGCGACGCGGTTGTCTCAGACGCCGTGACGCTCTCGGCAATAGTGACACTTGGCAAAAACGTTGCAGAAGCTGTATCTGCCCCGGTTGCCAATTCAGCCACAGAAGTAAGAAACACAACTACCGCAGATGGAGCATCCAGCGCCCCTGCTGTGTCAGATGCGGCGGCGTTAAAAGTCGAAGCTGCAACCGTGGCGGTGTCTGTTGCTCTGGCAGAATCGGCAACGCCAACCAAGTAAACATTGCCCGAAACTGTAATATCTGCGACAGTGGCAGATTCTGACAATACACTGTTCAAAACCCCAGTGCTTGCGACCGTGTCTGATGCGTTTGCCGTCTCGTTCAGCGTGATGTTAAGGGTTGCAAGCGATGTCAGGGAATCCAAAGCGCGAGACGATTCTGAGACAGATGCGGTAATTACTATTACACCGGACTCAAAGTACCAGCCAAGTGAACCGTTGTTGGTGGAGTTAGTACCCGCATACCATGTGTCCGTCAGACTGTATGCCCGCACCCCAGTGATTGCCAAGTAATCGACGTTGGGGTCTGTGCCGCCTGTCAGGATCAATGTGCCGGGGCTTGATGCAGAAGTGCCTTGTACCGTCAGAACCCGAGTTGCTGCCCCTGTTGCCGTCCATTGCGTGACTGTCTGCGTTGTCGTGTTGATGGTGATGTTCGTTGCACCCGTTGCGCTGTAGGTGTTGGTGATGTTGGCAAAGGTGTTGTTGCCAGTGATGGTCAGCGCACCAGCACCGCCTTGGTTAAGCGTGATGCCAGAATATTGAGTTGATCCTCCACCAGCAAAAGTTTTTGCAGATGAGTTAGTGAGACTGATTGTTCCTGTTCCCGTGATAGTCAAGTTTGTTAACCCGCCATTTGTACTCCAAGGCCCGCCAGCAAGAGTCCAAGTTCCGGAGCCAAGAGCAAGCGTCCTTACAGTTGAAACCGTGCTTGCGAAGGAAGTATTTGCACCAGAAATTGTTACGTTGTAGTTGTTTGCGTCAAACGTACCAAAAGCCAAAGAAATAGACGCTGTACCGGATATATTTGAAGAAAAAGCATCCTGCAAAGTCACAGAACCGCCCGGAGTGTTGATCGTAAACGGCTGCGTAAATGTTTTCCCAGCACTCGTAATCGTCTGACTGCCACGCCCTGCAAACGTCAACGTACCCGTACCCGTCAGCGTAGTGCCAGTACCGTTGATCCAGTTGCCGTATATTGCTGGTGTATTCGTACCAGTTGCCAGCGTCATTGTGTTGCTGGTACGGGCCGACATATCAATCGTGCCAATGTTGTAGGCGGCATCAACAGTGACTGTCCCGCCAGAAGCAGGGAACACACTCGGAGAAACAATAAATACAACGGTGTCTTGAGCGAGAGGAAAATTGTCGTTAGAGCCTGCACCGCCTGCCGTTAAAGACCATGAGTTTGAGCCAGCGTAAGACGTAGAAGTGCCAAATCGGTACACCGTCTTTGCCGCAGGAAACGTAATCCCGCTGTTGCCCTTGCAGTCCCCCAATCGAGTACCGCTGACAGGAGCCGCTGCACCAGCAATGGTGATGTCTCGGAAGTCTGCGTCTGTACCTGAGAAAACAGCGCAAGTCAGTGTGCGTGTTGTGCCGATGGTGCTTGACCGCACAAAATGCCGCATCGTGGCGTTGGTGCCAGCGGAGAGCGTCAAAGTTCCGGTGATGGTTTGGTTAGCGGTCAGATCAATAATCTTTAAACCAGCAGATGTGATCCCTGTGACCGACAGGTTGTTAAAGGTGTTTACGCCGTTGATCGTTGTAGTTCCTGCGCTGGTAACTGTAAAACTGACGCTGCTAAAAGTTTGGTTGTTACCAGAAAAAGTGGCGGTTGATGTATTAATATCAATGCTAGATGTTCCTGCATTAAAAATTAATGCGGCCCTTTCAGTTTCAGTAGTACCAAAAATAAGTGGTTGGTTAAACCCAGATATAGAAATAGTGCTTGATCCCAGATTTATGGTTCTTGAGTTTTGATAGTTAGATGCCAACCCTTGAGTGGTTAAGTTATAGTTGTTTGTAGCAAAAGAACCGTTAATAATTTGGAAACTATTAGAGTTTATAGCCCCGCCAAGAGACCACTCACAATCAACGCCGTTTACATTGATAGTGCTGCCTAAAACAATTCCGTTAGTGTTTATTGTCCTGCCAGTGCTGGAACCAGACAGCGTGATTGCGCCCGTGTACGTCCTCGTCAGTCCCGTTGCAGGCAGCGTCACGTTGCCGTGAATGCCGACAATCGCCGTCGTTCCTGCCAGCGTCAAGTTTCCAGAAGCAGGCCCGGCAATCGTCAGCGCCTTGCAACGAATACCTCCAGTGACCGCATTCACTGTGGCCGTGTAAGCCGTTGCGTTGGATGCAGCGTCAAACACCACATCATCATGGCTTCTTGGAACAGATGCACCGCCACCGCCACCTGAGCTTGTAGACCAACGAGCGGTGTCGCTCCAGTTGCCTGTGCCGCCGACCCAATAGCGCGTGCTGTCAGCAGGCTTGGCAGTGCGATAGACGGGTGCTGCTGCCGTTCCTGTGCTGTTGGCACCAGCGTAGAACTCACCAGGGCTTGTAGCAACAAAGCCAATGCTGCCCATCGCAAGGTAGTCAATGCCTGATGTGCAGGCTCCAGCTAGGATGTGAGATGTTCCTGTGCCGGTCAGCGTGACGACGTTGCCAACCGTACCCGTCACTGTCCACTTGCCAAAGGTTTGTGTGGTTGTGTCAAGAGCAATGGTGTGCGCGACGGTTTTGGTGCTGGCAAGTTCGGTGAATTGGTTGTTGCTGGTGATGGTGAGGGTTGATGTGCCTGTTGTGCCGCCAATGGTGAGTTTGTTGTATGAGAGTGTCCCGCCAGCGAATGTTCTGGCAGTGGTGCTTGTGTCGGACAAAACAATATTAGCCGTGCCTTTGTAAAAAGCGGCTGGCAAAGAGTTGATATTCCAGACGGAACCTGTTCCAGAAAGCGTCCATGTACCACTACCCATTTTTAATGTGGTAGTAAGACCGTTATTTGTAAACAACCCAGTCGTCACGTTGTACGACACAGCATCAAAAGTGCCGGATGTCAGGGTCAGAGTTCTGTTGCCAGAAAGAGATAGAGCGTCAGCAAGTTGCACTGTTCCTGAAAAACAATCAATCGTGATCGGGTTGTTAAACGTCCTACCACTGCTTGTAATTGTTTGAGTCCCGCGACCAGAAAATGTCGGGCCAGTACCAGAGGCCGTGATGGTAAGCGCAGAACTTAAAATAACGTTGCCGTATATATTGCAAGTGCCAAACTGGGAAGTTATTGCTGTAGTCCTTGCGGACATATCAATAGTCCCGATGTTGCAGGTAACGTTTGGATTAACATCGGTGGCCGATCCTGCGTCATTAAAAACAGCGGTGTCTTGAGCCAACGGAAAACTGTTTATGTCAGGCGTGCCGCCAGATGTAGGACACCAACCTATTCCAAACCAAGTGCTAGCAGTTGCCAAATTCCAATACACCGTTTTGGCAGCAGGGAACGTGATGCCTGAGTTGCCCCCACAATCGCCTGCGCGTGTAGGAGAAGAGCCAGCAGCAGCGCCAGCAATCGTGATGTCGCGGAAGTCGCAGTCTGTGGCAACCAGAGTGCCAACGGTCAGGGTGCGGGTTGTGCCGAGGGTATCAGAGCGTAGGAAGAGGCGGCGAACAGCAGAAGCGCCTGCAACAGTCAGAGTGCCTGTGATTGTTTGATTAGCACCAAGCACCAAAAGAGTTAAGCCATTGGAAGTCGAAGCGTTTACTTCAAGGTTGGTAAAACTGTTGGCTCCGGTAATTGTCCTTGACCCTGCAACGCTGCTCGTAAATACGAGGCCATAAAAAGTCACCCCACCACCATTGATTGTTGGCGCGCTATTGCCTGCATATATATTAGACGTTCCTGCATTAAACGTTAAGTTGGTTGAAGTTGTAAAATCAATTGGCGTTGCATTTCCAGAGCTTAACGTTACTGTACTTGACCCAAGCGTAATTGTTCTGACGTTGCTATTACTTGACGACAAAGCATTAGCAGTGAAGCTGAAGTTTTTAGTATCAAACGCACCGTTAGTGACAGTGAGAGTATTGGCTACATTTAGCGCATCAGCAAGCTCAACTGAACCGCCGTAGGAGTCAACGGTAATGGGGCCGCCAATTGTTTTTCCTGCGCTGGTTATGGTTTGGGTGTTACGGCCAGAAAATGTAAGCGCCTGCACTCCACTAAGTGAAGTTCCAGAACCATGTGTCCAATTGCCATAAACAGTCGTAGCGGTAGATAAACTTAATGTCATTGCACTGGTGCGGCCAGACATGTCAACCGTGGGAACATAAGCAAGCGCAGCATCCAGCGTGATCAAGCCTGTTACCAATCCCGCATTTGTAAATGTGGCTGTATCTTGGGCCAGCGGAAAATTGTCTGTTGACGGAGAACCTGTTGATGTTGCGGCCCATCCGTTTGCCGACCAGTTTTGCGCTCCTGCCAAGTTCCAATACACCGTCTTCGGTGTAGACGCAGTGATCCCTCTGATGCCGCGTAGATCACCAATCCTTGTTCCACTGATCGGTGCAGCAGTGCCAATGACGTAGATGTCGCGGAAGTCTGCGTCTGTCAGGCTTGGAGTTGAGTTGATGGTGAGGGTTTGAGCGATGCCGTAGGTTGCACCACGGAACCAGACACGGCGGTTGCCTGCTGTTCCGGTTGTTGAGAGTGTGCCGTTGATGGTTACGGGTACGCCAGCAATAGTAAATTGCGTGACTCCCGCAGCGGCAGGTGCAGCAACCGTAATATTGCTTGCCACTAGTCTTGTCACTTCACCAACTCCGGGCAAAATCAGTTGATGAGTTACTGCTGCTGCTGTGGACGTAAATGATAAGTTGTTAAATGTTATTGACGAAAGACCGCCTTGAGCCAAACCACAATTGATTGATGATCCAGCCCCGCTTAAAACAATAGTTGATGTACCAGCATTAAATGTTAAGTTACTGTTTGGTGAAAAACTTATTGTTGATGCTGTCGAGGTAAGCGTAACCGTACTGCTACCCAAATTGATCGTGCGGGTGTTGCTGTTGTTGGACGACAGGGATGATGCAGTGACAGCGTAGTTGCCAGTGTCAAATGTGCCGCTTGTGACAAGAAATCCGGCTGTTGACGTATACGCATCACCCAAAATAACCGTAAAACCGGGGGCTGTTACGTTAATACCCGCGCCTGTCCATGTTTTGCCTGCGCTTGTAATTGTCGCGGCACCAGTAACAGTGATTGTTCCGGCGTAAGTCCATGTCATGCCAGCAACAAGCGTAATGCTTCCTGCAACAGAAATGGCCGCTGAACCCGCCAAGGTTCCCGTAAACCCTGTGCAGTTGATTGACTTGGCTCCGGTGTTGCCGCTGGAGATTGTGCAGGTTACAGCGCCAGAGGTGGCATCGAAAAACACATCGTCAGCCGATGTGGGCACACTTGCGCCACCGGCACCGCCTACCGTTGCGGCCCATTTAGTGCCAGCAGTGCCGTCCCAAGCCGCCGTGCCACCCCGCCAAAATCTGTCGGCCATGCTTACTCCTGCGGAGTTTCAACAGGCGGTGCAGTGACGATAGCAATCCAGTTGTCGCGGCGTTGTTCCTTCATCGCCTCAATTTCAGCATCCGTAAAGGTGTGATCATCAGGCAGATGAAGGGCATCAGCAAACTTGCCGTGGGGTGTCTCAAATTGGAAGTCAATCTTGATCATGCGACATCCTTAAAAATTTTCCCATGCACCACATTCATCACGGTTTTCTTTGACACACCAAGCTCATCCGCCAAGGACTGGAGAGTGCGAACAGGGTAATTGTTCCTGATAAATCGAACTTGTTCAATGGTGAGTTTTGAATTTGGCCGATCTGGGATTGGCGTTGTAACTGCTTCTTCTTCCGACATGCCGGAATTAAGGCGATACAAGATGGCAGCACTTTTACATCCAAGCTGCTTGGCCCACTGCGCCAAAGTCTTTTTCTCGCCGTTGGCTGTGATCCAACGGTTGTTGCGCTTATTGTTTGCCTGCTCAGACTGTGACGCCCACTTGCAGTTTTCTGGAGAGTATGGCCCTGCATTGTTTATACGCTCCAGTGACTGACCCTCTGCTGGTTGCCCCATGTCTAAAACAAACTGTTTGTACCCTTCAGGGCCGTGCCACCTCAAGTCTACGGTAATGCCGCGACCGCCGTAGTTCGGGTAGCATTTTTGGTTTTTGTTAGTGCAGCGGTTATGCATGCTTCGCCACACACCAAGAAGTTTGTTCCGTTTCATAGATACACTCCGAAGTTAGTTCAGAGTGTATCTTACCTCATTTACACTGCATCGAGGGAAAAAGTATACTGGACATTCAATGTGTCCCCGCTGACAACAACGCGGTCACCTGGGGCTTGGAAGTCCGAAGCAGAAAACAGGATGCCAGAAGTGCCAGTTGCGACAGAGCACAAAAACGCCCCTGCAACCGTGCCGCCAGTGCTTGTGATGCTGTAAGAAGCAGGAGATGCAGAGTTGTCAATGACAGACGGATCAGCCGTGGTGGCCGTTCCAAACGTCACAGCCTTGCGGTTGCCAGAGTAGTTGGTGAACTCCGTCCAAGCTTTGGATGCAAGGGTGTCGTTTGCGGTAATGGTAGTGCCCGATCCGGGGCCGGTAATCAGACCAAGATACCAAGTGGTGGTCTGGGCACTTGCGTCCAGATAAGCGGCAACCATGTTCTGCAAGCCTTCGTTGACCACGAGGTTGTGGGACTCTTCAACCCACTTGACCTTGCCGTCAGCGCCAACGCACTCTACACGGTAAACACCACCCGCACGGGCGCGAGACTGCGGCTTTGCGCCAGCAACCAAGCCAGCAGCAACAATATCAACAGATTTGGATTTTTCAGCAAAAGGCATGATGACTCCTAAACAAGTCGGATAAGAGCAGATGTGCTTGTGTTGGCAGGCATCTGTACGGTAAAAGTGGTTGTTGATGTTTTGTCTGAACCAAAGTCCAACACACAAACAGCACCATTGCTGCCTGTTTTGTAAATCAAAGCTCCCCTCGCTGTAAGAGCTGCATTCCATGAAACGTTGTTAAACGTTACATAGGTGATGTTGTTTTGGTTTGTCGGCGCTGCTGCAACGGTTATTTGTTGAGGCGCATACCCACTTGCCACTACCTCATTTGTTGCAGTGTACTCAGTGGTGTTTTCGTTCAAATCTGCAAGTGCTGTGTACAGTGCAATGTAAAACGTGTCTGATGCAAAATCAAAAGATCCTTGCATCAGTCCTGTTTTAAATGTGTTGGTTACTGTTTGGACTATAGCCATTTAGATCACCGGATTTCTAACTTGACCGTCCCGATAAGCATCCATACGCTGCTTACCATCACCCAGATTTTTAAGCAATGCCATCGCTTGAGTGTACTGCTGCTGGTAAAACTGAACCAGATCTGCATCACCTTTCATGTACCTGATGGCTTCCATCATTGTCCCGTTGAAAAGCGCAGTTTCAAAGTTGTCACCAAGCCATGTCGTTCCTGTTGAATTTGTTACTGCTGTAACAGTCAAAACAAATCCACTACCAGTTCCGCCAACAGATGAAGATGGAACACTGAGCTGATTGTTGACAGCGTAGAAACATCCTTTGTTTCCTACGATTACAGAAGTAACAGCGCCTCCAGAAATCACAATGTCTGCTGTTGCTGCAGTTCCACTACCGCCAGTCAAAGGAACATCGAAGTACGTTCCATTTGTGTATCCAGAACCACCAGACGAAATTGTGGTTGTATAAATTGCAGACTGGACAATAGACTCTGGCAAATAATAAAAATGCAGTTCTACTCCATACGCCTGATCTGGCGTTGGTCCCAAAATAAACGACAACTCATTTGAGTTGTTGTACGTAGGACCAAAGATTGCATAGTGCTTAGGCAAACCTCTTGCACTTACTAATACTGTGCCAGGATTTGGATATGCTTCTCGAATAAAGTTTACGTCTTTATTTAGAAGATACACATACTCGCCATTTGCCTTAATGACGGCCAATGAGTAGACAGACAAGAAATCATTTGGAGCAGACAGGTACTGATTCCCAGAGGAAAGAGTACCTGTCATATTCTTGCGAAGACTAGCCAGCTGGACTGTGTTGTAAATGTTTTGCTCTGCGATACGAATCATCGCATTCATATCTACCGTGGGAAACGAGTTCTCACAGTAATCTTGAACAGCGGTGACAAGTTCAGAGTAATTCATTTAAACCTCACGCCATAGGACCGCGGCAAGTAATTCCTTTGGTAGCTGCTCCACCACCACGCATCTTGATACCTGTCGTCTTTGGTTCAGGATACGCATCCCGTGTCAAATTTCCGACAGACATCTTCACATGATTGGGGGTAGCAGGAACACCACCCTGGTAACCGGCGTTCTTTAGATCAACACCAGTCTTACCGGTCATATCATGCGGAGGTGCATAGACAGATGCTGGGCCTACTTCCTTGCCCATTTTTTTCATACTGTATGCCATGATTAAATCCCCGTTTTGCGAACTTTTCGCATCACATTTTTTTGATTGGCAACTTTAGCCAGATTGCGGCCAAGCTGTTTCATCTGCAAATTGGTCTTGCCACCACGAGCAAATTTAGTCGGCGTTTTGCCAGGATGCATGTTAGCCTCGTGCTTGTGAACTGCTTTCTTTGCGTCCATCTTGATACTCCTTACGTTGTTGCAATTGTTACCTCACCAAGCTGCACGGTCAACACCAAATAGTTTGGGGTAAGCCCTGCATCATTAGCTCGAGATCCACCAACAGGATTCCATCCCCATTGAATGACCCTCGATCCATCTGTCGGAAAACCGTTATTGTTAGTTCCGGCCTGCCTGTAAGTTGTATCTCGACGAGGATTCCTGACAGCCTGAGGATCTTCTACAGGATACATGCCTAGCTGCAACTGTGGATGGTCAGGCGACCAGCATTCAGGACAAACCTTGTCGTTTATCCTTTTGGTCTTAACAATCTGTGTTGTCAGTTTTTTCAACTTGAACTGGAACCCACAGATATCGCACATGGCGATACTGTGTTTACCAGAAGCAAATCGATTACTCATTACGTGTACCCACCACCAATATAAGCCTGCCGAGGAACAAACCTAACAGCAGCCTTCTCACGATCTTCACCGGCCGCAAGATTAAACTGCTCATCATATACATCCTTCAGCATCTCAATCCTTGGCATCAGCTCAGGAACCTTCATGGC
>JACCDP011527549.1_pt1 | contig 12587 bp, 9 predicted proteins | sample 7445841 | NCBI WGS metagenome assembly JACCDP01 (sample SAMN15323441, study PRJNA562643) | freshwater metagenome | isolation source: river surface water | place: USA:Blue River Watershed | collected 2017-08-17
GAATCTATATATAGAGTGGCAGTAAGGAGGTAATTGCCGCTGGCAAGGCGAGTGATAGTTGAGGAAGAACCTGCCTGAGTCAATGGGAACCATGAACCAGCAACTGTAATGGATGGGCTTGCATAGTAGGAGGTCCCAGAGCCATCTACTGTTATAGATTGTGACATCAATAGATTAGTAACATCATCCTCATATGTCTTTAAGTAGGAAACTAAAACAAAACCATCTGGATTTGTAATTATTGATGATGTAGATAGTCCAAATGAGCCGACATCACCAGCTGAATCTGAGATTGTAAATCCTATTGGTAGGCCATCTTTTGAAAGTCCAGCAAACAAGGATTTAGAGGTTCGAAAGTTAATAACTGCGTTGTCTTCAATCAATTTCTGGGTTAAAGGTACTTCTTCTGTTAAGGATTGAGATGAATTATTATTTGACTCTGGGTTAGCTGACGCTGGTAATTCCTGTTTAGCAATTGAAGAAACGGATGGTGTATTAAACTCTGAACCTGTTACAGAATTAAACCCAAGGAATGCAACCATTACTATGAGTAATGAAAGTGCAACCTTAGAAGATTTCTTAGCTAGCTCTGCCGCCTTCTTATAAGACCCTGAAAGCGCTTCTAGTGCAGTACTGCCAGTTTTCTCATCAACTACCCATTCAGTGAGTACGCGAATAAATGAAGCACGGGCACGTTGCACGACGTGGCGAACATTTTTCTCGTTCGTGCCAATTGCAGTTGCAATCTCCTTCGTGGTGCGACCTTCAACCTCCCACATAATAAGGGCTGTGCGTTGATTCTCTGATAAACGAGATAGGGCCTCGCGAATCATTGAAGCATCTTCTGCTGCGGCTAGTGTGGCATCCATTGGAATATGATTCTCTGCCGCAATCTGAGCAAGGCGTTCATTGGATGTATCTGAATCAAGGGCAACTAAGTTGGGGCGAGATCCATTCGCTCGGATTACATTTAAACATAGGTTGTTTACTGTGGTGCGCAGATACGCCAGAGCGCGCTCTGCCGTATCTAACTCTGGAGCTGCCAAGATAAATTTAAGGAATGCATCTTGGACAACCTCTGCCGCATCAGCATCGCTTCGAAGAATTCGGCGGGCTTGAGCAATAAGTGATGAGCGATTTTGGATATAAAGGGCGGATAAATCAGAAACAGACCACGCAGCAACTGTTGCTGAGGCCTTAGCCCTCTTACGAAGTGACACTTTGATTTCCCGCTTTCAGTTGAGCCAACGTCTTGGCCCTTCCACCTAGTTAGACACCAAATGTAAGCAAATGTTGCCTTGTTGGCCAGCTCTAAACTGGGTCTGAATTCGAAATGGGGCTGAACGTGTCCCAAACAAGCAATATGGTGGGCCCTGTCGGGATCGAACCGACGACCCACGGATTAAAAGTCCGTTGCTCTACCGACTGAGCTAAAGGCCCTATTTCTAAGTTAACAAGGCATAAGTTATCACAATACTTCAAAGGCAAGAGACCTTTTAAGAAAAATGATTTGAATAAATGCCAAATCTTAAAAATCATTTATTCTTGTTTATTCATCTTAAATTTCATTTTAAAATGATATCTCTAAAAAAAATAAAGATTATACTCATAAACTCCAGCAGTTGACATGGTACAAAACTTAAGGGCAGACGAAACCTCTTCCTCATTACTTCGCTTAATTGTACAGAAATCACTCAAAGTTTTAAATAGTATGTAATTTTCTATGTAATTTCTGAGAACAAATATTATCCAGGCAATTTTAAAACTAAATATATTTTTTTCTTTTTTTATTGGCCTAAAGAAACCTGGATGAATAGCTAAAATTACAATTGCTCTCTTTTCTTGTAAAATTCTCAAAAATGCTTGGTCTCGAAGTATCTTATATTCAGCTCCTTCAATATCAAACTTGATTATAGGTTTCAGATTTAAACAATTCTCTAAAACTTCTTTTTTTATATCTAGAATGTTTGATGCTTCTCCGAAGTTTTCTGGATAAACAATTGATGAAACAGTCTGGCCCACTTGATCGCGCAGAAAGGTTAACGGCTGCGAAAAATTGGAAACTACCGATTGTTTTATTAGGACTTTATTTTTGATTTCTAAATTTAAATCAAGATTTTCGCTGAGCAATGTAAAAAACTTTGGCACTGGTTCATATGCAAGACATTTTGCCCCTAATTTTGAAGCTATCAAAGTAAATACTCCAGCAGCAGCGCCAACGTCAAAAAAAACTACACGGTCTGATATGTACCTCTTTAGAGTAAATAACGTATCTGGCTCAAATGATCCTGATTCCACTTCATCCCAAAACGTATCACCATAGAGAGTCTGAGATAAATTAATTTTAAAACTTACACTGATCGAATCAATTTTAATTGTTCGTATGTCGTTTGATGCATTTTTTGATGAAATTTCACAGGCTCCTTTGTTATTTTAATTCCTACTCCACGTATCTATTTTCTGTTCGAGCATCCTTTTCTAGTGCAAATCAAAAAAAGATGAAGATTAAATAACTACAACCCCATTAATCCTGCCGTTTTATCAAAATCTGGTACCTTTGATCGGACTTCATTGAAAGTTCCTGAAGCGTAAATTTTTCCATCTGAGATATAGACCACTCTATCGGCAAATTGAACAGTAGATAGTCTGTGAGCAATTACAATGCGAGTAGTATTTAATAAAGTCTTGGAAATCGCAAGGGTTAAATCCTCTTCTACCTGCCCATCGAGCGCACTAGTGGCCTCATCTAAAACTAATAGTTTTGGTTTGGAATAGAGTGCTCGAGCTATTCCAAGTCGTTGCCTTTGACCACCACTTAGATTTGTCCCTCGTTCGCTTACCAGTGTTTCAATACCCAAAGGTAAATTTCTCACAAAATCAGTCAATTGAGCGATCCTTAATGCCTCTTCCACGCAATCTAAGGATATTGAATTCTTATCGTAACCTAGCCCAACATTCTCTTTAATTGAACCTTCCTTAATGAAAATGTCTTGTGGCACATATGCCATAGCCCCCGGCCATTGAGTTATAACTTTTTTTGGAGGCATGCCAGAAATTAGAATTTTTCCTGATTCAGGAGTCAAGAGTCCCAAAATCAAATCAATAAAAGTTGTCTTACCAGCCCCAGAGGGACCAACGATAGCAATAAACTCTCCCTCTTTAATCTCTAATCCTTTAATAATAAACTCAAAATTTTCCAATTCGTTGTATTTAAATTCGATATGTGAAACTGAAATACTTGGATTGAAGTCTAAATGCTGAAAATCAGTTTCTTTCATAGAGGAAACAAAAAATGGTGAGTTCTCGAATTTTTTGATTAAATCTAAAGTCAAATATGCAGTTCCTAAATTCGATTTTATGCCTAAAATACTTTGTTGAATGCGTAGCAATGCTGGGGCGATTCGCGCGCCTGAAGTGACAAATATTCCCAGTCCAGCGAACGCTCGTGCTGAGTCACTAAAGGTGAATAATGCAGCAGCTATGACCAGACCTCCCAAAACAATTGTTATTTCAATTAAATACTTTCCAAGCCCTGGAATAAATGTATTGACTGCATATAGTTTTGCGATTCTAGATTTATTTTCACTAATTTCGTTTAAATAATAACCGACACGATTTCCTAAATATATCTGCCTATAACCAGTTATTAACTCTAATATTGTTTTACTTGATTGTATTGAGTTATTTGTAAAATCTTTGCCAAAAAACTCAATTTTTTTTCGTAAACCAAAGTGCAAAGCAATCCCAATCATTAAAAAAAGTATGATTGAAAATATTCCAATTATTGGATCAATCAAGATTATTGCGACAGATATAAGAATAAAGCTTGAAATATCTGAAATTATTGTTGAAATAGTTCCCAATATTCCAACTGAAATAGCGTAGACTCCCGGACCTAATATTTGTTGAATTTCCGAAATATTTCTATATCTAAATTCTATTGATCCCTTTGCAAATACTCTTGAAATCAGATCATTAGAAATGTTTGTGCTTTGATTTGCGAGAAAGTTAGTAATTTTCCAAGTAAAAAACATTGAAAGTAAGGTTCGCATAATTAAAGATATAGCGGCAATAGAACCAAGTATTGCTACCTGAAGTTGAAACGAAAGGTTTACTAATTTAAAAAATTCTAGAAAAATTAAGGGCGTTCCTTCAACTGCCTGTGATTGAACCCCCTTGATTGTAATTAATCCAACAATTCCCATGATCGCAATACCTAAGAGGTCTAAAAAGCCAAGAAAGGCTTGAATGAAAATCACCTCAAGATATTTGGTCCTATCTCTTTTCGGCAAAACTTTTAGACAACTTCGTATTGAATCAATGAAAATCATAAGAAGTTAAGAACCCCAAACTGATTGAGAAATTTGTTGATGCTATAGTACTTGAAATGAGCACATTGATAAGTATATTTTTAAATTCAGATTATTTAGTATTTTAAAGGTATGGGCATTAGGAGGTAAATTTTGAAAGAGCCTAAGATTCCAAGAATCGTCCACCTTTCTACATCTCATAGCGGTGGAGCCGGGATGGCTGCTAGAAGGCTTCATAGAAAATTACTGTCAGCTGGAGTTGAATCCAATTTTATTGCTCTTGCACGACAATCCTATAAAGTTGAGAGAAATGAATCAAGTGCTGCCAGGAGTTTATACTCAAGATTTTTTAGTGCTATTAATGCTTTTTTGAGCAGGAAATTAAGTAGTAAAACTTATATAACATTATTTAGTGTTGCGTCTGTAAAAGCAAAAAATTTAAAAAATTTTGGTTCGCCAAATGACACTATTTTCCATATACATAACTGGTTTAATTTGATTAACCTAAGGGAATTAAGAAAATTACTTAATATGGGATATAGGGTAGTTTTTACTTTACATGATCAGAGATTATTTACAGGAGGATGCCACTACTCTCTTGAGTGCTCTAAATTTGAAACGGACTGCAAAAGTTGTCCTATTCTACCAAATCAAGTTAACTTTATTCCAAAAATAAATTTGAAGCGCGCAAATAAAGTTTTCAATAAGTTCTCTGGGCAATTTGGTATAATCGCTCCTTCAGCTTGGATCCAAGAGTTGGCCAGAAAAAGTTATTTATTCAAAGATCAGAGCATTCACCTTATTCCAAATGTTCATGGTGAACTTACAAACGAAGGTTACTTACGTATAAAAAAATTTAATGGTGAACAAGAAAATAAGGTTTTCGTAGGTGTTGCAAGTGTAGAAAAAGAATCTTATTTAAAAGGTGGATTAATTCTTAAAAATATTGAGAAGTTACTAGTAGAAAAAAAAGTCAAAGCTGAAATTGTATATTTAGCTGATGTACTAAAAAGTTCTGGCAAGCATGAAACTTTTTGGACTCAAATTGACTATTTACTTGTTCCATCTGTGCTTGATAACAGCCCAAATGTAATTCATGAAGCTAAGATATTAGGAATACCAGTAATTGCAACTAAAGTTGGCGGTATTGGTGAACTTTTAAACCTAAAACACGATTATTTGGTGGAGTTAAACGATGAAACGCATTACGCTATAGTGCAGATAATTGAAAAAATATTTTTTGAAAATAGAAAGACTAGTAGCCTTGAAATTATTGACTCATATAAAAATTATGTTTCTTCATCAATAGAGCAAATTAAAGGTCTATATGCAAATTTATGAGGAAATTGATTTTGCGCCTTTCATTTTCCAATGACCAGTTTTGTCATCGGTGGATATTAATTCAAACTCTATTCCTGATTCCATCTGATAGTAAGCCCAAGGTAGCAATTTATCCAAATCAATTTCCGGTTTATCCGAGGACATAAACGCTTGGATTTTTTCTTTTGTTGCTAAATATCTCTCAGGTAACAAATGATTCCATGGTGCGGGTCCTAAGGTAATAACATTTGATATTTTACGTGCATAAAATTCCATATTAATAGTTGATCCGTAGCTCGCAATTAAATCCGCTTCTAAGCCCAATGCGATAGAATCAATATCAGAGTTTGGTTCGATAACAAAGACATTTGGGATATTTCCAAAGGATTCCCAAATGTTTTTTTCACCATCGGAGTGGTCAGAATTATGAGCAACTGGATGCCTCCTTAGATAAATATCCCATATATCGTTGTTTAAGCAGGTTATAAGTGCATCAAATGCATCTATTTGATTTTTAAAATATCCAGGTTGAACTTCTTCACGTAAGCCAAAATATTCCCATTCGGAACTGGCAAAAAAAACACAAATTTTTTTTCCTGAAAATTGAGGTTTTTTGTCCCAAACAATTTTCGATCTAAAGTCAATTCCAGGTAATCGCCTTTGTAACACAAGATTTTCAAGGAACTTCCTTGAAATCTCACTTCTGTAAGGTTCGGTAGCTGAATTCCATAATTCTTTTATTTTTTCCTGAACTTCTTGAGTTGAATGAGGGCTGATTTTAAAAATTTGAAAGCTTGAATTCTTGTTCCCACCCTCCAATAAAGAAAGTTCTATACCGTTTTCCTGGCAGAATTTAACAACTGTTGCGCTTTTCGTAAACCTTCCATTAACAGTAACTACCTTGGCAACGTTTGAAAAATCAATACTTTTAAGAACCGAATAAACTAGATTACTCTTATGAATTTCTTTTCGTGAAATTCTTTTGAATTTGTTTTTTCTTTTAATTAACTCCAAATTAATGGTTTTACATTTTTCGACTATAGAATTTATTGCAGGACTTTGCTCAAATGGAAAGTGATAAATAGGTTTTTTATAATTAAGAATTCTAATTGTTCGGTAGATAAATACTTCTATATTCATATTTTTAAAAAATGTAAGACATTCTTTACGCATTTTGAAACCCCCAAGTAAAAGTTTAATTCGGGCTTTCAATGGGAGATCTCCTAAGAAACTCAGGTCAACCACATCATAAATATTTCTATTTTTTAATTCAAAATTTATAAATTCTGCACCTACGCCCCATTGCCATCCCGAACTTTCGCACATAATAAGAAGGTTTCTGGAGGTGCTTGTGTTTGGCATAGGCAAACTATACTTTGAGTCATGTCCAATATACCCGTTCTCGTAACTGGATATAATCGGCCTTTTTTGTTACAAGAATTATTTTCTCATCTACTTCAAATTGGAATAAAAAAGATCTATGTCTCGCTTGATGGTCCAAAAAATGAGCAAGATTTTGAACTCTGTGAACAAGCTTACAATATAGTAAATGTTAATAGAAAAAACTTTGAATTAAAAATTTTGCGTAGAGATTATAATCTTGGTTGTTGTCTTGGAGTCGTATCAGCTCTCGATTGGTTTTTTTCAGAAGAAGATTTTGGCGCGATAATCGAAGACGATTGTATTCCCAGTCCTAGTTTTTTTCAATTCTTGAGTACCGCTTTGCAAAATCCAGTACAAGAGCCTTTATCTCAACCTAAAATTTTCTCTGCTCATAATCCTTTTGATTACAATTTTTCGGGTCAATTGTCAAACCTAGTTTTGATTCACGGTTGGGCAACATACTCTCACGTTTGGAAAAAAATTCGTGAGAATTATTTCAAACTCAAATTACCATCCAGGGTGAATAGCTTTGGGGAAAAAAGAAAAGTCCAGCAATCTTTATATTGGTGGTCTAATTCTACAAGGGCTAAATTAGGTTTAGTGGATACATGGGATGGAATATTAAATGACCAGGTTTGGCGATTAGGTTTAAAAACTTTGATTCCTAAATCAAACATGGTAAAAAATCTAGGATTTGGCTTTTCGGCTACTCATACTACAGATCAAAATCAATCCAATCATGTCCAACTAAGCCATGAATTACTTGATCGTGGTAATTTAGATTATTTGTTAAATACGTTTTATTTTAAAATCAAGCGTCGACATATCGTAACAGCTTTAATTAGAATATCTATTGATATATTTAGGTTTAAAAACCGTAGAAATTTTGAGAACTTGCTAAATCAAGATCTCTTATCTAGACGAATATACTTACCATAATTTTTTTTGAATTTATTTTTTTGTTGATTTAATTGTTTTACTAGAGACAAATCGAGTTTGCCATTCCAGTATTCTAACAGCTGACTCGGAAAACTCTTTGCTAAATAATCTCGTTCATAGAGTGCGATTTGATCATTAGGGTTTCTTTGTTTCCTGGTTGTCCCTTGATTAAAAATAGAGAATGCGCTACAGGGCAAATATCCTGATATATATCCTTGTAGAAATGCTCTGAAGCAAATATCGCAGTCATCCCGGCCTAGCGGATGCGCCACATCATTATAGCCACCTAGTTTTCTAAATATTTCAGCTCTCCATACTACTGGGCCTCTAATAAGCGCTTCTCCCAGAAAAAGGGTGTTTAATTCTTTACTCTTAAATTCCATTACAGTTCTGGGTGGCGAAGATAGGTCTCCAAAATAACCAAGTTTTGGTAAATAGAGTCCTAATCGAATTTTTTGACTTGTGGTTTTTTTCAGTTTCCTTAAAATATTTAATGAGTGAACAAGAGAATTTAGGAAAGCCTTTGATTGGGTTAAAACCCTAAAAGATACTAAGGCCTTTCCTGAAATTGCGAACAAGTTCGGAATTAAAGAAAAAGCAAGCTCGGCTCTCTTTAAAAAACTTGAGTCAATAAAATAAATATCAGACTGGACTGAAACAAAAAATTTTTCGGAGCATAATTTGAATAGAACATTTTCTGCTGATGCTTCAAAAAGTTCTCCATCAGATTTTATGAAGTAAATCTCTTGAAGATATTTAAATTCTTTTTTTGAATTAATGAAAAAATCTTGGCATAAGCTAGAACTATTGTCTTCGCAATTATCGAAAAGTAAACCAAGTTTAAAGTTTTTATCTATATTCGAAACTAACTTCTGTAGCACGTTTATAATTATGGTATCTTGATTCTTTATTGGCATTGAGACAAAAAAATCTATTTTTGATTCATTGCTGTTAGCTTTCTTCAGTCCCCCAACACAGATTATATTTGGTAATTGAGTTCCAGATGATCGTTTATAAAAATCAAATCTATAGTTATTAATTTCAGATTGTACCTCTAGTATTTTTATCTCCGAAAAATTAACCCAATCCTCCATAATTTAATTATATCTGATATGTTACTTTTATGAATGTTTCCACTTTTGAAAGGTATAAACTAAAATGTCCAATAAGGCCTTAAGTCATGATTGGCATTTTAGAACGATCGGACTCGGCAGTATCAACTACCGTGTTGCATCAAAAAGATTGGCAAAAGAAGTTTCAAGTACTGGATTGTTCGCAACGTCCCTTGGGTATAATGAAAAATTTCTCAAGAAATTCTCGCCTGATTTTTGGAATTCTCATCGCAATATTTTAATGGCTAGGAATCCTGGATTCGGTTGGTGGGTATGGAAACCTGAGTTTATTAAAATGTGCTTGGAGAGAATCCCAGAAGGACACGGATTAATGTATAGCGATGCTGGCAACTATATTGGTAAATCACAAAGTGAATTAATCACTCTGACCTCTTACCTTAATTTCGCAAGCACTCATAAAGTGGTTGGATCAAATTCTCAAAATTTCATTGAAAAAGACTGGTCATCTCCAGAGCTCATGGATTTGTTAAATCTAGATGAATCAGCAAGAAACTCAAACCAGTTCTTAGGAGGGTTTTTACTTGTCACCAATTCTTCGGAGGGGAGAGATTTTATTTCAAGGTGGAGATATTTAATTTGCACTGAAAATCATAAATTTTTGATACCCAAGCCAGAATTAAAAGACCCTCTACATCAATATGGTCATGATCAGTCAATTTTATCTTGTCTTTTGAAGCAGGATTCTAAGCCCGCCCTTTTTATCGGAGATAAGTCGAATTTAGGGTGCATACGAGCTGTTCGACATCGTTATGGTTTTCCATTTCATGGTGCAAATAAAGTATCAGTTCTTACTTTTAAAACAATCTTTTTATTTTCACGTATTCGATTAGCGCTAGAAAGAAAGTTGCTTTCAAAAGCAGCCCCTAGAAGCTGTAATTTAAATGATTTTAAAGATAGTTGAAACTGATGAAGGGATTTGCAAGTATGCTTAAAAAAAATCAAGCAACAAATTTAACAGCAATAATTCCTATTGGGAGAGTTAAAGATGATCTTAAGATTTTAAAATCCTGGATAGAAGAATCTAGAGAATTTCCATTAAAACTTATTTTAGTTCATGATATTTCTGAAAAAAGTACCACTGATCAAATATCTAAGCTCGCCAATAGTTTTGAAGAATCAAAAATATTGCTGATCCAAGGCAAGTTTGGAAGTCCTGGATTTGCAAGAAATGCTGGTTTAGAGCTGGTCAAAAGTGAGTGGGTCGCTTTTTGGGATTGTGACGACAAGCCAATGCTAAAAGATATTTTCAATGGAATTGCTGACTCGAATGTAAAGGATGAGGTAATTGTTGGCGGTTTTCAGGTAAAAAACGCTTCGAACAATTTTGTAAACGATAAATTTTCAATCAATCCATCTTTGCGCTCAATTTCACTAAACCCTGGGCTTTGGCGCATGATTTTCAAAACGGAATTGATTAAAAACTTAAGATTTACCGGTTTTAAACTTGCTGAAGATCATTTATTTATGGCTGAAATAAAGCTACCTGAGCGTAAAATAAATTTTGTATCAAAAAGTTTTTACGAGTATGTTTTTGGAGGTGAAAATCAATTAACTAGTAAAAAGTCCAATCTTGATGATTTAAGATTAGCTTCGACTTTGCTTATGTCCACCACCAGATTACAACTGAATCCAAAAGTTATTTTTTTCAATTTAACTTTGATATTTAGACAGCAATTTACGCTAGTAAAAAAGGGTAACTTTCGGTTAAAATTTCAGGCGTTACTATTCTTGGCTAATTGTGCACTAAAAACCAAACCCCAAACACATTGGATTGGGATCAAGGCATTCGTATTTGTCTTGACGCAACTCAGAGGCTCTAAATTATCATGAAAAAACCCCAAATAGTAGTTTCTCTAACAGGCGGACTCGGAAACCAACTATTCCAACTAGCTGCAGGATTGAGCTTATCTAAAGGTAATTTACTAACTGTTGCCACTCAATATGGAAAACCAAGAAAAAATGAGGAGGAACAGGCAGAAATTTTTAGCTTTCATTTGCCTGAAAAAGTAATTACCGACAAACTTTGCAAATCTAATTTTTTAATGTATAAAATTGCGGGTTTTTTATTAAGAGTTGGAGTTGCACCAAAGAAATATGAAAGAAATAAATTTTTTGACTACCTGTTAAGACTATTGGGTTTTATAGTCTTTAGCATTGAGCGAAAGCAATTTATAAAAGTAAATTATTCAAAAAATATTGGCTACACAGACATGGATATCAAAAGCGTAAACACATTACTTTTTGGGTATTTTCAATCTTTTGTGTGGGTAAATGATCCTGTTGTAAAAAAAAGTATGATGTCGATTAATGTTCGTGTTGGGTCTGATATAGTAGATAAGTTTAGGCGTCTTTCGATAGTTGAAAAGCCTCTGATAGTGCATCTTCGGCTCGGTGATTATTTGACTGAAAAAGAATTTGGAATTCCATCAAAAAACTATTATACAAAAAGCATTGATTATTTAATGAGCTTAGGGAAATGTTCCAAAATCTGGCTATTTTCAGACAATATAGAACTGGCGCAACTTTATATTAAAAATGATCGAAACAGAGAAGTTCGTTTTTTTAGCCAGAACGAATATTCGACTGCTGTCACCTTTGAAATTATGAGACTTGGTTCAAGCTATGTTATCGCAAATTCAAGCTTTAGTTGGTGGGCTGCATTTTTGTGCAAAAACTCTAATGTTGAAGTAATTGCGCCAAAACCTTGGTTTATAAAGATTCCAGAGCCAAATAGATTAATTCCATTAAATTGGAAAAGGTTTAGTTCAATTTAACGATAAGTAATTGAAGTACTAGAATGCTTTATAACTATTGTGTGCAGATTTATTCAGTCGGTCCCTTATGGCAAGCGCTAATCCATCGCCGCTAGGTGTTTCAATCACAATTCTTTTTAAGCCCTTTCTATCTCCAAACCTTATGGCAGCGTAAAGTTGCTTTGCATAAGATTCCATATTTGTCGGTGATGCCAGTCGAATTGCACCAGGAGGCGTGGCAACAGAAGATAAGGCTAAAAAACCATCGCCTTTTTTTGCATATCCATTTAATACAACCTCAGCTCTAGGCGAATAGTGTCGAGCAAAAGTACCAGAGGCTCGAACTTTTGATACATTTAAATTTTGCAGCTGTGCAACGGTTATCGCAGTTATCATTTCAATTGTCACAGCACCTGGCCTAAGTATAACTGGTCGTTCAACCGTACAATCAATAATTGTGGATTCAATACCTATCGAAGATATTCCTCCATCTACAATTAAATCATGATCATATAGATAAATGCCAAGTTCTTCTTCTACAGCCTCACAAGTAGTTGGAGAAACCGCGCCAAATCTATTTGCGCTTGGGGCTGCAATTCCTAATCCGCCTAACTTGTCAAATTCACTAAGTAGTGAAAGTGCTACCGGGTGTGAGGGAACTCTGACTCCAACATTTTCTTGGCCGCCAGTTATAAAGTCTTTAGCAATTTCACTTCTTTTTAAGATTAGAGTCATAGGTCCTGGCCAAA
>JACCDP011079797.1_pt1 | contig 12583 bp, 7 predicted proteins | sample 7445841 | NCBI WGS metagenome assembly JACCDP01 (sample SAMN15323441, study PRJNA562643) | freshwater metagenome | isolation source: river surface water | place: USA:Blue River Watershed | collected 2017-08-17
CTAACCATCATGTAATTGATGAATGTTTAGATAGTAAAGGAAAAGTCAGAGTAGCTGCCATTTATGGGGATAAGTATCAAGCCGTAATTGATAACTGGGATGAAGAAAATGATTTAGCATCAATTGCTTCAGCTCTTGAAGTAACTCCACTAAAATTATCTGAGTATGAACCTTTTGCAGGTTACTGGGTAGCAGCCATTGGAAGTGCTGATGGTTATGAAGGCTCTGTTGCCTTTGGAAATGTTTTAAATGGAACAACCCTAGAGATCCTTATGACCGCACCTTTATCTCACGGCAACAGTGGTGGACCACTAGTTGATAATGAAGGCAATGTGGTTGGTACAAACACCTTTGGCCGAATAGATGAGCAATACAACGGCGCAATGTCTTTAAACGCACTTTGTGTGAAGATCATGGAGTGTGAAGAGGATGTGTTTTGGAAGTTGGAGGATTAGATTAATTTATTTTGAGAATTTAACTTCATCACTTGAAAGGAAATAGACCAAGCTAGTTCGAGGATCAAGTACTTGGCAAATCCTTTGCTTTGGTCCATCATAAGTTGATTTAACGAACAAAGCATCTATCCACTGGTCATCAAGATTTGCTTTACATTTCTTTAATTTATCTTTACCTGCTAAAAAAATAGCGCAACACCACTGGCAAGGATCTTTATGATCTTTTACGGCAGACCATTGAACTGGATTTATTGGATGATTGTCCTTTCCTTGACTGAATGCGTAAACCTGCCCTGACGCTAAGTAGTTACATTCGTTCCAATTGTGAAAGCTATTTCCGCCTTTAGTAGTGTAAACAATCGGGTTTATACCCCAAGGTGGCTTCATACAAAAAGTACATTGCCCTAAAAGCAGATCATGCAAACATCGATCAATGCGTTCAGTCATCATCATCATCATCATCATCATCAGCAAGTAGCGCGCTTATAGCTCCAGATGCCACAGCCAATTCAAGTTGAGTAACTTTTCGAGCTTCTAGCAATAAATTTGCGAAATAATCAAAAATTTCATCGCAATCATCATCAGATCTAGAAATTTGTGTGCTTATCTCAATACTTCCAGTACTGTAATTTGTAAAATTCTGGGAGCCAAAAAAAGCATGTTCATCATCAACTACTAAAATCTTTGCATGAATTCTATCCAGAATTCGAACGTTCACACCCAAATTCACTAACTCTACAATTCTATTAATTCTAGTTATATTCTCTGATCTGGAATCTATACGATCAAGTTGCGTTACTAGGTAAATATCAGAATATGGAAGTTCGCACGAAGAGAATAAACTTACCAATAACCAATCAAAGTATGGAGTGAAAACCACTATAGAGTCAGTAGCTTCTTGAATGTAATCTTCCCAAAGACTTGAACAATCTTCGAGATGAATTTCCATAGAGTTAAAGTACCTCCTTTGATCGATAATGAAAACCCTAAAAATTGCTCAAGTGAATTCACTTTTTTGCGCGAACGAAGTATTTATGTCTCTACTAATCTTTAATCATAGTTTCGGAAGGCTTTAATCTGTTTAAATTTTCTCTTGAACCAACTACGACCAATTTGTCCCTTGCTCGAGTGAGTCCTACATACATGAAATCATTAAACTCTTCAGCATTATGAAATCCATCTAAGGCTAATATAACAACTGGCCGTTCTAGTCCTTTGAATCCACCCACGGTTCCGTAGAAAACATTCTCATTCGTCCAGAAATCTGACCAGTATAAATCTTTATCCTTGTTTGCTATTTCAGCATGAACAGGATGTCTATTCTTAGTGGTTAACAAAGCAATTTCACCTGGGTGCCAATTGTCTTTTTCGGTCAATCTTTCTACCATGTCATCTGCAGCTTCAATTACTTTTTGCGCCGGAACTTCAATCATTTCCACAGGAAATGAATTGGGACCCCTAGCTACTAATGATTCTTCACTAAACAATGCTGCCAATTCTGCAATTTGTTTTGAATTTCTAATGTTTTCCTTTAATCTAAATTTCGCATACTTACTAATAGGGAAATTTCTTTTACCAAATACTTTTTGATTCACATCACCAAATGCTCCAATTTTTCCATTTTGCCGTAGGGATATTTCTAGCGTTGTCCACCAAGACGACATAAAATCTTGTGCTTCATCGACAATAAATGCGTCGAATTTTTCTTCCTCTGATAATTTTTCAGCCGCTTGTATAAGGGCACTGGCATATGGGTCGTTTTCTTCATTGTAATTTGCAGGAGCACCGGCCGTAGTTCCAATTTGCTTCGCAAATTCATGAAAAGTACCAATAAATTTCGGTCTTGCACCTTCTTGTAACTCCAAACCTTTTTTATGTAGGTAGGAAACTAACCCCCTGTTGTAAGCAACAATTCCAATCTTCAAGCCTTGTTCTATCCAAATTTTAGCTTGCTCAAATGCCAGCCAGGTTTTTCCTGAACCTGCTGGACCATAGACGATAAATTTTTCATTATCAGATAGTTGACCTAGTAACTCAATGCTTTGGTGGGTTAACTCCTTGATATGTGCATAGTTGTTTCCAAGAGCTGATTCTTTATCTATCTCCTGCAAACTTTTTGGTTTTATATGTGCTAGAGCTGCGTCTATCCATGCTTTGCCAGATGGAGCAGCAGCATTAGATTTTGTATTTAAGTTATTTTTTATAGTTGATAGAATGAATTTTAGGTTGTTTTTATCAACTATTTTTTCTATCGGTAAATCTGGACTATTTGAGACCTTTACTTGGCTATCTGGAAAGCATATTATCCAATCGCTTTTGACGTTACCTTGAGACCAACGATTTCTCAGGAATTCACGAAACGTATGCATATTGCGTTTAGCCTGCGCAGCAGGATGTATTGCTCTACTACTCTTACTGTCAGATTGAACCCAGTCTTGGCCATCAAAGGATATGTGACCACCTTTTACTTCGACAATTACGACGCCCATGTCTTTTAAAAGTACTATGAAGTCAATCTCTACATCGCCCAAATTCAGGTCAGTAAACTCAAAATTACAAATAATTACATCATCCGATGATAAAGCTTCAAGTAATGCCTGATAAACATTTTCTTCAGATCTACTCCGAAAATTAGGTTTGGCAGGTATAACTAATGGTCCCATAAATTTAATTTATTTTGACAAATTGATTAGGTCTTGGGTTGACAACTTCACAATTCTACCCAAAGGCATTTTGAACCGTGCTAAGTCTTTGTGTATTTGAACATCACCTTCTAGGTCATGGAAATAATCAATATTCAGACCTTTTGCTAGGTACAAGTTTTGCCTTGCTGAAATTAGTTCATTCGAGGGAATTGATTGCTCAAAATCATCTGAATTGAATCGGTTAAAAATTTTATATTGGTTTAAAGTTGAAATATTTAGTGTGGCTAATATTCCATCTACAACAAAATAATCTAGGTTGGGAGTAGCTCGCAAATTTTTATCTACTTTAGATTGCCACACTGGACGGTCATAATCAACGCATACCAATTTTTCACCGCACACTGTTATTACTGCCATAACATCACTCATAGGTCTCCTTGTTTGATGCTCACTACACTGTAGGGCACATCTTAAGCACGATAAGAAAATGATCTTGATTTTTGGGCTACTTGATTTTATCAACGAATCGGAAGAAAATAACTGGCTGAAGAGCTAATTGTTTAAGAATCAATATGATTCAGGAGTTGTTTGAGCGTGATTCTATAGAGCTATACTTAGAACAGTTGAGCAAAGTGCTAACTACTTTGCGGTTTGAGCAGGTCCTATCGTGTTAACTCAGGTAAAAACTACTCATGAAATCTTTCACCAGCCCCAACGTATGCAAGTCCCATTATTTCAACGGCGTTATGTTTGGAATGAAACCGAACAATGGAGCCCGCTGCTTGACGATTTAATCTTGGTTTCGGAGCAAATACTTTCCGATAGAGAGCCAAATCCACATTTCCTGGGGGCTATTGTGCTTCAACAGCAAATGCACGAAATTGACGGCCTTCCGACCAGAATAGTTATTGATGGTCAACAGCGCCTGACAACCCTGCAAATCTTAATTCATGCTCTTTTAGAGTGCACAAAAGAAATGGGTCTAGAGGACGTTTCTTTAAGATTGCAAGACTTGGTCTACAACCCAAAACATTATGCAAAGAATCAATCAGATCAGATAAAACTTACTCCAACCAACCAGGATCGACATGCGTTTCAGAAAGTTTTGAGTGGAGATTCGGCTGAGACTGATTTAGAAAAAATCACCAATAATATTTATGCAGCACATGCATTTTTTAACTATGGCTTCAAAACTTGGATCCAAACCGGATCTGAAAACCAAACAAAGAATTATTCACCTCATGAACGAGCAGCGTCACTTGCAAGCGGGGTTAGTTATTTTCTTAACATGGTTGTTATTGACCTAAACATTGATGACGACGCACAGCTTATTTTTGAAACCCTCAATGCGCGAGGTACACCACTTTCGCCTTCAGACCTGATTAAAAATGCAATATTTCAAAAACTTGCCGCAGAGGAAGATCCAAGTCTGCTGTATGAAAAATACTGGAAAGTTCTTGAGAGTCCATTTTGGGAAGTTGAAATTTCCAGTGGTCGGCTCTTTTATCCCAGACTTTCTCTCTTTATAAACCAATGGCTAATTGCAAAACTGCATAAAGAAATAACTTACAGGAGATTATTCTCCGAGTTTAAGAGCTATCTAACAGTAAGTGAATCAAGCGCAGAGGATTTTCTAAAGGATATTAGTGATAATGCGATGATTTACCAACAGCTTCATTTGATGGCGGCGGATCCAAATGCTGAATTATCCTCTGTCGCACTTTTCGTGTACCGGCTTAACAACCTTGAGTCAGATGTTTTCAAGCCTATTTTGATTTGGTTACTTGATCCAAGCCGTGAGGTAATTCCCTCAAATCAAATTGATAAATTCATTTCATCTTTAGAAAGTTGGATGGTTCGACGCGTAGCCACTAAGTCGAATACTAAGAATTATAATAAATTCGTAATTGAAATTCTTAGGAAAATTGAAAAACAACCACGATCTAAAGCTGGCGACTTCCTAGAAAACTTCTTGGCCGAACAGACAAGTTATTTAAACCATTGGCCAAGCGATAAGGAAGTTGTTCAAGTTCTAACAACTTATCCACTTGGTTGGCGTATTACCAGGGCTAGATTGCGAGTAATCCTTGAGGCTTTAGAGGACTCTTTGCGTGGTTGGAGTGGAGCGAAGCCATCACATGAGCAGCGAATGCGTCGATACTCATCGACAGTCGAGCACATCATGCCTAAGGCTTGGGAAAAGAATTGGCCGGCAGTTAAAGATGAATTTGCGAGAAAGTATCGAGATAACACAATTCAAACTCTTGGGAATTTCACTTTAGCTTCCCGACGCCTGAATTCAAAAATGTCTAATGGCCCATGGGAAGAAAAAAAGAAAGCCTTGTCAGATGCTCAACTGACATCTTTAGCATTAAACAAAGACGTATTCTCTGAAGCTGAATGGAATGAAACAAAAATAGAAGCTCGTACTGCGAGACTTCTTAATGAGTTTATTCATTATTGGTCCGTACCCAACGAGAAGCTTCCCACGAATTTTGTTTCACCTAGCCAAGATAAAAACACTTTAACTGAGGCAGAGTTCAGAGTGGGTGAGCGCTGGACTTCCGCCGAAGAGTCAGCATTATCTGAGGAGTGGGAGCAAGGTTTGTCTGTTCCAGATATCGCTGGCTTGCATCAGCGAAGAGTGGGCGGAATTATGGCCAGATTAAAAACTCTTGGTTTGCTCCCCGAGGAAGCCACGCAAGAGGAGGCTGAAAAGTTTCAACAAGCTAAGCGAACCGAAGTCTGAGCCAAAGACCTTTAATCCGTTAGGCCTATTAATCAATCCCAAACAGATCCCGCTAAGAACTACGTCTAACCCCTAAATCGCGCTCAGATTAGCACCAAGACCCCTAATTCGGGTGTCCAGTCAGTACCCGTTACTACACCCTGCCACCAATAGTTTTTGGTACAGGATTGGTACAAAACGAACTTACTAATGTCACCAAGCACCCGTAATCTTGCCTCTTAGATTGCGAGCCGATACTAAAAGTATGAGATGGGGACAATTTTGACCACGCTGATCACCAACGAAGAGAGAACGATGTTGGATGCTCTGGCGAATGCCCTTCAAACCTCGGACTCGGTAGATATTTGCGTTGGCTATTTCTACTTTTCGGGCTTTCAATTGTTGGCTGAACAGCTTAAAGACAAAAAAATCAGAATTCTCGTGGGCATGGAAATTGACCCGGAGTGCATCCAGGAGATTGTAAAGAATTCTCGAGAGAATGATGTCTCGCTGGAGAGATATGCACCAAGAAGGCACACAAACTCGGCCCTGCAGCTTCAACAAAACTACATGGATGCTTTGGTTGGTTTCGTAAACGATAGCGATACTTTTGATACAGAAGAATCTGAATCTACATTTGATATGTTTTTGTCGAAGATAAAAGATGGAAGTTTGGAAATTAGAAAAACTAAGAAAGACTTCCATGGGAAGTTTTATTTGGTTCACAATAAGAAAGAGATTCGCCAAGGCGGAGACTTCCCGGGCACTTTGTTCACAGGTTCGAGCAATTTCACTTTTCGTGGGCTTTCTGGACAAGGTGAATTAAACGACTCATCAAGAGAGAAAAGTAAATTTGACGAGCATAAGGCTCTATTCGCCAATCTCTGGGATTCTTCGAATTCAATTTCTATTGCAGAAAAAGAGAACTCTGATGAGTTCATCAAAGAAGCAAAAAGCAAGTTATGGATTTACCAACAGCCCACTCCGTATCAGATGTATGTACGAGTCTTACATGAGATCTACAAAAAGCCTGAAAATTTAGAGAAAGTAAAGACTCCAAGCAAGATTACTTCTGAGGCTTTCTTAGACTTTGAATACCAAACCGATGCAATCAAAATTGCCATGGATCGTGTTGATAAATTCGATGGCGTGATTATTGCCGACGTTGTTGGTCTCGGTAAGAGCATCATCGGCTCCGCAGTTGCTCACAACTTAGATATGACAACCATCATTATTGCCCCACCCCATTTGATTCCTCAATGGGAAGATTACAAGGAGCTATTCAGAATTCGTGGCTCGAAGGTTTGGAGCTCAGGAAATATTGCTGCAATATACGAGCGCTATTCAGACTCAAGCATCCCTCTACTTTTCATTATTGATGAAGCACACCGATTTAGAAATGAAGATACGGCTGACTATAAGTTGCTCCACCAAATTTGTAGGAGTAACCCAAACAACAAAGTAATTCTGTTGACAGCGACTCCTTTTAATAACTCCCCACAAGATGTTTTTGCCCTAATGAAGCTGTTCCAAACACCTGGGCAGTCAACGATCCGGAGTATTGATAATTTAAGTATTAGGTTCAGAGAGTTGATTCAGAAGTATAAGAAGTTAAGAGTCGACTTACGTAAATCTCCTAAGGCGGACTTCACAAAAGAAAGTACCGAAATTTCGCTCGAGCAACGCAGATTTCTCGAACCGATAGTCATTAGGCGTTCTAGGTTAGATCTCGAATATATAACCCGATACCGAAAGGATCTCGAGAGACAAAATATTTCGTTCCCAAAAGTCGAAGGACCTACTCTGCTCGAATATGACCTAAAAGGTTTAGGACAACTTTACTTAGACACTTTAAGTCAGATCGGTGACTCTGAATCTACTGATGGTTTTATCGGTGCTAGATATAAGCCAGCCACATACATAATCGAACGTGATAAATTCTTGGAGAAATACGGCTCTGCTGTAGATGACGTTGACCTAAAAGTTGCGCAAACTAACCTTTCCGATTTCATGCGTAAGTTACTTGTAATGAGATTTGAAAGTTCAAAATTTGCCTTTAGAACAACTCTAGAGAGAATGATCGGCAACAATAAGTTAATCATTAACTGGTGGGAAAAATTAGAAGTAGTTCCAATTATGAAAAAGGGACAATTGCCCGATCCTGATGATTACTCTATTGAAGACGGTGAATTTGCTGACGATTTAGAGGCAAAACTCGAGCAACTTCGAAATACCAAGGGTCTTCTAGAAATACCCGCAGAGTGGGTTGATCCACAATTCATTCTCGATGTCCGTCACGATACAGAAGTACTACAAACAATTCATGATTCGTGGTTCAGCGACCCCTTACTGGAAGAGTTAGATCCAAAGACGGATGAACTCGAAGCGCAAATACTAAGACTTTTAAAGGAAAACCCGGAACGCAAGATTGTTATCTTCTCGGCTTACGCGGATACAGTGAACTACGTTTCTAAGTTATTAATAGATCGTGGAGTGCCTGGAATTTTAAGTTTTACTGCTGCAGATTCATCCAAAGAAAATCGTAAGACGCTACTTAGCAATTTCGATGCAGCTTATGCAATTGGCCCTCAAGAAGATGCTTATCAAGTGTTAATTTGTACTGACGCACTCAGCGAGGGCGTGAACCTCCACAGAGCCGGTGTTGTTATTAACTACGATATTCCCTATAACCCAACTCGAGTAATTCAGAGAATTGGTCGTATCAACCGTATAAATAAAAAGGTATTCGACACTATCCATATCTATAACTTTTTTCCTACAGTTTTGGGCGATTCAGAAATCCGAATTAAGGCAATTTCAACATTAAAGATAAATCTCATTCACAACATTGTTGGTAGCGATACTCGCACATTAACGCCAGATGAGACTCTTCAAAGTTTCCATAAAGATGAATTCGACTTACAGGCGTACTTTAAAGACGAGTTCGATAATGCTGATAAAAGTGAGGATGACCTGAGTTGGGATTCTATTTTTATTGAGGATTACGAAATTGCAATTAGAGACAAGGGCTTAATGGAAGATATTGAGAAAATTCCGCGCCGTTCACGAATCTCCCGGACAAATAATGCCGAGCAAAGGGGAGTTATTTTTAGTAAGCGTGGACAGAATTCCGTTTTTGTTACTTCAACGCTTGATGGTGATCCTGAGGTCATTTCTACAGAGGACGCTCTCAGGTTCTTTAAGGCTAAAGAGGATGAAGTGGGAGCCGAGATTACTTCTGCATTCGCGAAATTGTTCGGTTATGCAAAGGAAAAACTCGTTGAGAAGCATGCCTTGGCTGAGATCAGGGGTCGCCGAGCTGTTGCCCTACAACTTATCGAGGCTGTTCGATTGAACCTTCCTTCAGCTGAAAGTTACTGCGTAGATTTAGGAAAAATTATCAAAGAATATGACGACGTCAGTGAAGGTACATTGAAGGATTTATCCCAAATCAGAGAGAAGACTCCTGAGGCGATTTATGAGGCTATCCGTAAATTAATTCCAGAATCATTTATTAGAAATATCTTAAACCGCGTTGATCGAATGGAAACTGAGTCAGAAGTAATTCTATTAGCAGAGGAGTTCGTGAAATGATACTTTCAAATCCATTCAGTCAAAAAGAATTCACAGACTTCATAAAGGATTTCTTGCCGGACTTCGTTCTTAATTCGAGAAAAGTTGAGGTAGGTAGTAGCGGGTTCACGGAAGTTTTACGCCTTGGCGAATCCTCGTCGCTAATGACTAGCGTTTTGATTGTCAGAAGTGCCAAAAACATAAATAGTCGTATTTCACTCACGAACAATAGCTTTAAGATACTCAAGACTCACCAGATTTATCGAGCTCTAATTGTTTATGTTAATGAAGACGAAACTATCTGGCGCTTGTCTCTCTTAACCGCTCTTCCAACCTTTGATTCTTCAGGCAAAATAATTATCAGTTATTCAAATCCGAGAAGGCATTCATATGTACTTGGATCTGATGTTGGTATTGCAACGGCTCGCAAATATCTATCCAGTATGGGGAAGATTACAGATTTTAATGACCTTCAGTTTCGCTTCTCTATAGAAGTAGTTAATAAGGATTTCTACAAGGAGATTGCAAATCATTTCTACCAATTGGTTGGTATTCATGACAACGAGGGCAAGCAAACCATAAAGCCCCAGTTGAAATTGCCAGAAAAGAATATGAAGGTTGTCTATCTACATAATTATGCGGTCCGACTTCTTGGTCGTGTCATCTTCATTTGGTTCCTTAGGAACAAGATAAGTAATGGTGGATTGCCTCTAATGCCAATTGGGCTTCTAGGTGAGAATGAAGCAAAGGCGAAGGATTTGCTACATTCTAAGATGGAACCTATTTTCTTTGAAATACTAAACAAAACTATCGACAGCCGTGACAGCCAATTCCGCAACCCCAATTACGACATGATTCCTTATCTGAATGGAGGTTTATTCCATGCTTCTGAGGGAGAAGGCGGAGATTATTACGACAGTAAGGTCTTTAGTTCTAATGTAGATATCCCTGACAAGTGGTTTGTAAATCTTTTCAACACTTTAAATACTTACAATTTTACGATTGACGAGAATCTTGAAAATGATGTCGATCTATCTATCGACCCAGAAATGCTCGGAAGAGTCTTTGAGAATTTGCTTGCAGAGATTAATCCGGAAACTGGCCAGGTTGCCCGGAAGAGTACTGGAAGTTTTTACACTCCTAGAATAATTGTAAATTTTATGGTTGAAGAATCGCTAACAAAATATCTAACCAGCAGCACAAAAGTATCTGAAGAATTGATTCGGAAAATTATTGCGACAACCGACCATACGGATGACGAACTCATATTGAGTAAGACTGACAGAACTCAGATAGTAGAAGCTGTTTCAAAAATCAGATTCCTAGATCCCGCTTGTGGTAGCGGCGCCTTCCCGATTTCAGTACTACAAAGAATACTTTGGATAGTCTCCAGAGTTGACCCTAAAGGTGAAGAATTTATCGATTCCCAAGACTTTGAAGGAACCGAAAGCTGGTTAACAGAATCCCGGCTCGACTATTTACGAAAACGGAAGATTATTAGAGACAACCTATTTGGGCTAGACATCCAGTCCGTAGCAGTTGAAATTGCTAAATTACGTTGTTTCTTAACACTAATTGTTGACCAAGAAATTGAAGATGGAGCAGTGAATAGAGGGGTAGTGCCTCTACCGAACTTAGACTTCAAATTCATTTGTGCTGACTCCCTCACGCCGCTTGATGAGAATAAACAAATGACACTAGGCGATGATCCCGACTTTGAGAAAAAATTGTCGGCAATCAGAAACAAATACTTTGCAACCAACGATGAAGCCAAAAAACTTGAGTTACGGAAGAAATATACTGGGCTTATTCAATCCGACCCAAAATTATTTGATGCTAGTTTGCGAAACCAACAACTCAAAACTTTCAAACCTTTTGAGACAAACAATCAGGCGAATTTCTTTGATCAACATACTATGTTTGGCCTTAATGATTTCAACATGATTATTGGGAATCCCCCTTATGTTGTACTGAGATCTAAGGCATATAAACCACTAGTGGCGCATCTTAGAAGTATAAGTATGTACAAATTTGCGCAAGGTGGAAATTTGAATCTATATCGTCATTTTATTGAGAGATCTATCAGATTGTTGGAAGCCGATGGAATTCTTAGCTTTATTGTCCCAAGTACGATCATTGCAGATAAATCCTCTGCTGGGATAAGAACAATGATTAAGGATACCACAGACCTCGAATTTGTTATTGAATTTCCTGAAGATGCAAAAATATTTGAATCAATCACACAAGCTACAACAATATTTCTTCTCTCGAGAAATGATAAGCCTAAGAAAGATAGACCTTTCTACATCTCAATTGATAACCACAATGGAAGTTTGCCACCAGAGGATAGGGTGGTAGTCGATTGGGAAATGATCAAGGCACTTTCTGGTCCGGAATTGTCATTACCTCTAATAAAAAGTGATTTTGAAATAGAGCTAATTAGGAAATTGCGCACTAATAGAAGCACGTTTATTGACCAAATCAAGATATATACAGGCGACATAGATCAAACAAAGCATTCTGAGTTCATGAGTAATACAAAGGCAAACAAACTGCTAGTGGTTGGAAACCATGTTTCTCACTTTGATATTAATCTGTCACTTGTTAAGACTGACAAACGATGGTTCAACAAGACAAAAAATCATACTTTTGACCTTCCTGAAAGAATTGTTATCCAGGGAATTGCCAATATGGCACAACGGATACGAATTAAGGGTTCAATACTTCCATCCGGAATTGTTGTTGGTAATTCCACAAATTGCATCGAAAAGGTATCTGATGAATATTCCTACGAGTATTTGTTAGGCTTACTGAGCTCCGAAGTTGCAAACTGGTTCTTTAGAAAGTTTAGTACTAATAATAATGTGAATGCTTATGAGGTTGTAAATGTTCCATTCCCAAATGCAACTAAACAACAAATTAGTCAAGTCGAGAAGAGTGTAAAGAAGCTTCTTGATATGGCTTCAAAATCTAAACAGGAATCTGATTCATGGTACGAAGAGTTAATAAGAATGAATGACATTATCTTTGAAATTTACGGTCTCACTAAAGAGGAAACAGATTTAGTACTCTCTTCGTAAGAGAAATCAACCGAATTAGACAACCCGTTACTACCCCCGCCTGCGGGTAACTAAATACTGCAATCTCTCGCTCAAAATTACTATCTCTGTTCCTGACCACTC
>JACCDP010373240.1_pt1 | contig 12580 bp, 12 predicted proteins | sample 7445841 | NCBI WGS metagenome assembly JACCDP01 (sample SAMN15323441, study PRJNA562643) | freshwater metagenome | isolation source: river surface water | place: USA:Blue River Watershed | collected 2017-08-17
AGGGGAGGGCATCCCCAAAGTAACGCTACAGGAGTTGGAATCTCTACTCTGGTTGGTGAAAACCTGCTAGAGCAAATTCTGACGTAGAATGTAGAATCCCCTCGCCTTTAGGCAGGGGAGTGTCAATTGACGCAGCCTCACCTAAGGCAATATAACGGTATGCACTTGAATGAGATACAGAATTTACTTAAAAAACTATACACCATCATGTCTTTCAACTCTGTCACCGTGGCGTAGCACCTGTCACCTGTCAACTGCTATAAGATCCTCGACTTCTTTGATTAATTGTGTTCATAAATGATAAATTGATCGCAGAAGTCGGGGATCTGGGTACAAACGGAAAACCCAAACGCCAACAGCAATACTATTTCACATCCTGCCGCCTGCCCTCTCCTGTATTACACAAAACCACGTTTAATTTGTTCATTTTCAATAGCTTCAAATAAAGCCCGAAAATTACCTTCTCCGAAACCTGGAGCGAGAGAACGACGTTCAATAAACTCAAAGAAAAAAGTTGGCTCAGTGAAAATTGGCTGGGTGAAAATTTGCAATAATAACTGTCCTAAAGGTGCATTTTCATGCCAATCTATGAGAATTTGTTGATCAGCAATAGCTTGTAATTCTCGTGATGAAAGAGGAAATTGATCACGCTGTTCTAATTGATAATAATAGTTTTCAGGCACAGATAGAAAAGATAAACCAGCAGACCGAAAGCTACTGATAGTATCAACAATATGCTCCGTGCGTAAAGCAATATGTTGAATCCCCGCCCCTCGATTTACCTCTAGAAATTCTTGAATCTGCGAATTAGGTGAAGCTGGTTCATTAATAGGGAATTGCACATTCCCATCAGCAGAAATCATTACCTGACTATGCAACCCAGAACGGTCAGTTTTAATATTGAAAGTTTGCTGAGGTTGAAAATCAAATATGTTTTCATACCAATTAATAGCATTTTCTAACTCACCCACACCCACATTTAAAACCAGATGATCAATAGCAGTAATGGGAGCATTAAAGATATTTTCGACCTCTGCTATTTTTGTCTTTTCTCTGGTAATTAATGTATGGTGCAAACTACCCCAAGCGGCAAGTTTTGCATACTTGTAAGATCCAACATCTTCAAGCGGATGTAGAACTGTTGCACCATAGCTGATAGCCTTTGCTGTCAATGCTTCCACATCTTCAACAGCAAAAGCTATATCAGCCACACCAGGAGGATGTTGACGCAAAAATTCCGCCACAGGGCTAGTCGGTAAAATGGCAGAAGAAAGTAAAAAGTAAACAGAGCCACTTTTCACTACTTCTGTACAAGTATGCAAAGATTTATAATGATGAAAAAGATTCGCCAAAATGACATCATTGACAGCTTGAAAACCCAGACAATATACAAACCAATCTCGCCACTTGCGGGCATCTTCAACATAGAAATGAACGTGATCAATTCGCAGCATAATTTTTTCAAAATCCAGGATTAATGATCACAATTTATTTGTTACATACTAGAAAAATAGGTGACTATCCGGTTGAATATTAATTTCCATTGGTATGGCTTGGGGTTCGGCAGATAAAGCATAAAAAATCGCATTGGCGGCAGTTTCACAACTGAGCATTTTATTCCGATCTAGTTTTAAATTTACATTGTCCCAAAAAGGCGAATCTATCCCCCCAAAATAAAAAAGCGTCATTTTCACACCAAACCGTTTTAGTTCTTCTGCCATACATTTACTAAAGCCAACAACACCGAATTTAGAAGCAGAATAAGCCGCAGCCATAGGCATAGAATGTTTACCCAGAATACCCACCACATTACAAATATGGCCAGATTTACGTTTTTGCATTTCTTTAGCTGCTGCTTGAGTCGTGTAAAAACAGCCCTTTAAATTCAGATCCAGCATTTTTTCCAAATCTGTCGGTTCAATATTGTTGTAGGCTTTGAGAATACCTGCTCCGGCGGCATTTACTAAGACATCAATCTGTCCAAACTGGGCTATTGTCCTTTGAATTAATGCTTCCACCTGTTGGGGTTGAGTTATATCTGTGGGAACTATCAGCACATTTGCCCTCAATTCATTTGCTAATGCAGCCAAATTTTCCCCATTCCTAGCAGCGAGTACCAACCGCGCCCCAGTAGGTGCTAATTGACGAGTTAAAGTTGCACCAATACCACCAGTAGCACCAACAATGACAATCACTTTATCTTGTAGCATCACAATATTTACATTTCTTTACAGACTATATTTATCATACAGTCAATCTTGCGTGTTCTGGGTTAATCAACTTAGGATATGATAATGAAAAAATTTTTCTTTATATCCATGCCCATCCTCACGATAGAAACCTTATGTTATGAAGCCGGAATATTTTCAGCAGTTGAATCTCAACATCCAGAACCTTTACTCTATGGTGTGACAGACGGTAAAGCGGTCGGAACGTATTTAGAGCAAAAGTTCAAGCTCTATTTAGAGGGGAAATATGATTTTATAAAAGGAAATTCAGCAAGTGGGATTGATTTTCCTGGGTTACTTACAGAAAAAATTCATGAATCAAGCTTCTAAGATAAAAATAGAATATGGAGATTTTCAAACCCCATTAGAGTTAGCTGAAAAGATTTGTCATAAACTGATATCACTTAACATTAGCCCTAATGTAATTTTTGAGCCAACTTGTGGCATAGGTAATTTTATTAAAGCTTCGACAACTTTATTTAAACTCACAAATAAGATTATTGGACTGGAGATAAACCCAAATTATTTAGAAGCAATTAGTAAAGATGAAAAACTATCAAAAAACAAAAAAATCCATATTACCCAGGAAGACTTTTTTAGTTTTGATGATGAAGAAACTGCCTACAAAACATTTGAAATGCTAATTTCACCATTAGCAATTGATTTCTACTCTTCTTTGATTTTTTGGGACGAAAAACGCCCAATAAAAACCAGTATTTTGAATAGCTTAGACCTATCTATTTTATCAGAGCAGTTATCCGCCTATTCTTAAAATCACATAAATCATAGTTCTGAACTTTTCACACTCACTTCCCATCTATTACCTACCTGTTGAATTTGCAAAGATTTACAAGAACGAATGAATTTTACAAAACTACCCCCAATATGTAATTCTTTAATTTGTTCAGTTATTGGTTTACGATATTGCTGATAAAATTTACTGCCTAAAATACTAATATCCAGAGATTTATGGTTATCTGTACTATTTACCTCAATCAAAATATTCCTAATTACTTGCTCTAAATCTGCGGCTGAGTTAATACTAGATAATACTTGTGAAGAACATGAATTAAATCATAACCACGTTCATGTAATTCTATATCTAATTTACCGCGATTTAACCAATTAGCAAAAGCTATTTTCACTTGTAGGGGATAAGTACAAGTTGTAGTTAAAAACTTTTCTGTATGGGAATTAAGTTGTAAGTTTTCTGCATCTAAAAGTAAAACAGCCATTGCCGAAGATTGACGTGGAGGAGAATGGCTAGTATTTAATTGCTGATTTTTAGGATTTAACTGGTCAATAGAGGCAATTAAATCTAATATTATTTTTGAATCAAAAGCCCGAGCTACAAGAATTGCTTTGAGAAATAATTGCAGTTTTTGTAATATTTCATCCCATGTTTGAGTTTGACTAAGTATGGTGATTAATTTGGTAATTAAAGCCGATTTATTTGCAGCTATTTGCCAATTAATAGTTCTATATTTTGCAATCAATAACTCTGGTTGCTGTTGTTGAATAGCAATAATTGATTGACAAATAGAGATAGAAATTTTTTGTAATAGGACAGAATCATGATAGGACATAGCTTACATCGTACCGTAGAGCATCCTGGACATGAAGTATAAAGTCTGAAAATATACTTTCTGATGACTTAGGCTTCAAGTAACTTCTATAACTTTAACTGTTACCTTACCCTGTGCCAACTGAATCACTAAATTTTCTCCTATGGTTAATTCTGCCCCAGAACGAGGAATAGTTCCATTCTCTGTTCTCACTACAGCATAACCACGCTGAAGAACGGCTTGGGGGTCAATACTAGCCAATTTTTGCCGTAACATTTCTAAATGTTGGCTGGCTTGTTGCAATTGTGTCGTTGTTACTTGTAGTAATTGCCGATGTTGCCAAGATAACTTTTCTCTTTCCTGTTTTACTTGTCTATCTAATCGTAATTGCCGCAGGCGGTTTTTTAATCCTTGTATCTGTTTTTCCCTTGCTGTTAATAATGAATTTACAGCTATAGATAAGGCTGTAATTCTCTGCTGGTGATGAATTTGTAAGTCAGCAAGGGAGGGAACTACTGTTTCGGCGGCGGCTGTCGGTGTATGAACACATACATCAGCAACTAAATCAGTTAAGGATTCATCCCGTTGATGCCCAATGCCAGTAATGACGGGAATAGAACAGTTAGCAACAGCCATCACAACTCTTTCATCATTAAAACACGCTAATTCCTCAACTGCTCCACCTCCTCTAGATAAAATTAATACTTCTGCGCGACCATCTTTAATCACTCTTTCAATGGCTTTAACTATGGATGTGGGCGCTTGTTCACCTTGGACTGTGGCAGGGGAAAACAGGATGTGTAAGCCCGGATATCTATGTTTGAGGGTTTTTTGAATATCACCCCAAGCGGCGGCCGTAGGAGAAGTAACTACAGCGATGGTTTGGGGATGTGGCGGCAGAGATCGCTTTCTGGCTGTATCAAATAGTCCTTCAGCCTCTAAGCGTTTCTTCAGTTGTTGATACCGTAAAGCTTGTAAACCCACACCCGCAGGTAAAACTTGCCAAACAGTTAATTGATATTCTCCTCTTTGGGGATAAACACGGATGCTACCTAAAATAATTAACTGTTCACCAGCCACAGGCATTTGTGCTAATTTTGCTAGTTGACTATTCCAGGCGACGCATTTAATAGAGGCTGTACCATCAGTATCTTTTAATGTAAAAAATAACCCACTGCGGTGATGACTAGCACTGGAAACTTCTCCTGTTACCCACACTTGTCTGAGGATTTGATCTTGTTCTAATAGCAAGCGCAGATAGTCAGTTAAACCAGCGACGGAAAGGGTGTGATCAGGAAAGTCAAAATTCATGGGATTTTAGATTCACCCAATGGATAAATCTAGAGGTAAGTTGTTATACTGAAATTAAAATCAAATCCCATACGAATGTCAATCAAAATTAATCCTAATACCATTTCTTTGTAAAGTTGCATATAATTTACCCCCGGCTTCGCCGGATTCTAAATTATGTGCATCTTTCTAGAAGATTAGTATATAGGACTTACGCAAAATATCTCTGAAACCCTCTTTCCTTCCTTTCCTTCGTTTCTATGCCTTCAGCAAGCTTCGAGAACGTGGTTCATTATTTTATGATTTGTGCGTAAGTCCTGATAATAAAAGACTTTCAACCCTGTTCCCCGTTCCCTGCGATGTACTGAGCTTGCGATGCTCTGAGCGAGTCGAAGGGTCGAAGTGTTCCCTGTTCCCTATATTTCTGAAAACAAAACCCTAATTTCTAATTGTTTTTTAAGAATTGACAACTTTTAAGTGTTGCAATCTGATAAAATTTGTAAGGTTTCTTTGAGCTAGGAGCAATGGGATCGACTGGTGTAAGGATCGCAATTGACGCAATGGGGGGAGATCATGCACCCTCGGAAATCGTCCTCGGCGCACTGCGGGCGAAGGAAGAGTTGGGTGTGAAAATACTATTGGTTGGTGATCCCCAACAAATTGAGGCTGTGATACCGCCAAGAACAAATATGGCGAATTTAGAGATTGTTCCTGCCCAGGAAGCGATCGCTATGGATGAAGAGCCTCTCAATGCAGTTAGACGTAAACGGCAAGCTTCCATCAACGTAGCGATGGATTTAGTCAAAAATCAACAAGCAGATGCTGTGTTTTCTGCTGGACATTCTGGTGCAGCAATGGCATCAGCCTTGTTACGCTTGGGAAGATTACCAGGAATTGATCGCCCAGCAATTGGTACAGTATTTCCGACCATCAAAGCTGGAAAACCCGTGATGATCTTGGATGTCGGTGCTAATGTAGACTGTCGCCCTAAATTTTTAGAACAGTTTGCAGTCATGGGTTCAATTTACAGTCAGTATGTTTTGGGGACAGAACAACCCAAAATAGGTTTATTGAATATTGGCGAAGAAGACACTAAAGGTAACGAATTAGCTGTCCGCGCCCACCAATTATTACGGGAAAATACTCAAATCAATTTTACTGGTAATGCTGAAGGGCGTGATGTATTATCTGGTGAATTTGATGTGATTGTATGCGATGGATTTGTCGGTAATATTTTATTAAAATTTGCTGAAGCAGTCGGAGGCGTAATCCTACAAATTCTCCGAGAAGAATTACCCCAAGGGTTACATGGTCAAATTGGTACAGCCATTTTAAAACCCAACCTCAAGCGCGTTAAACAGCGCATGGATCACGCTGAACATGGCGGTGCTTTGCTGTTAGGCGTTAGCGGTATTTGTTTTATTGGTCATGGTAGTTCCCAAGCACCATCTATTTTTAGTGCCATTCGCATGGCTAAAGAATCTGTAGATAATCAGGTGTTAGAAAGACTCCAATCCCAATATCAAATTTTACAAAAAGAAAGCAGTTAGCTATTACTTCTCCTACAGTGAAGATACTATGCTAACAGCCATTTGTCACTTGTCATCCAATTTTAGATTTCGGATTTTAGATAAATAAATACAATTTTTTATCAATCTAAAATCCCCAATCTCAAATCTAAGATTGGGATTGTCATTGGTACTCGTTATTAATGCTTACAAACAAGACAACTGACAATTAACAACTGACAATTGACAATTGAGGAGATTAAGAGTGCAAAATTTTTTTCACAGTGGCCTAGCAATTACAGGTAGTGGTTCAGCAGTCCCAACCACCTGTTTAGATAATCAAGATTTAACCCTACTGGTAGATACATCTGATGAATGGATCACCAGCAGAACCGGGATTAAACAACGGCGGTTAGCATTACCCCCTGACTCTCTCACATCATTAGCTACTGCTGCTAGTCAACAGGCCATTGCAGCCGCCGGTATTACCGCAGCAGATATAGATTTAATTTTGCTGGCCACTTCTACCCCTGATGATCTATTTGGAACAGCTTGCCGAGTTCAAGGGGAATTAGGCGCAAGCAAAGCCGTCGCCTTTGACTTAACCGCCGCTTGTTCTGGCTTTGTCTTTGGTTTAGTCACAGCCGCACAATACATCAGGACTGGTGTTTACAACAATGTACTCTTAATTGGCGCTGATATCCTCTCTCGTTGGGTAGATTGGCAAGATAGACGTAGTTGTGTATTATTCGGTGATGGGGCTGGAGCAGTCGTATTACAAGCAAATACAAGCGATCGCCTACTAGGATTTGCCCTCAAAAGCGACGGTTCTCAAAACGAACATCTCAACGTAGCCTATCAGCCCTCAGCCAAAGAACTCACCCCAGAAATTGCCGTATCTCAAGGCAAATATCACCCCATCACCATGAACGGTAAAGAAGTCTATCGCTTTGCTGTGCAAAAAGTCCCAGAAATTATAGATAAAGCCCTATTTGCAGCTAATCTTAAAGTTGAAAATATAGATTGGCTTGTATTACATCAAGCAAATCAACGTATTATTAATGCCGTTGCTGAACGCTTAAATATTCCTGAAAATAAAGTCATCAGCAACGTTGCCAACTATGGTAATACCTCCGCCGCATCTATCCCCCTGGCCTTAGATGAAGCAGTGCGAGCCGGGAAAATTCAACCCAATGATATCATTGCCACATCTGGCTTTGGTGCCGGACTCTCCTGGGGTGCAGCCATTTTTCAATGGGGAAGATAGGCAATTAAAAATTAAAAATTAGACAACTGACAACTGACAAACAATGACTAAAACTGCTTGGGTGTTTCCCGGACAAGGTTCTCAAGCCCTGGGAATGGGCATAGACTTATTAAATCTACCATCTGCCAAAGAAAAATTTATTCAAGCTGAGGCAATCTTGGGCTGGTCTGTGATAGATATCTGTCAAAGTGATATTGATACCTTATCACGGACACTTTATACCCAGCCTAGCTTATATGTGATCGAAAGTATTATTGCCGATATTTTGCGCGAAAGAGGACAACAACCGGATCTAGTTGCAGGTCACAGTTTAGGGGAATATATAGCTTTATATGTCGCGGGTGTGTTTGAATGGTCTGCTGGACTCCACCTAGTCAAACGCCGCGCCGAACTCATGGATAGTGCTGCTGGTGGGATGATGGCAGCTTTAATGAACTTTGACCGAGAAGAATTAGAAACCGTCATTAGTGCCACACCTGATGTAGTTTTAGCCAATGATAATAGTCCTGCCCAAGTCGTAATTTCTGGAACTCCTGAAGCTGTACAAGCTGTAATGTCTCAAGTTAAAGCCAAACGGGCTATTCCTTTAAAAGTTTCGGGCGCGTTCCATTCCCATTTAATGAAAGCAGCAGCAACAGAATTTAAAGAAGTTCTCGACTCAGTTGTTTTTCAGTCCGCAGTTGTTCCAGTTTTGTCCAATGTTGACCCAGTTCCCGCAGTAGCAGCAGACACTTTAAAACAGCGTCTTTCCCAACAAATGACAGGTTCAGTTCGTTGGCGAGAAATTTCGTTACAACTAGCAGAAAATGGTGTGGAAAAAGTTGTGGAAATAGGTCCTGGTAATGTATTAACTGGTTTAATAAAACGGACTTCTCCTAACTTGAGTTTGGAAAATATTCGTAATGCTGGGGAATTACCCAATTAGCATTTTTAATTATAACAATTCTGTTTGAGTTGTGAACATGGACAGAGTTAGATCCCCGACTTCTTAGAGAAGTCGGGGATCTTGTTATTTTCAACAAATAGAAGAATTGAAGCAAGAAGGAAAACTTTTTTGATAACTTCTCTTTTAGAAGGGTGTTTATTCATCATCTTGCAAAATATGATTTTTGTAAATTAGTTTAATTTCTGGGTGTAAACTACTTACTTTTTAAGCTATACTTTTAGTAGTAATATAATTATTATATAATATTTTTCATATTTAGTGTGATTTTTGATATAATCAAATGACTCGACAATCTCATGACCAATTCACTAAAGAATATCTAGAGGAATTATTAACACCTCTAGGAATAATTAAAAAAAGTGAAAAGGTTAAAAGTGAAGTTCAAGAAATTGATGTTTGGTTTGAACCATTCTCTGATCAAAATCAGGAAAATCTGCCTTTAGGTTTATTAGGGAAGATGGCAAAAACTCAATGTTTAATTGAGCCTTTTCGCAACCCACCATCAAAAATAGAAATTCGCAGTTGTTTACTTAAATTATATGCCGTTCATGGTGATGTAGTTAGGAAAGCAAAACGCGAAAACAGAAATATTGCTGAATCACAATTACCAAGGTTATGGATTTTAACACCAACTTTTTCATCTCGGATGATTGCGGGGTTAGGAGCAGTTGAAATTACGGAAGATTGGGTTCAAGGTGTTTATTTTCTGCCGAATATCCTGAAAACAGCAATAGTTGTGATTCATCAATTACCAGAAAATGAGGATAAGTTATGGTTGAGAGTTTTAGGGAAAGGTGGAACACAGAAAAGAGCAGTGGAGGAGTTAACTGAGTTACCAGAAAATAACCCTTTTCGAGAGAATTTGTTAGAAATTTTGGCGGACTGGCGCAAGAATTTAGAATTGAGAGATAATTTAAGTAGGGAAGAAGAGGAAGTAATTATGAACTTATCACCAGCTTATTTACAACAAATAGAAGACTGGAAGCAAGAAGGAAAGCAAGAAGGAAAAGAGGAAGAACGATTTTCTTTGATAACTTCTCTTCTAGAAGGGCGTTTTGGTAGTTTGGATGCTGAGTTATCTGGTTTGGTGGAAAAGATTGCTAACATTTCTATTTCTGAACGCAGTCAGTTACTTCTTTCTTTGGGTAATTTATCCCGTGAGGAGTTGTTACAAAGATTGAGGAATGAGGCAGTTTAGGATATATTGTTTAATGTGTTTTTTTATATAGTCCTCAGATTAGAAGTCTGGGGCTATACAGACAAAGCCTACCTGCGTAGGCTATTTTTATGGTATAAATTAGTTAGTAAAATATTCGAGGTTAGCAAATGCCACCAATTCAGAAGATTCTTTTTGGAAGTCCAGGAACAGGAAAAAGTTATCGGTTTAAATATTCAACAAGCCACCCCAGCCAAAATGTCGGGGGTAACTGTGCCGTCTCCCCTTAGTAAGCTACGGTGTACAGTCTAATCAAGTTCCCATCTAGGGTTTTAATGCCCCCTAACCCCCAATTATGGGGGAATAAGAATTTCAAAGTCCCCCAAACTTGGGGGATTTAGGGGGCTAAATAAGCACAAAACGAAGACAAATACAGATAGGACTTGTGTGTACACCGTAGCCTTAGTAAGGGGTACTACAGGGGGTCTGATTATATGCATCTTCATAAAAAAAGGATCTTCAGAACCACTAGAAATTAAAATGGGGATATTGAGTTGCTAATTGGGCTACATAAATTTCTTGCTAAATACTACCACCCAACACAAAAAAAGGCATCTACTGGGTGTGAAGAACTAAAAATTAGGGTTATAGTAGTAAAAGCCAGCCAGCTAATGAGGAACAGTCTCAAAACTCAAAATAATTTTTGTAACAATTGTCACGATTTCCGAAATTGAGTGCGAAAGTGAATTAACAAGTTCATACTCAATAGATCAAACATAAATAACTAATAAAAGTTTAATTATCCATTGACATAAATCACAGCTACTTACCTAATAAAGTGATATCGTAAAGAGGATAATTGAACACTTACAAATGATACTTATCAGAGTATCATGTATATGTTTATGTTGTGATATTAAAAACGCTCAATTCAAACCATATTTGTTACCCAAGAAACACAATATCTGAGTCATTGACAAAAAGTTAAAAGATGGATGAATACTACAGGTGACTAGGATATAAATACAAAAAGACATCAGGTAAGACTGATTGATAAACTGTCAAAAACACAACTATTTCAGCTAATATACATGAACCAATCTGCGAAACGTTACTCACCGCTCCAAGCAGCCATGATTGGGGGAGCGATCGCCACAACTGCTACTATATCTGTATTTAGTCAAGCTTGGACACGCTCGGTTCATGCGGCTTTACAAGATAGTCCTAAAGCATTAGTTGACCAAGTTTGGCAGGTTGTGAATCGTGAATATGTTGATGAAAAATTTAATCAACAGGATTGGCAAGCAATCAGGCAAAGCCTATTAAGTAAAGACTATACTTCTAAAGATGATGCGTATGTAGCGATCCGTGAAGCCCTGCAAAGGCTAGGTGATCCCTACACCCGATTTATGAATCCTAAACAGTACGAATCCCTGACTAACCAAACATCTGGGGAAGTTTCCGGGATTGGTATTACCATGGAAATCAACGAAAAAACCAAGCGTCTCACCGTCATAGAAGCTATAGAAAATTCTCCCGCACTTAAAGGTGGACTGAAATCAGGTGATCAAATTTTAGCAATTGACGGCAAATCTACCCTGAAAATGTCAGTGGAAGATGCTTCAAAATTAATTCGTGGTCAAGTAGGCACTCCTGTAAGCTTGGATCTAGAAAGACCAGGTAATAAATTTAACATTAAACTTACCAGAGCTACCATAGAAGTTCCTACAGTCCGTTATACTCTCAAACAAGAGGGTGGTCGGAAAGTGGGTTATATCCGATTACAAGAGTTTAGCTCCCATGCTGCGGATCAAATGCGTACAGCAATTCGCAACCTCAACAACAAAAAAGTTGATTCCTACGTTTTAGATTTACGTGGTAATCCCGGTGGTTTGTTAAATGCGAGTATAGAAATTGCTAGAATGTGGCTAGATGATGGTCATATTGTCAAAACAGTAGACCGCAAAGGATCAAGTTCTAACACCAAAGCTAATCGTACAGCTATCACCAATTTACCCTTAGCCATTTTAGTTGATGGTAATTCCGCCAGTGCTAGTGAAATCCTCACCGGCGCACTCAAAGATAATAAACGCGCTGTAGTTGTAGGTAGTCAAACCTTTGGTAAAGCTTTGGTTCAGTCAGTACATGAACTAGCAGATGGCTCAGGTTTAGCTGTCACCATTGCCCATTACTATACACCCAATGGTACAGATATTAACCATAAAGGGATTACACCAGATATCAAGCTAGACTTGACCCAAACACAGGAACGCCAATTGGCTTCTAATCCTAAGTTAATCGGTACAGATAGTGATCCCCAATATGCTCGTGCCATTGCTGCTCTTTCTAATGGCAAAATAGCAGAAAAGGTCACAAATGAAAATTCCCGGTCCAGGTCCATTAGTGTCCGTGCTGAAGACTTGAAATTTTAGAATTTAAGTTTTAATTCCACCCTTTGGGGTGGGATAAAATTTAACTTTTAGCAAATAGAAAATTTATAAGGGAAATGCCGAAAACCCTTGAAGATGTAGCTGACTTAGGAAGCTACATCTGTGCTTTAGACAAGGGATGAAGGCTAGTTGCAGGATTTATCCTGCATTGACATTAATCGCGTTGCTGC
>JACCDP010767569.1_pt1 | contig 12578 bp, 11 predicted proteins | sample 7445841 | NCBI WGS metagenome assembly JACCDP01 (sample SAMN15323441, study PRJNA562643) | freshwater metagenome | isolation source: river surface water | place: USA:Blue River Watershed | collected 2017-08-17
AAATCCGAATTCGACGCGAATGATCGCGCGTATACTCGATCAAAGATTACGATGCTCGACTCCATTACATTCTCTATTCCGATGAAGGATCCTCATCCTCCCCTGGCTCGCGCGGAGAACGAGAAGGAGAAGACAAGGGAGCATGTAGAACCCAGTCAATTGATTCTATGGCATGCTCCGTGAGAAAGGCGTTCGTCTTTGTAAACGGTTTGGATCCAAAGAATCCGTTATGCGCACTCAGAGGCGACGGATGTACACCTGGTAGTACAAGATGCTTTGCGCCTAATTTGAGTTTGTACACAATCGTTTGCGCATATTTCCCCCAGGCAATAAAGACCAGTGGTTCCTCTTTTTTGACATAGACAAGCGCAGTCAGAAGACGGGATGCTAGATCTTCCCATCCAATTCCAGCATGACTCGTTGGATTCCCTTCTTCGACTGTAAACACAGTATTGAGCATAAGAACGCCCTGGTTTGCCCACGGAGTTAAGGTGCCGACTTGCGCTGGCCATACGCCCTCTCCTTTTCCAAGATCACTGATGAGTTCCTTACGAATGTTGCGAAGAGAGGGAGGCAGTGATATTCCTGGAAGAACAGAGAAACTTAGGCCGTGTGCCTGTCCCCGTCCATGATACGGATCCTGTCCCAGAATGACGACCTTGGTTTGTGAAAGTGGTAGTCTGAGCGCACTTAGAATATGTTCCTGCGGAGGATATACGGGCACTTCGGCTTGTCGCTGTGCTACTCGCGCCAAGCAATCACGCCCAGTCGTAGTATCCGCCCAGGTCATAACAACATCACGCCATGCCTTATCCAAATCATCCGGTACAAAGGCCAGGGACGGTTTTACAGCTGTGGAGGACACGAGTTCCGGCGCCGATTCCATTACATCCATGTAGAATTTGGTAACCGTGGGATGTGCCTTGATTTTATCCACAGACAGATTCCAGACATACAGAGACTCCAAATCACGTACACGACTCAACGCCACATAGGCTTGTCCAAATTCAAAGGTACTCGATCCAATATCGACAAGAGCGCAGTCCAGGGTAGCGCCTTGACTCTTGTGAATGGTAATCGCGTAAGCAACGCGGAGAGGAAGTTGTAGACGACGGAGGGTTGGATTATCGTTACTCTGCCATTCATGGAGTTCGATCGCAATCGGATCACCATGTAGGAACTGGACAAGTGGCGCACCGTCCGCACGGAATCCAATGACAACACCACGGCTTCCATTCACTAGGCCCGCCTCGATATTTGTGTTGATCAGAAGCATAACCTGTGCGCCCTTACATAATTCCAGATGTGGGCAGTAGTTTGCGTCACTATCCAGACGCTGTGTTAACCGTTCCAGAATGTCACCACTAGGGAAATCCATAGTCGGATCGTCTGGGCAGCGTTCTAGTCGTGTCTGTGCTTCAAACACATGTAAGGGTTCATTCAGCGCTGCGATGTTCTTCTCATTAATGGAATCCACATCGGCATTTCGACTAAAGAGTAGGGTTGGACGGATCAGACGTGTTTTCCAATCAAGGCCTTGGCGACTCTTCAGAAGCGCAACGGACTCCGTACTGGGTTGCCCTACACGACATTCATTCAGAAGACGTTGGAATCCCAGATCCGCTTGACGCTCGATCTTGGAAAGAACGACCGGCACGAGTTGGCTGGCTTTCCAGACCGGCGATTCAAAGGCGAATCGTCCAGGAATCAGGGCTTCTCCACTCATTCCTTTCGTCACCGGTGGAAGTTGGAAGAAATCTCCACATAGGATGAGTTGGATGCCACCAAAGGGTTTGCTGGATCCACGAACCCGTTTTCCGATGGCATCGAGTTTCTCATAGAGATCCGGTGACATCATACTGATTTCGTCAATAATGAGGATTTCCGTACGTTTCCATTTCCGCTTCGAGGTTGGATGTTTTAGAATACTCGCTGCTAAAGCATCCGCGGATTCACGGCCGAGGCCAATGGAGGCCCACGAATGGAGGGTTTTGGCCTTGTTTCCCAAAAGTAAGGCGGCGCATCCTGTCATGGCTGTAATCGATATGATCTTTCCATGCGTCTGTGCCCACTCTACAATTGCCTTGATTAAGAACGATTTACCAGATCCTGCCGGACCCGTTAGAAAGATGTTTTTACCAGATTGTACCGCCTGTAGGGCGGCGGCTTGATCACTGTTTAATTCCATTGTATGCTAGGCAATTTCCACATGCATAGCGCCCTTCAAATTTTGGCAAACCGTTTCTATTGAAAAACATCATAGATTTCTTTCAATAGATTACATAATATGGTTAAATCAGAACATGTCGTAACATTTGTAGGAGTTCCAGATACGTCACTTCCTTCTTCTTTGTTTCAAACAATTGCTTGAGTTGCTTGTTTAATGTGACTGTACCGTCGGGTTTTACAAGTCCGCTCTCGAATAGATGGTTGCGAAGCATTTCGCAGATTGTTTGGAACGGATACCGGGTTTCCAGGTTTATACCAGGGATACCTGGAGGTTTTACAAGAAAGGTCGCATGACGGAACGGGCTCGTGCTCAGAAACGGAATATCTCCCATTTGGGCGAGTTCCAGACCTTCCACTGGGCGCTGTAGCGATTCAAGCTGTTTTTCGAGCGCCTCGATTTCCTGTGTAAATGCTCCTACAATGTCCGTAAGCCCTTCCAACTGCTCCTGTATGTCGCTGAACGAATCATCGCTCGCTTGAGAATCCGTTGACATGCTGTACTCGCTTACACTCTTATCATCGTCTGACATTTTTCTTGTCTTTCGTTTTTGCTGTTTTTGCTGTACTATGACAATTTTCATCTCAATTTTTAACCTATGTTAGATCCACGTTTTCTTACGAATAGGAATGATCCAATATTCTTCCAGATTGTCGAAAGAGCATTTCTGGAAAACAGAGCGGCATTTCGTATTGTAACTTCCATAATGTGTACGCAATCCAGAATTGGTCGCGGTGCGCAATAGTTAGTATTTTGTCCATTAGGATTTCTCCAAAGACATGAAATTGTGGAGATTTGTTATTGCGAATGACCATACAGGACCAAAAATCTCCATATTTATCTGGGAAGCCTTCGGATTTATGGAATGCCAATGTGTTCTTTGCCGCTTCACTCGAGCATTTGCGACCGGCTATACATGAGTGTACATCTGCTTCTGCGCTTCCACAACATGGGTGTCTTAGGAGCGCGAACGGAATATTCGGATTTTCCTGGAGTTTCAAACATATCTCTTCAATTTCTGCTTGTTTTTGGTGATTCGGAACAATATGTGCGTCCACCCATATAATTTGATCGTATTCCGGTAAATATGTATGGGTTTGCCATTTTACGTGTTTCGATGTATGGGCACCCATGCTTCCCACTGTCGGAATCGTGCGCACGTCCCATCCAAATGTGCCCGTCAGTTTGGTTTTTTCGTTGATAAACAAGATGTAATCCCATCCTGGCATCTTTGTAAATGGACCAATCTCGTCACGTTGCTTATCCATGGTTATAATGGCAGATACAACAGCACGCCTCATTTCTTAAGATTTGAGAAAATTATTCAAACGGTGTGATGATTGCGTAACTCACGCATCCGTCGAGTCCTTTCGCATACAGTTTCAACTTGTATTTCTCACAAAATTCATCCACCGCGCGTTTGACTCCAAATTCCCATTTTGTCTTGGCTTTTGCCATATTCATTTCGTAATCGTGCCCCATAATAAGCCCACCTTTACGCATTTTTGGAAGTGCATGTTCCAGATCACTTCGACACCCTTCATACGAATGGTCTCCATCAATATAGATGACATCAATCGATGTGTCTGGCATAGTAGACAAGAAATCATCGGAGCGAGAATGGCAAATTGTAACATTTGGAGTTAATGCGAAGCGTTTACGAACCGTATGAATCAAATCACCACCGTCATAGACTTCTACATTATTTCCATCCTGATCGCCGGAATGTACCGGACCCTTTTCCCAAATATCGACCAAATACAACTGATTTGGATTACGTTTGAGCAATGTTTCGGCGAATTCTCCCTTGAATACTCCGACCTCGACAATCGTAGCATCATACGGAATCAGATGTTTTATCATCGTTGCGCGACAATCAAAAATACCTTGGCCAATCGGATGCGATGCTTTATAGGAAGACCAAAAGGCACGCATTTGCTCGTATTTATGCTTGCCTTCCCCCGCATTCTGATTAAAATGTACGATGATATGATCTGATGTGAGTTTGTCAAGAGGTGTCGAGTTCACCATACAAATATTCTTTTTTGTAAAGACTGTATAATCCGAAACATCATTCAAATTAAAATATGTATTCATAAAGGATTGTTCATAAAAGAATCCTCCGCGATAATTTTGAATCATATTCTGTACACTCTTAAAATGACGTTCCATGAGCGGTGTAATACGAAACATGAACAGGCCCGCATTAAAGGGTAATTTATGTTTCTGCTTCAAGAAATTTATATGATCTTGCGTATAATAGGATATATCTGAATTCGATTCACTTGCCAAACTAAACCATGTTAGATTGTTCTTTTCTACCAGATCATATTCCGGAAATACATAGAGTTTGTTTTCCTCAATTGGATTCTGTAGTATAGATGATAAACTATTCAAAAACAGACAATCTAAATCGACATACAATGCTACACGGTAATGATGGATCTTTGGAAAATCAAACACCTGTACTTTATGCATACTCGCTTGTATGGGTGTCAAAGAATCCGGGGCATCATGAATAAACACGTGTAAAAATGCGTATTTCGATACAATATCATGTACGCGTGAATGGAACGATTTGTCACAGATAATTAAGAGGTGTAGCGATGCACGGTTTGTGTAGACAAGCGACTCACAAAAATACGTAAGACATCGCAAATAGTCTGCGCTTTTTCCGATTGTTGTATAAATTAACAGATCGCTCATTTATTGTGCCATGTGTTAATTTAGAGTGGTAAAAACCGCGCGTTTATATAATGCGTTCCCATTTTGTCCAGACATATTTATAATCATAGACCAATCGATGGGTATCTTCGAGTGTAGAAAAATACCGCATAAGTTTCGCATCGTTTTCCACGGATTTATAATGAAATTGGACAATTAAATATCGAATATGAATTTGATACTTGTTTTCCAGTATATAATCCAGTAAATCATATTCGGCACCCTCGATATTTACATGTAAAAGATCAACTGTATGAATCGCCCGTTCTTCCAAAAAGGAGAAAAAATCATGAATCTTACATTGTTGGGCCTTCTTTGGATCGAGTGGCGAAAACATACTTGTTCCATCCCCATCCATATTCATATAAAAATCATACGCACCTTTTCCAAGACCGTACGGTAAGACGGTAATATTCGGATGACTTGCGCATTCCTTTACCGCGATATCATAAAATGGAATCATAGGTTCAAATGTGTATATGTTTGATTTATACAGATCTGATAACAGCTTTGTCGTATATCCTTTGTATGTTCCAAGATCAAGAATCACGGAATCTTGATTCAGATCAAGCCTCTCCACATAGCCATGGAACATATTGTCCGCATAAAAACGTTCCACTTCGGTCATATTGGAATCTACTATGATTCAACCCATGTATCTTTAGATGTTTTTTAAGAGCATCTGCGTGTAGCTGTATTACGTTTCTTTCCCCTTGTTGGACATTTCTGTTCAAATGTGTAATACTCGTAGTGCCCGCCGTACGCGTTATAAAATGTCAAAAGCGGCATACCGTCTTTCTGTTTTTCCACGATGGCTTTGGTTAATCCTGTAATTTCCAACAATATTCCGCATTTGTCTTTGAGCAACGATTTGGTGATATCAACTTCGATTTCACTGACATATTGTTTTCGTTGTTTGGCATATTTCGCAAATGTGTTTTGGAATTGTTTGCGTGTTCCAACGCCTTTGCGGAAGGATTTGACGAACCAATCAGGAAATACATTTCCGTAGGCGATGGCAGCACCGAGATCTGAACCCATACCAGCCAAAATGTCATAGGTATCTTCTTTTTTACCATGTTGATCTGTGGAATTGGGTAATCTGCCGGCTTTGACTTCGCTCGCAATTAAGGCGCGAAACGATTTGATAAATTTGGATTCACTAAATACATTAATTCCTAGGTTGCCCGCGATGATTGGAAGTAGACCGCGTTCCTTCGACGCACGGTACAAACTACTGTAAAAACAATCGCCCTGTGCGAGTGTTTCATTGATCCATGCCTCATTTGTTGGTGTTGTAGGGCTAGGTGATATTGAGTATGGTAATGTAGATGATGGGCTAGGTGACGGCGCGGATAGTTTGTCTAGTGCATGTAGTAACGCATTGATCTTTTCTAGCTTGTGATTATGACCGCGTTTATACTTTATTGTCGCAGTATTACGTTTTTGTAAACGTCTGCGGGTTCGTTCTAAATATCTACGATTTGCCTTTTGTTGTTTTGTATTCTTTTTATAGGTATTATTCCCCAATCGTTCGACGATATTGGAATAGGCGCGACTTTTGTCCATCTTCTTATTTAGGTACCTGTAAAAAAGGAAACCAGGCGGCTCACGGGAGTATGGAAATAGGCCTTCCAAAACCACGAATCGCCTTCCTGTCCTTCTTCTTGGCGCACAGCATAATACCAATGTCTTGGAATAACAACTGTATTGCCTGGGCGTAATTTAATTTCAACGTATTTGACTTCACCGATCCATGGAATCTCATTGGTTGTCTGTATCCATGGATTTTTACCCAGAAGTTCATCGGCAACCTTTTCGGGAATCGCACCTTCATGCGCCAACCAAAGCTCCAACGGGCGCCCATCCGTAGCAACAATCGCCGTGAATTCCGCAGTTGTTTTCTCGACACCTTGTACTTCATTTCTTACAAAAATCTGCGGATCAGGATTGCTAACAAGTGGAAGCCAAGACCAACGCCGGAATCCATCTGTATACCAATTCTGTAAATTCGCCTTGATTTTACTAACATCGCGGATTTCAGCCATATTGAGAGGCTTGGGCTTATCTGGTGTATTTAACCAATGATTCCAGGTTGTTCGGAACTTTTTCCCCGCCGGATCTCTGACAGTGACTAACCACGTTTTATGTTCTGTTTTCTGCTTCGACCAGATGCCTAACCAACTGCGTGGCAAGTTTCGGATGACGATGGGTAATTGTTCCGATAATATTTCCGCCCATTCCATATCTGGACTGTATTCTTTCTGTAAAATCTGAAACTCATGGACCGCCCCTCTGTACGCAAGGACGCAGAGCGCCAAGACCAAAAGCCCTAAGAAGAGCAGTTCTAAAACCATTTGCATGTATAGGCGTATTTCATTCGGGCTACATTAACGCAATATTATACGCATCCGCATTCATTTGTTTTATAATACTATCGTGTTCTCGCAAAACACGCGATAACAACACTACATATGCGATTCCTAATGGAAATAAAAGCATCTTCGCAAGACTTATAATAAGAATCGCGAGTGTAATCGTTATAACCGGTTGATGGACGGTCATCGGAATGTACATATAGGCCACATAGAGCATTTTATTTCGCACCTTCCAGAATCGTATACCTAAATATACACCATAGACACTGGTGATGCCTAATAACATATTAAAATACAATTGATACATTGATAATGGAGTTTCTGTATCCATATCCGTAAGAAGTGCGTTTGCGGATGTATCTGGAAAACAATGCGCATACAAACATAAGAAGAAGTATTGTAATGTAATTACAAAATAAGGATTGTATGCGAATGTGCGTTCACCAGGAAGATAACGGATGGGGTATTCTTCGCGTTCCCATAATCGTGGAAATACATAATGAGAAAGACAGAGTTGACAATAATAGCGATGTTGCTGCTCGGGAGCCATAGTTATCCAACGCAGTAAGCATTGTTTATGTATGTATTTTACGGATCCTCGGCATTTACAGGGTGTCCATAAGGGATTGGACTGCGATTCTTCGCTGAGTAGACAAAAACGGCATGCCATTTTTATTCTTTCTATACAATATTTCCTTAAACGATTTAAGCGAGGCTGTCCAAAATATCGTTATAACGATATTTTGTGAAGCCTCGCGGACGTACTAAGAGTTCTCTCTACATGTCGTTTTCTTAGAAAACGACATTTCGGAGACTCTTAGATTTAAGGTATTTTACTATAAAGAAGATAAATGCCTTATGTATCCATTCGATTAACAGACGGTCTTGGAAATCGGTTCTTCCAAGTTGCTGCACTCCTTGGATATGCCGAACGATATGGACATACTCCTGTATTTGTAAAATCATGGACATTAGCAAACTCTCATGCGAAACCTGGATCTCCCACAATCTATGATTACTTTCCTGCGATTACTGTATTAGAATCCGTTTCTTTGGATGAATGGACAATTCATAAAGAAGCCGCCGATTCTGCGTTTACCTATGCGGAGTTGCCGAAATACGAGAGGAATGTATGTTTGGAAGGATATTTCCAAAGTCCTTTGTACGGACCGTCGTATCGAATTGTTCCGAACCAGCTCGGTTCTGCCCCTGTGCTTCCCACATTCTCCTCCTACTTCTTTCTGCATGTGCGGCGCGGGGATTATTTGAGTCCCTATACGGCGCATCACCGTGTTCCACTTTTGGACTATTACCGGCGTGCGTTATCGGTTTTGGATCCGTCTTCTGGAATCGTTGTGTGTTCGGATGATATGGCCTGGTGTAGACAGGAACTGCCGCGCATGTTCCAGGTGCGACCAGATCGATGGATCATGACGTCTGATACTCTCTCGGAAGCGGATACACTTGCCATGTTTTCTGTATGCGACGGCGGAATCTGTGCGAACAGTACCTTTTCTTGGTGGGGCGCGTATTTCAGTCAGCGCACAGAAGTCTATATGCCGGATACATGGGGCTTTCCACCGATGCCTCCTGTACGGGATCTGTATCCGACCTGGGCTTGCCGTTTACCTGTGTAAGGGATTGTGGCAAAAATTGAACTTCACACGGATTCGATATGTGGGGGCGTGCTTCCTTTCCTTCTGTAAACACCAGCCCTTTCTTCCCTTTCCTTTCCTTCCTTTCGTTCAACCATGGATATCGAGACTGTTGGTTGCCCTGACACGGCTCTCGGCACTCTTTCCAAGATGAATACGCTGGCCATTGCGCGCCATATGATCAAGGACCTCATGAAGATGCCTCCGTTGAGCTATACCGGCGTCGAGGCATTTACCAATACGGCACGCAGCCTGTCACGCAAGTACAAGCATATGGCGGGAAAGCAGTGGCTCAGTGCGGCCTACAAGGAGATGTCCAAGGAGGATCCTGTGGCCTATCCGCCACACCATCCGCTCCGTTACGCAATCATGAAGAAGGCGTGCCGGAGTGCGAGTGGTATCGTAAATGTATCGGTTGTAATGCCACCCGATACGTTTAGCTGTAAGTTTAACTGTAAGTTCTGTCCGAATGAGACGATTGCGAACGGAGCGTCCGTCAACATGCCCCGCTCGTATCTGAGTAACGAGGATGCGATCAAGCGGGCATCGGCTGTCGGATTCGATGCGGCCGAGCAGGCGTGGTCACGTTTCCGTGCGCTCGAGTCCAACGGGCATCCGATTGATAAGATCGAGTACCGGATTCTGGGCGGCACGTTCTCCTGCTACGAGATTCCTGTGGCCGATACGTTCCTTCGCGATCTGTACTATGCGGCGAACACCTACTACGATGTTGGTCAGCGGCGCGATCGCCTTGATCTGGCGGCGGAGCAAAAGATCAATACGACTTCCTCTGTACACGTCGTGGGCGTGGGGGTGGAGACGCGCCCTGATATGATCAATGAGGCCGAGGTCATCCGTTTCCGCAAGTATGGTGTGACGCGGGTGGAGCTCGGTGTCCAGCATACGAACGACGACATTCTGCGTAAGCTGAATCGCGGACACGGTATCAAGCAGAGCAAGGCAGCGATCCGCCTGCTCAAGGAGTACGGGTTCAAGGTCGAGATCCATATCATGGCGGATCTGCCTGGCACGACGCCGGATCTGGATAAGGCCTGTTACGAGGCGGTTCTGCGCGACGATCCGGATCTGGTTCCTGATTACATGAAGGACTATCCCTGCCTCGATGTGAGCTACACAGAGATCAAGAAGTGGAAGGCGGATGGACGCTGGACACCCTATGCGGAGCGCGAGGATGGCGCGCTGCTGAAGGATCTTCTCGTGTATCGGCAGGCCATTACGCCACCTTGGGTACGCGTGAATCGGATCCAGCGGGATTTCGCGGCGGCGAAGGAGTCCAATGAGTTCCTCGGCTTTACCAGCGAGGCGATTTCCTCGGATCTGGGCGATGTCGTGACCCGTCTAGCAGAGAAGCGCGGGATCTACTGCCAGTGTATCCGATGCCGTGAGATTGGCAGTGAGACGTTCCAGCCGCATGAGATCAAGTATGTGACGCATGGATTTATGGCGAGTGGTGCTGAGGAGTACTTTATCAGCGCCGAGGTCGAGCGGCCGCACCGGAATCTGCTCCTCGGATTCATCCGTCTCCGTCTCTGTACTTCGCTAGAGAAGAGCGTCATTCCTGAGCTTGTGGGAAAGACGGCGATGATCCGTGAGCTCCACGTCTACGGCCAGGTCACACGTGTCGGTGATGGCGTACAGACCGGCGCACAGCATCGCGGCATCGGCAAGACGCTGCTGCGGATGGCGGAGCGGATCGCCTACGCAAAGGACTACAAGAAGATGGCCGTCATTTCGGGCATCGGCGTGCGTGACTACTATCGCAAGAACGGCTACGAGCTTCTCGGATCCTACATGGTCAAGACGCTGACCTATCCTTATACCAACCAGCTCATTCTGACTACGGTTGGCGCAATCCTGTTCGCTATTCTGGCCTATGTTACGTACAAGTTTATTCAGTAATCAAATCATACTAGAATACAAAAACACAATGGGTAAAATCAAATACAATTTTTGCGTAAGGAGGGTTAATCCAAATGAGATTCTGTTACTCCAGGTTCTGTTTGATATGAAGTTTCAGAGTCTTTCGGCGCAACTTTGGTTTTTGTGTTTGTGTTGGGATAGGCATCGTCTTCTCTGGCGCCGATTTCCAAATCAATGACATAGACTCCTTTACATTCGTTGTAATGGAGAATGCTGGAGAAGAAGAGGTAAAGAACTCCAACTGTGTAGGCGAAAGTGGCATTCTGGGTCGAGCTGTAAATAAATAGAGCTGATACGAGATGTATAGAAACATAAATACCAGCACCAAACGTATGGTACATGATTTTCTGGCATGTCGTAGCCGGATTGCTTCCGTAGTCTCGGATCCGGTAATACGGCGTGAGTGAATACGCTGTGTAAGATTCATTGGACATATTTATGAGTATGGTTGGGTAATGATATGACACATCGTAGGTCAATTTTGTGGTTCAAAATTGATACAAGTGGTATGGAATTTGCGATACGTAAAATGGACGATCGTAGTTCAAACTCCTTTCTTATGGCACTCGTGCCGGTTGCCTCGACAATTGCGTACATGGCGCGCGAACCCAATTTCTCATGGATAACCTGTATTCCCTACATTCTTCCTTCTCTCATTCCTCTGCTCATGTTTCTTCCAACTATGGAAACGATCCATCAGTTCTTCAGCAAGGCATCTTGTCTTTCCAGAAAGGGATCCAAACTCGATTTCACGGCACGGATCCGGTTGTCCGCATGGATATCGGAGCCTGACGCATTGATTCGGAATTTCTCCACCGTTCTATGGGAATGGAATCGCACGAACAAAACGGTAAATTGTAAGAATCTTATGGAAGAATCTATGCATCGCCGGTATTGGAACGATGAGGACGATATGATCGTTAGCCAACAGCAGCCTATCTTTGTGGACGATTCATCTGCCACATTCTGGCATGAAGATCGTCCGAATATTCAGTATACGATGTGGGTCGATCGGAATACGGATCGCGATGGAAACAATCTCTCAGAACTCTTTCTGAAAATTACGTTTCTGGGCGATTATAAACCCAATGATATCGTCGAACATATTGATATGATTCGAAAAGAAGCAATTCGTATCAATGAGTCCAAACAAAAGAAACAGCGTGTGCTGGTGAGTACGGAATCTAAGGAGGATCATGATCGAGGCGCCGGCCCCAATTTCATGATTTACGAATTTGCGACGACCTCTTCCTTCCAGAACTTCTTCAGCGACGAGGCGACAGTTGTCCGCGCGGATTTGGATCACTTTCTTACCAAGAAATCCGAGTATCTGCGCACTGGGCGACCGTGGACCTATACAGTTCTGAACGAGGGGCCGCCAGGTGTTGGAAAGACCAAACTCGTCAAGGCGATCGCGCAGCTCACGGGTTATACCTTGATTGTCATCAATCTCGCACATATTCCGAATATGGAGACGCTGTACGATGCGTTCCATAGCAGTGTCCTGGCGGGTGATAAAGTGCCGCATGAAAAACGCCTGTACTACATTCCAGAAGTCGATACACAGATGTTTGATATGTTGAAATCGCGCGACACACGGTCCTCCTTACGTAACCAATTTGTTGCGAAAGAAAAAGACAAGGATACGAATTC
>JACCDP011222715.1_pt1 | contig 12578 bp, 8 predicted proteins | sample 7445841 | NCBI WGS metagenome assembly JACCDP01 (sample SAMN15323441, study PRJNA562643) | freshwater metagenome | isolation source: river surface water | place: USA:Blue River Watershed | collected 2017-08-17
ATCAACTCGCACCCATAAATGTAGTTGTGGATGCGAACTACACAGAGATACAAACGCTGCAATTAATATTTTAGATCTTGCAAAAGCTAGGGGAAGGCATCCCCAAAGTAACGCTACAGGAGTTGAAGCCTCTACTCTACTTGGTGCAAACCTGATTGAGCAAGTTTTGACGATGAATGTAGAATCCCCGTGTCTTTAGACCGGGGAGTGTCAATTTTTCTATATTGCCCATGATTCACTATGGATCAACTAATTTGCTGGCAAGATGATTCTGGATGTAAAGCAAAATTATGTTAGACAAATGTTAAGATATTCTAGAAGTATCAGCTTCAAGGTAAGAATTACACACAAGCTATATTCAGTGTACTAGTTGAAAATAAATATATAATTAGGGGGTCATCAAAGTGATTTGGGTTAAGTATCACAAAGTATCAAAACGAGTCCTATTTCAGAAAATAGTTTTATCTGGTTTGTGCTGCTAAACTAGGCTTAAAGAAAATAATAGGACTTACGCATTGACAGGAAATACCAAATAAGAGGTATGACTTTTAGGGATTTAAACCCCATTTTTCGATGATTTTTTAGCGAACTGCTTGCATCAGTGCTTCGCTATCGCTATTGAGCAGAAGTTAATCGTTGAAAAGCCTGAAAGGACGGATTTTGTTTCATGTACATCATGGTGAAGTTGTGAAGTGCGTAAGTCCTAAATAAGTTCATAGAATAATCTAAGGTAGATCCTAAAACACAGACAATAAGTACATCAAAAGGATTGACGGTGTGCTGTATTTAGCAGAAGTACAAAAACAAAAAGGTGGTTTACTCAGTGGTGGTGGCAAAAGCGAGCTTAAACTGCTTGCTTGTCAACGCAATGACCAGAATTGGACTCCAGTACCAGAGGAAGTTGTTCCTTCTGAGGAAGCAAATAAAATCAATGATGGAGCTTTGGTACTGGTTGAGTTGAGTCCTAGTCGTCAAGTACAACGGATTCAAGAAGCTGGTCGTCCACTGGTAAGTATCTTGCAAAATTTTTCCCGACAGGTGGAAAAGCTCAAGCTCAAGGAAGATGAAATTGATCATTGGAAACAATCTTTGATGATCCAGGCTCAAGAACTGAATCGTCGAGAGAGGGAGATGGAAGCCCGTTGGGAACAGGTACAAGAACTGGAAAATGATTTCAAACGCTTAGATACTCAACAACAAATAGTTTATACATCAAGAGCGGAAATTGATAGACTGCGGGCAGAAGTTGAACGCAATCGCCAGGAGTTAGAAGGTGCTTGGGAGCATTTACGCGGTGAACAGCACCGCTTTGAAGAATTAAAGGCTGATTCTCAAAATCACCAAATTGTAGATGAAGAAAGGAATCGAGCATTACTAGATTTAGTCAATCGCTTATCTGGACAAAGGACTCCTACGGAGACAGTCAGGGAAAGTTTAAATGTGGCTATGGAATTGGCAGGACATCAACAGGATACCCTGAACTTACATTGGCAAAAGCTGGAACTGCAACGTTATGCAATTACTCAGCAGCAACAGGAGATTGAGCAATTGGGGCAAACTTTGGGCGATCGCCAAAATGAATTACAACAAGCGCAAAATTCCCTTACACAGCAACTCACTCAGGTGCAATTAAAAACCGCCATAGTTGAGACTAAACAGGAATTGGTGAACAGACTCCAACAGTATATAGAAACGGAGGAAGGTATTTATCAAAAGCTACATACATTAGCTACTAACACGGAGGCTGAAGTTGCTCAACCAGAAATAGACGTAGAAGCCCTGCAACAAATGCCTCTAGCCGAATTGGAAAAAATGATACAAGACTGGCAAGAGAAATTAGATCGGGATTCTAGCTTTGTCCAGGAACAAGAACCAGAACTTAAATATAAGCAAGAAATTATAGAAGAACTGCAAAAAAAGATTACCCATGCTACGGGTGAAGAGCGAACAAATTTAGAAGTCGAACTAGCTGATGAACGAGATATTTACCAAATGCTCAACGAAAGCTTAGTTGGACAAAGACGCAATTTAATTGCACAGCAAAAAACTCTGCAACAACACCAAGCGGTATTGTGGCAAAGACAGGGTATTTCTGGGGATATCACATCTGAAGGGACTGATTTGGAATCTATAGTTTCCCGGCTTGAAACCCAAAAACAGCAGAAATCTGAGGAATTGCAAAACCTGGAGGGTGATATTGCCCAAATTCTGGCAGCGATCGCGGCTGAACAAGGAACAATAGATCATCAAACCCAAGAAGTAGAAGCTAAATCTCAAGAAATCAAATCTCTAGAGGCACAACTTTTAAATTTACGCAGCACTAATGCTGAATCTTGCGGTCAAGTCAATCTTTATCAAGAAGCTTTACAACCTATTCAGGATGCTCTTGATAGTGTTCGAGGGCAATTACAAAAAATTGCTGAATCTTTAACTGATGTTGAAACTACAGGAGATTGCCAATTGGAAACCATTGCTGAGATACGTCATATTCAAGAAATTTATCAAACACAAAGCAAATAAATTTCATAAAATAGTAATTGATGTTAATGAAGTATATACTTCAAAAACAATAAGTTGGACTGGTGAAATTATCAATAATCTAGGGGGATCTAAAATCATCAAATCTCGGCTAGATGGTAGAATCATGAACCGAGATTTGAATGGTGCGCGAGGAATTTACTTCGTGCATTGGTTGATACGCCTTGGTTGAGATAGAATCTCGACTTATGTATTTGTTAGCATTAGTTAGCAAAAAAGTATAGGATGATCAATCCTTCTTTTGATCTGGATGGAAACAAATCCAGTCATCTTGAACAATGGCGATCGCTCCTCCAGGAAAAGGATCGGTTTGGGAACGGTTGGGGGCGGTAATTAACCCTGTTAGCTTTTCAATATGTTCAAAGTTGGGAGATGCGGAGAGAATTGCTTGTAATATTTGCCGGATCACGCGACGTTGGATGGCTAGGGGGGCTTTTTGTAAAATCCTTCTGTTAAATTGAAAATCAGGATTTGGGCTTGTTGCTGTAGCTTCTAGCCGCCAATGGCGGGCTATTTCTTCTAGATATACTACCTCTGCTTGTAGGATTTCGGCAGTTTGGGCGATGTTAGTTTCGACTTGGGGGTTAAAATTGGTTTGCAGGTAGGGAATAAGCTGTTGACGGATACGATTTCGAGAGTACTGTAAATTTTCATTTGTGGAATCTTCCCAAATAGGTAAATTAAAATCTTGACAAAATTGGGCGGTTTGGGAACGGGTAATTTCTAATAGGGGACGAACTAAGAGGATATTCTCAGTGAGAGGACGCTGCCAGGTTAAAGCTTGTAAACCATCTGCTCCCGTGCCACGAATGAGATTATATAATAGGGTTTCCGCGCGATCGCTCGCCGTGTGTCCAGTAATAATATATTGATAATTATTAACTTGGGCAATTTTTGTTAAAGCTTGATAGCGCCAATTTCTGGCTGTGGCTTCACTATTAATAATATTTGTAGCGGTTTCTAAATGAAAAGGTGTATGCCAAGTTTTCGCCAAGTTTTCGACGTGAATAGCATTATCATGGGAGTCTTCACGCCAACAGTGATCACAATGGGCGATAGCGATAAACCATTGCCATTTTGATTGTATATCTAATAGTAATTTAACTAAACATAAAGAATCTTGACCACCGGATACTGCGACTAATAGACGTTGTTTAGGTGGGAATAGATGGCGATCGCGGATAGTACGATGTATTTTAGCGTGGAGAGTTGTCCATGTCATGGAATTGTATAGCAGAAGGCAGAGGGCAGGAGGTAGAGGGACTTATATTAATCATTTTTAAATACTACATTATTACAGGTAGGACTTACGAACGAAGTAATCAAAAACCTGATTCTTTCCTAAGGAAAAGACAAGTTGACAAAATTCGGTGCAGCCTCACAAGGAAATGGTATTAGGGATTGATTTGGTAACTATGATTGATAATTAACTAGAAGCACTCGTATAAAACCGTAAAGCAAACCGCCAAAACTGAGTAGAAATGAAAAATAAGAGCAAAGCTAAAAATCCTGAACCCAGAACCCAGGTAAATTGAATTTCTCCTAACATAGCTTGGGCGGGAATAGTAGTTAAAAAAGCTACTGGAACGACAAAGGTAAAGAAAAAGCGATAACCAACGGGATAAGCTATAATTGGATATCTGCCAGCCTCCAATAATCCCCTTAATACTTCAGTGATATTATAGATTTTCACAAACCAAATACTTGTTGCTCCCAGGATAAACCAGAGGCTATAAAGAATCATGAAACCACAACCCAAGGGGAAAATAGTTAATAAATATTTGTCAATTCCTAAGTTGAGTTTTGTACCTGCATAGGCAATAATCAGTAATCCGAAAATTATATCTGATATTCCCCAGGGTGAGAGAGTATGACAAGATAACCAAAATTGACTACGAATAGGTTTTAATAAGATAAAATCTAAAGTACCTTCCTGAACATGACGAACAATTCTATTTAAGTTGGGAGCAAGAAAAGTTGCACTAAAACCCTGCAATAAAGTAAAAATTCCCAAAACAATTAAGGCTGCTTCCCATGACCAACCGATAAAGGTGTAGCCTGTGCGGTAAAATAGGAACAGACCAAACATACTACCTCCTAAATTACCTAAGCTACTGATAGCAGCAATGATAAAATTGATCCGATATTCCATTTCAGCGGAGATTGAGGCACTCCAGAATAGTTTCAGCACTTTTAAATATCTTGACATTTTTTGCTTGTACTCCAATATCTATTACAAAATAACTTTATCTAAACTTAATCTAATTTGGGAATTGTATAAATTTATCAACGTTAAAATGTAAATTATTTAGGAAATTATATCTTATGCTTATGCACTTTAATTTACTAGACTTAATTAAATCAATCGGTTACTTTGGCGTATGGGGAATTATTTTTGCTGAATCTGGTTTATTGATTGGCTTTTTTCTTCCTGGTGATAGTTTACTATTTACGGCGGGATTTGTGGCTTCTCAAAACTTTCTAAATATTTGGGTACTGATTTTTGGGGCATTTGTTTTTGCTGTCTTAGGTGATAATGTTGGCTATTTTACGGGGCATAAATTTGGCAGAAAATTATTTGATAACCAAGATTCCTGGTTATTTCATAAAAAACATATTGTGAAAACACAAGATTTTTATGAAAAGCATGGGAAAAAAACAATTGTTTTAGCGAGATTTATGCCAATTGTCAGGACTTTTGCCCCCATTGTAGCAGGAATTGGGGCTATGCACTATCGCTCTTTTATGTCCTATAACTTAATTGGTGGCTTTATTTGGACATTTGGTATTACTTTGTTGGGGTTTTTCTTGGGTAAATCTTTGCCAGCAGAACAATTAGATAAGTATCTATTACCAATAATTGGCTTAGTTGTGATTATTTCTTTATTACCATCAATTATTCATGTAATTCAAGATAAAAGAGTTAAGAAATAAAGGTGACAGATGATAGATGATAGGTGATACTCATAAGCCATTGTTCAATACTCGTTACCAAAGATGACCAAAAACTGGTAGCGTCAAACAAAGGAAAATATTTTTTGTGGATGTTACGACTTGAAAACACCTTCTAATTATTGGCAACTTTTACCCTATATCCGCACCCAGTGGGAAACTATTGCTAAGGGTTTTGTGGGAATTTTAGGATATGTACTGGCAACTTTAACCCTCATTAATGTCGCGGGTAAGTTGGCAGTTCCTTTTGGTAATGGTAATGTATTAGCGATCGCTCAGTTAGCAGGTATCAGCGCCGTCATATTTCTGATCAGAGGCTTTTTCCAGTCTGTGCAAGATTTATACATGGCCAGGGCAGCGTTACGGGTGGCTTTTTACCTGCGTCAACGGGTTTACTCACATTTACAAAAACTCAATCTCAGCTATTTTGAAACTGCTAAAGCTGGAGATTTATCCTATCGTCTAACGGAAGATGTGGACAGAGTTGGGGAAGTTATTAATAAACTGTTTCATGATTTTCTTCCCTGCGCTTTACAGTTAATTGCTATTCCTATCTACATGATTTATTTGAATTGGCAATTGACTTTAGCGACAGTAATTGTTGCCCCAATTATGGGAATTTTAATTGGTTGGTTTGGGGAAAGATTACGAAAATTTTCTTTAAAAAGCCAAAATCGTATTTCTGATTTATCTGCTATTTTAACAGAAGTTTTTAGCGGTATTCGCTTAATTCAAGCTTTTGCTGCGGAAAAATATGAAATAGAGCGATTTACCCATGAAGCAGAACGGAGTTTTAAAGCTAAATATTCCACCGAAAGATTAAAAGCAATTCAAATTCCTATTGTCGGCTTTTTAGAAGCTGTGAGTGCCTTATCTTTACTCATGGTAGGAACTTGGCAAATATCCCAACGCAATTTAACTGTAGGTGAATTTTTTAGTTATTTAACAGCAGCAGCTTTGTTAATTGATCCCATTGGTCATACTACTAATAACTATAATGAATTCAAACAAGGTGAAGCATCGGTTGATCGGGTTTTTGAATTATTAACAATTCAAGCCACGGTATTAGAAAAACCTCATGCTATTACCCTACCTCCTGTCAATGGTAAAGTTGAATATTCTCATATTACCTTTGCCTATAAAGCAGGAGAACCTGTATTAAATAATATTAGTTTATTAGTCATGCCAGGTCAAGCCATTGCCCTTGTTGGTGCTTCTGGTGCTGGTAAAACTACTTTTGTGAATCTCTTACCTCGATTTTATGATCCGGAAATTGGGGAAATTTTCATAGATGGGATAAATATTCGAGATGTAACCTTAAATAGTTTAAGAAAACAAATTGGGATTGTTCCCCAAGAAACGATTATGTTTTCGGGAACTATTGCCCAAAATATTGCTTTTGGCCAAAATGATTTTGATCTGCAAGCAGTACAAGCAGCAGCGAAAATTGCCAATGCTGATCAATTTATTCAGCAATTACCGGCAGGTTATCAAACTTGGGTAGGTGAAAGGGGTGTGAATTTATCAGGGGGACAAAGACAGCGAATTGCGATCGCTCGTGCAGTTCTTCTCAACCCACAAATATTAATTCTCGATGAAGCCACATCGGCTTTAGATTCGGAGTCGGAAGCCTTAGTACAAGAGGCTTTGGAAAGATTGATGCAAAATCGCACAGTGTTAATTATTGCCCATAGATTATCAACCGTCAGGAAATGCGATCGCATTTTGGTGTTAGAAAAAGGGCAAATTGTCGAATCAGGAAATCATGAAGAATTGTTAGCATTAGAAGGCAGATATGCGCGGTATTATGCTCAACAATTTTCCTAAACTACCCAGAAATGATTTTTTTTATTCAGCCTTCTGCACTGAAGCGGTTGGCTTTTTATAAGGTTTTGTACACCTATGCTTGTAGTTGAAATTAGTTAGTTTAGGTTTTTGTGTGGTAAAAATACATTTTTGTTAAAACTTGGGGATCTAAACCTGGAGTTGTCGTTCTAAAGAAGATTCCAGTTTTTTACCAATTGATCATGCGCTTATAGCAGAAATTTAACTAGTCTAACTTCTGCTACATTTATAGTATGCTTACTTATTTCTTGTATCTATGCTTGAATTGTTATGGAATTTACAACGATAAGCTTCCTTGGAATACATCGCTTTGAGGATGGTGCTGCTATCCGTGGAGGAATATTGGTAACTGATACCAAAACGAAGCCCCTAGAGTTTCGAGTAACAGCACCTGTGCGCCCACAGAAATTACAAAAGATACTCCACGGTGAGCTTTTAGATGAGCATATCTGTGTGGAACTGATGGCTTTGCCTCTTCTTAATGCTATCCAGCAAAGGCCTAGCTTGATAATCGTTCGAGATAGTTTGTTGCTAGAAATAAATTCTAAGCAGGAAGTTCCAACAATTCTCATACTTAAAGAAAATGAGCCTCTTTTCAAGAAAGGGGCTTCTACTCAACAACTAAATTTACCAGATTCTGGCCATCCTCCAGTTAAAATTTGTACTTCTGGTCAATTTGAACCAAAGATGCGAGAGATTGCACAGCAGTTAGAGTCAATGTATGTAAATAGGAACTTAATAGAGCCATTTGATCGCATTGAAAAGGCTTGTGAGGACGTTCATAGTCGTAAAGTGGGTGACACCTAACAACTATGTTTTTAGTTCGCGGAATTGCACAACAGTTTACTCGTGTTGCATCAGGTGTCAGACCTCCAAAAATTTACGTGATTTCAAATTGGAAGATGGAATCCGCTGATGTTTATCAACAGAGTTTTCATTTTCCAGATGTCTTAACTTCTGACAATCTCTGCTTAGTTATGGCACAGAGTAAACCATCTGGTAATCTGTTGCTAAAAACACCAAAAGTTTCTGAGATCCAAAGTGGTTCTGATATTTTCATTCCACAACCAGAAGTTTATGAACTGACTAACTGGTTTCTTCAAGGGGTAAATTGTTCAGATAATTATGTAGAGTCGCCAACACCGACTAAAACTTTCAAAGACGAAAAAGTTATCACTCCTGCGGCTCAGATATCTGAAAATTTGTTTAGTCCATTGGATAAACCTGACATTTTTGGGCATTATTTTGGTCAAGTTCCACAGAAACAAAATAATTCAAATGATGAAAATAGCCAATCATTAGGACGTAAGCAGAGTACAGATAAAATACCAACCCAATCACCAAGTCAATGGGATATTTTACACCCAGTTTTGTTACCTCCACTTTCGCTGGAATTTCCTCAAGAATTAGATTTCTATCGTGAATTGCGTGGATATCAGCAACAGGGAATTACTTGGTTGGTAGATAATCCATCAGCTTTACTTGCAGACGAAATGGGTACTGGTAAAACGGTTCAGACAGTGAATGCTTTGCGGTTGCTATTTCGCCAAGGAAAGATTCGTTCAGTCTTAATTTTGTGTCCACCTGCTGTTATTGGTAGCGTTGACTTAAGTATCGAAACAGGTAGTTCTGAGGGATGGAGTGGACATTTCTATCATTGGGCTTCAGAACTTGAAGTTGCTGTTATATATGGTGGTAATCAAGAGCAACGGAAACTTGCCTGGGAACGTTCTTTTCATATTTATATTACAACTTATGACACACTGCGTACAGATATAAATAACCAAGTTTTGAGTGAATTTAACAAATTTGATTGCATCATTTTGGATGAAGCACAGAAAATCAAAAATAGAGAAACTAAAACGGCAGAAGTAGTTCGTTTGTTGCAGTCAAAATATCGTTGGGCCTTAACAGGGACACCAATTGAAAATAGTTTAGATGATGTGAAGTCGCTGTTTGAATTTATCCGTCCAGGTACATTTAAAGGTAGTGTTCAGGACTCACCACAAACAGTGAAAGAGGTGATTAATCCCTATATGTTACGTCGATTAAAACAGGATGTATTGCAAGATATTCCAGAAAAGGTATATCAAGAGGATTGGCTAGAACTGGATAAGGCTCAAAAAGCAGATTATGATCGAACTTTAAAGGCAGGGCAGAAAAAAATTGAGACATCTTTAGGTACAGAACAAACTATTCAAGTTCGACAACATATTTTTGCTTTGCTGAGTAATTTAAAGCAGATTTGTAATTTTGCAAGGGAACAAGCAAAAAGTCCAAAAACAAAATTACTGCTGGAATATGTGGAAACAATTGCTGCTAATAAGAAGAAAGTCTTAATTTTTTCCCAGTATCTAGAAGAAGGAACGGATAAAATTGCCAACTTGCTTAATGATAAAGGAATTCAATATGTTCTCTACACTGGTAGGGTTTCTGAGCAACAGAAAAATAAAGCAGTAAGTGATTTTCGTAGTAACCCAGATATCACAGTATTTTTAGCAACAATTAAGACTGCTGGTTATGGCATAACACTAACTGAAGCAACTTATGTTATCCATTTCGATCATCTTTGGAATCCAGCAAAGATGCAAAATGCTGAGGATAGAACCCATCGAATTGGGCAAAAACATAGTGTAACTGTCTACAGCTTTTGGATGAAAGGAACAATTGAAGAACGGATTAAGAAAAAACTGATAGAAAAACGTTTATTAGTTGAAAGTACAATTGATAATTTAGCAGTAGACGCTATTGAAAAAGCTCTTTCGACCAAGGATTGGCTAGATATATTCGGTATTAAGACCGCAGTAAAAACGGTTGATATTGAAGTACAATCAACAGATAAACCTGAGCCTGAAGTACCTGCTAAAAGAAAAGTAAAATCTAAGCCAACTTCGGTAAAACAATCTGATAGTGTACCTACCAATATGGAGTCTAACCAAATGTTTAATAATGATCGTCTGCGTTCAGTTGAAAAGAACCTAGCGCTTCTCCGACAGCAAATAGAGAGTAAAGAAGAGGCTAAAATTATAGCTCCTTTTGATGATAAAGCTCGTATTGAGTTAGGTATTCAAAAGCTACGTGAGGAGATGCGTCCTTTTGAACAAGAATACTGGCAAATTCTAGCAACAAAATCAACTCAAGTAGAAATTACTGAACCAGATATAGAAATTGTAGTAGCAGAACTTATAGAACAAGTGGGACAACTGCAAAATAACAATCAGTATCCTGATGAAGTAGTCCAGCTTTTACAGAAAATATACATTGAAGTCAGTAAACCAGACACACCTGCTGCTGCTAAATTAAAGGGCGCACTGTCAATGTTTCCACCATCTGTAAACGTGGGTTTAGAGGTAGAATTTGACATTAAGAATTTTTGCCGTACCCGTCTACCGACTTTCAGCAAGTGGTATGAAGCTCTAGCAAAGAAATAATGAAATAATAACGTATCGTTAAGGGAATTCAATTTTCTGAATTGTTTTCTCTTTTGAGGCTCTTGTTTTCATCCTGTTCATCCTTTAATCCTGGATATCCTGATTCTGACAAAGTACCTAACTATACTATAAACAGCATCATCATTTGATTTTATAGGTAGGGTTTTAGCAGTGCTAAACCCTTATAAATATACGTCTTGCCTAATCTTATCAAGGTTTATTTTTCTGTTTAGCATAGCAACTCACGTTATCAACCACTTGTGGAGTTGATTGCCGTGAATATGCTTTATCATAGCCATAAATTAAAAACTGTAACAAAAACTACAAAATTGACATCTTTTAAAAAAAAGAGGGTAAGCTAACCATATCAATCCGGTTTAGAAAGATACTGTGATGAGGAGTGAATATTATGGTGGCTACATCTCTCCCCTTTGTCGAAACTCAATCCCCTGCCCATATATGCCCCTATGATCAAGCTTGTAATTATTTAGAATGGGCGGCTAAAGAATTAAAATTAGATCCAGGTATAGTAGAAATACTTAGCCATCCTCGCAAAGTAGTGACTGTTTCCATTCCCATCAAAATGGACAATGGGGAAGTACGAGTTTTTGCTGGACATCGGGTACAACATTCCGATATTTTAGGCCCCTATAAAGGTGGGATACGCTATCATCCAGCCGTAACATTACGGGAAGTATCCGCCCTAGCCATGTTGATGACTTGGAAATGTGCTTTATTAGGTATTCCCTATGGTGGTGGGAAGGGCGGCATTCCCATAGACCCCAAAAAGTTCAGTGTGGGGGAATTAGAACGAATTAGCCGCCGTTATATTAGTGAATTGATTAAAGATATCGGACCATCAGTAGATATACCTGCCCCAGATATGGGAACTTCCGCCAGGGAAATGGCCTGGATGATGGACACCTACTCTGTTAATGTTGGTCATTCTGTACCAGGAGTGGTTACAGGTAAGCCTTTATCTATTGGTGGTTCTTTAGGACGAGAAATGGCTACGGGACGAGGTGTAATGATTATTGTCCGTGAATCTCTCAAAGATCATGGTATATCTCTTACTGGGGCGAGAATTGCCATTCAAGGGTTCGGTAATGTGGGCGGTGCTGCTGCTGAATTATTACATCAAGCTGGGGCGAAAATCATCGCCGTTTCTAGCGGTGCTGGTGGTATCTTTGCAGAAGATGGTCTTGATATTTCGGCTGTAAAGGCTTATGCTGCTCAAAATCGCCGCAATGTGGTCGGTTTTCCCACAGCTAAAGCCATTAGTAATGCAGAGTTGCTAACTTTACCTTGCGATGTGCTAATTCCCGCAGCTTTAGAAAACCAAATTACTGAAGAAAATGTTCATGAAATTAAAGCCCAATTTATCGCCGAAGCTGCGAATGGGCCTGTGACTTTAGAAGCTAACCAAGTTCTGGAAGCGCGGGGTGTCACCGTATTACCAGATATTTTGGCCAATGCTGGGGGTGTGGTGGTTAGTTATTTGGAATGGGTACAAGGTCTTTCTTATCTATTTTGGGATGAGGAACGAGTTAATAAGGAAATGGAACATTTAATGGTTCAGGCTTACCATAAGGTAATGGAAGAGGCAAAAACACGGAGGGTAAATTTACGGTTAGCTGCCTATACTTTAGGTGTGGGTAGGGTGGCGAAAGCTTTGAGCGATAGAGGTTTATAAGGGAAATGCCGAAAACCCTTGAAGATGTAGCTGACTTAGGAAGCTACATCTGTGCTTTAGACAAGGGATGAAGGCTAGTTGCAGGATTTATCCTGCATTGACATTAATCGCGTTGCTGC